>Ga0066637_10003830_pt1 | contig 10091 bp, 15 predicted proteins | sample CryGeyCG2014_020_FD_62737 | JGI IMG/M metagenome (GOLD analysis project Ga0066637, IMG submission 62737) | Groundwater microbial communities from aquifer - Crystal Geyser CG08_land_8/20/14_0.20 | ecosystem: Environmental > Aquatic > Deep subsurface > Groundwater | place: USA: Utah: Grand County...
TCTACGCTGCCACCATAAATAATCTTGGCTTTTGTGGCTGTTTTTTTATCAAATATCTTTTCTAAAACGTTTTTCATATAAAGGCCGCCTTTTAATGCCTCTTGAGGAGTGGCAATAACCTTGTTCTTACTTGTGCTGATAGCCCAAATAGGCTCGTAAACAAAAACTAATCTATCTAAATCTGATTTTTTTATCCCCTTTAATCCCTTTTCTAATTGATATTTAATTTCTTTACCAGGTTTCTTTACGTCGCTGCCAACACAAAAGATAACCTTGAGCCCGGTTTCCAAAGCAGCTCTTATTTTTTGATTAACCAATTCTGTCGATTCATCTAAGTATTTCCTCCTTTCAGAATGTCCCAATATTACATACTCTACTCCTAAGTTTTTAAGCTGCTTAGGCGAAACCTCGCCGGTGAAAGGGCCTTTCTCTCCAAAAAAGCAATCTTGAGCTCCTACTTTCAGATAATTTGTTGGTTTTAAGGCCGATAAAAAAATAAAGGGCGCACAAATTACGGCTTCCACTTTTTTTACGGCTCTAATCCCCTTTTTTATAATCTCAAAATTCTGCCTAGCCTCAACTAAGCTTTCGGGGTTCATTTTCCAATTAGCTACTATAATCGGCTTCATAATTATTAAAGCGAGGCAACAGATTTTATTGCTGAGCGGTATTTATTGTTTTCTTAAATATTCGGCTGCCTTTTCGGGCGTAATGGTGGAAATTTCCATTCTTACTCCCAGTTCAAATCCGGCCCAAGTGGCGGTTTTTGGTATAATTGTCCAGTGCCAGTGGTAATAAGAATAATCTTTACCGTCGCAGGGAGCGGTATGCAGATAAAAGTTGTAGTCGGGGTCGGATAGCCCTTTATATAGTTTTTTCAGGGCAACCTGAAAAGCTTCAGAAAGCCCCCATTTTTCTTTTTCGTTTATTCTCTCAAAATAGGGAAGATGGTTTTTGGGCGAGATGATAATTTCAAAAGCCGCTTTAGAAGCGAAAGGACAAACGGCCAAAAAATCCTCATTTTCAAAAATGATTCTTTTTCCTGTTTTCTTTTCCAGTTCATTCATTTCGCAATAAATGCATTTTTTGCTTTTTTCAAAGTGTTTTTCCGAATTTAAAAGGGCTCTTTGCAGGTCTACATCAATTAAAGGAGTGGTGATTATCTGGGAATGAGGGTGCGACTGGGAGGCGCCGGCACCCGAACCCTGGTTGTGAAAAATAGAAATGTAATTGACGAATTTTTTCTTCGTTAAATCCAGATATCTCTCCTGATAACTTTCAAAAACTTCTTTTACGTGGCTTTGCGGCAGAAGCGCTAAAGATTTTTTATGGTCTCTTGTCACCACTAATTCACAAAAGCCCACCGCGTTTATCGTTTTGTACAACTTTCCTTCGATTTTTTCATCCAAATCAGGATGGGGCAATAAGGCGGGGTATTTGTTGGGAAACACTATTGTCGTCCAGTTTTTTGGTATTTCCTTGCTTTTTAATTTTTCTCCCGATGAATAAATCAAGAGCGGTTTTTCCTGATTTTTAATCCGACAAAAGGGGCAGAGTTTTTCGGGAACTTCCTCTTTCTTACGTTTCTCTTTTTTGAAGATCTCCGGCCTTTTCGCTCTTCCCGTAGCGATTATCACCCAATCTTTAGAAATCAGGTCCAATCTTAATTCCGAAGGAAACTTAATTTTCGGTTTTTTAATCATAAATTTTAACGAAGTTAAAATTTACCAGGGGTCCCCTAAGGGGAATCATAGCGTTTTAAGATTAAATTTAATCTTATTTTAAACATATCCAAGGCCATTTTGAATATGCTGGTAAATTTCACCCTGCTTTCCAAATCATTTTTCCAGTAAACCGGTATTTCTTTTATTTTATAGCCCAATTTTTTTCCTATTATCAGGATTTCCGGGTCAAAAGCAAAACGAGAAATTTTAGCTTTGGGAAAAATGTCCTCAGCCGCTTTTTTGCTAAAACATTTAAAACCACACTGGGTATCCTCGACCTCCCAGAGGTTAAGAACGATTTTCCTGAATAATTTAAAACCTTCTCCTAAAAAGACCTGCCTGAGCCAGGGTTGGGGCGGGTCTAAAACCGCTCCTTCCACGTCTCTTGAACCGATAACAATATTAAATCCCTTTCTTAATTCGGGCCAAATTTTTTCTATTTGGTCAATGCTTGTCGAATTGTCCGCGTCGCTGAATAACCTGTAGTCACCCTTTGCCTCCAGCATGCCAAAACGGACTGCGAAACCCTTGCCCTGGTTTTTTTCGTAACCTACAACTTTTAAATTTTTAATGCTTCGACTTTGCTCAGCATTAACCCTGAGCCCTGTCGAAGGGTTAATTTGAGAAGTCAGATTTTCAGCCACTTTTACCGTTCCGTCTCTGGAGCCGTCATTAACTACCAGAATCTCATAATCATAATCTTTTGTCCTTAAATACTTGTCAATTTCTCCCAGGGTTTTGGGAAGTCGTTTTTCCTCGTTGTATGCCGGAATAATTACGGATAAATACATTAAGTTATTTTACCACAGTTAAAACCCTTGCTCCATTTTTAGTCAGGGCTATCGTATGCTCAAAATGGCAGGAGAGAGAATCGTCTTTTGTTTTGAAACCGAAGCCGTCTGCCGTCTCTTTTATGCGCCAATCCCCCATTGTCACCATGGGTTCCAGGCAAAGAACCATTCCTTCTGTCATTGTTATATTTCCATCATCAGTGTATTTAACTTTATCTACGGTTGCCTTATCAAAGGAAACCGAGTTTAAAATCTCCGGGTCTTCGTGGATTTTGCGGCCGATTCCATGACCGCAAAGCTCACGGACGACATTAAAACCCTTTGCTTCCACGTATTTTTGAATCGTCTTGCTTATATCGCCGATTTTATTCCCCGCCTTTATTTTCTCGATCCCCAATTGCAGGGCTTTTTCAGTCACTTCAATCAGTTTTTTCGTTTTTGGGCTGATTTTCCCCACTGGAACCGTAATCGCCATGTCCGTATGAAAGCCCTTGTAAAGAATCCCCAAGTCAAGGGAAATGATATCTCCTTCCTTTAATATTCTTCCTGAAGGAACGGCGTGAACGATTTCTTCATTTATTGAAGTACAAAGGCAAGTGGGAAAGCCCCTGTAGCCCTTAAAGGAACACTTGCCGCCGTATTTTAAAACAAGGCTCTCTGCGAGCCCGTTTAATTCTTTTGTAGCAACTCCTGGCCTGACTTCTTCGCCTACTTGCTGCATAATTTTAGCCAAGATTTTGCCGCCTTCAGCCATTATTTCAATTTCTTCCGGGGTTTTAATTTTAATCATTTAAGCTTCTTTAAGATGTCTTTGAAAACGTCTTCAATCGATTGCTCTCCGTTTATTTCAATTAATCTGCCTTGTTTTTTGTAATAATTTATTGCTTTTGTGGTTTGGTTTTTGTATTCTTCCAAACGCTTTTTTATCGATTCCAGTTTGTCGTCTGGTCTGGCAATAAGCTTACCTCCGCATTTGTTGCACACTTTAAGTTTTTTAAACTCTCCTATCCAGGGGATAAGCTTGCCGCATTTTTTGCATTGTCTTCTTTTAGTTAAACGATTATATGATTCTCTTCTTGAGATATTAAGCAGAATGGCTTTTACTCCCTTGTTCCATTCATACCATTCTAAGGCTTCATCCATAAGAAAGGCTTCTGTGATAGTCCGTGTCCAACCATCCAAAACAAGTCCGTTAATTTTCTTTTTGCGTTTCTTTATTTTTTCAAATTCATTAACCCAAATATCGGCTATCATGAGACTTGGCACCAGTTCCCCTTTATTCATCACCCGGGCGAGTTTTGTTCCGGTAAAATCACCTACTTTTTGGCGAGCCCGCAATGTATCGCCGCTCCCCACATATTCCAAACCAAACTTCTGGCAGAGCAATTTAGCCTGAGTTCCTTTACCGGAGCCTGCCGGACCAATAACAAGAAAAATTTTGGAATTTTTAAAAACTTTCCTCATGTTAATGGAGGCATTTTAAGAATTAAAATGACTCATACTCTCTCATTTCTAATTGGGCCTTGACTTGGCGCATTGTTTCCAAAACCACGGAAACCACGATCAACAAAGAGGTACCGCCGATTAAAAAACTGAAGACCATGACGCCCGTAACCGCTCCAACAATCGTCGGCATGACCGCAATCGCCCCCAAAAACAAAGCGCCGATTAATAATACCCTGTTTAAAATAAAATACATAAAATTGGCGGTTGATACGCCTGGTCTGATACCGGGGATAAAACCGCCCATTTTTTGTAAATTGGTGGAAATTGCCTTCGGGTCAAAAGTAACCGCAGTATAAAAATAAGTAAAGAGAACGATCAAAACAAAATATAATATGCCGTGCGTCCAGGGATTCTGGAAAGCGTTTCCCACGCTCCTGGCAATGTCGCCAATCACACCACCTGCTCCCCCTAAGAAACTGGCGATCATCCCGGGAATAAGTAAAATTGATAAGGCAAAAATAATGGGGATTACGCCTGCCGGATTAACGTTTAAAGGCAGGTAAGTAGAAACTCCGCCATACATTTTCATACCCCTCACTCTTTTTGCGTAGGAAACCGGAATATTCCGACGGGCTTCATTGATTAAGACCACACCGGCGATAATAAGCAAAGACATACTGAAAAACAGCAAATAAGAAGGAATTTTAGCGGGGTCCCAGGTTAAAAACATTTGCCTGACGTTGTTGGGGAAATCGGCGACGATCCCGGCAAAAATCAAAAGAGACACGCCGTTGCCAATGCCTTTTTCGGAAATGAGTTCTCCCAGCCACATTAAAAATACGCTGCCCGCCGTAATGGCCAGTATCGAAGTAAAAATTAAACTGGGAGAAAGAATGTCTATTATTTGCTGACGCTGTAAAAGCCCCAGCATGGCATAGCCCTGCAAGGCCGCCAGGGGAATCGTCAATAAACGGCCATACTGATTGAATTTCTCCCGGCCTTGTTCTCCTTCTTCTTTGTACATTCTTTCCAATTGAGGGAAAATCATCGTTAAAAGCTGCAAAATAATGGTGGCTGTAATGTAAGGACCTAATCCCAGCATAATAAGCGAAAGATTGTCCAGGGCTCCCCCGGTAAATAAGTTCAGAAGTCCGAAAACCTGATTTCCGCCCAAAAATTGCCTCATTTTTTCGGCATCAATTCCGGGAACGGGAATATTGGCCATTAATCTGAAAATGGCAAAAATCCCCAAAATGAAGAGAATTTTGTTCCTTAAATCTTTAATTTTGAAAATCTGTATGATTTTTTGGAACCACATATTTACATTATTTTACCGCCGGCTTTTTCAATGGCTTCTTTGGCGGTTTGGGAAACTTTACAACCCTCGATGTTTAAAGCTTTGGTTAATTTTCCTCCCCCTAGAATTTTGATTATCGGCATTTCTTTTTTTATTCTACGAATTATTTTCTTTTCCGACAACACCTCGGGACTTATTTTATCCCCTGAAGAGAAATTCTTTTCCAGTTTTTCCAAACTCAAAATCAAGAGGGGTTTTACTCCTTTTCTTTTTGATTTTACCCGGTAGCCCCTTAATTTAGGGTATCTTTTAATCAAATCGCGGATAAGCGGTTTTAAATTCAAACTCTCCCTGGCTTTTTGGCCTTTGATGCCGCGTCCTGAATATTGGCCTTTCTTTCCGCCCCGGCCGACTATTCTTTTTTTCTTCGGCTTATGTACCGGTTTTAACTGGTGCAGTTGCATGACTTTCTTTTATTCTTAATTTTTTCAAGGCGTTAATTGTGGCTATTGCGTTATTCAGTTTGTTGCCGGTTCTGCCTAAAACTTTTGAAGAAATGTTTTTTATTCCGGCTAAATTACAAATGATCCTTACCGTACCTCCTGCCACCAACCCCCTTCCTTTTCTCTGCGGCTTTAAAAGAATTTTCGCCGCCCCGAACTTGGATGAAACCTCGTAGGGAATGGTGTCGTTGACAATGGGTACTGTAATTATATTTTTTTTGGCCAATCTCGTCGATTTTTCTACTGCCTGGGCCACATCAAGGCCCTTAGACACTCCGACTCCCACTTTTGAATTTTTATTTCCGACCACCATCACGGCCCGGAATCTCAAGCGTCTGCCGCCGGCTGAAACTTTGGCGATTCTCGCCAAATCTAAAAGTTTGGACTCAAATTCGTCCTTTGGCCTGTCTGTTTCGAACCTTGACCTTCTTCTTCTGAAATCTGTTCTTTGTTCCATGAATTTTAATTTATTAAAATTTATGAAGTTAAAACTTCAGCCCTCCCTCTCTTGCCCCCTCTGCCAGAGCCTTTGTTCTGCCGTGATATTGGTAGCCTGCTCTGTCAAAGACCACTTTCTCGATTTTAAGCTCTTTGGCTTTTTTGGCGATTAACTTGCCGACCTCGGAAGCAATAAGAGTTTTGGCTTTTTTTTCTTTTGCTTTAACTTCCAAATCGCTGGCTGAAGCTAAAGTCTTTCCTTTTTCGTCATCAATCAATTGGGCGTAAGTATGCGATTGGGAACGAAAAATACAAAGCCGCGGCTTTTTTGAATCACCTGAAATCTTTGCCCTGACTCTTCTGTGACGTCTTTGTTTTTTCAGTTGTTTTTCCAACATAATTTTAGGAAAATTTATGATTCCCCGCCTTCGGCGGGGCCCCTGATAAATTTTTTAACAAAAATTTATGCGGCTCCTGCTGTTGTTCCGATAACTTTTTTCCCTTCCTTTCTCCTGACATATTCGCCCAAATATCTTATTCCTTTGCCTTTATAAGGTTCGGGCGGTTTCACTTTTCTTATATTTGCGGCTACCTGGCCAACCAGCTCTTTGTCTATGCCGTTTATAGTGATAAGGGTATTTTTTTCCACCGTTATTTTAACCCGGGGGTCGATTTCCATTTTCACCTGGTGCGAAAAACCTACGTTTAAAACCAAGATGCTCCCCTGCAATTCTGCTTTATATCCTACTCCCTGGATTTCCAGTTTCTTTTCAAAGCCCACAGTCACCCCTTTTATCATATTATTGATAAGGGCGCCATAAAGTCCCCACAAAGATTTTTTTATTTTCGTTTCTGTCCCTTTAAGAGAAAGAAAAATCTTCCCTTCTTTCAGTTCAATGCTAATTTCCGGTCTGATTTCTTCTGCAATCTCGCCCTTGGGGCTTTTTACCGTGATCTTATTGCCGTCAATTTTTACTTCCACTCCGGCCGGTATTTGAATTGGTTTTTTGCCTATTCTTGACATCTTATTATCCTTCGGCAAACTCAGGATAACCCTGAGCTTATCGAAGGGTTACCAGATTTCGCAGAGGATTTCACCTCCAATTTTATTTTTTCTCGCTTCTTTGTCCGTCATCAGACCTTTTGAAGTGGATATAATGGATATGCCATAACCACCTTTTACCCTTTTAATTTTCCGGGAAGCTGAATAAATCTTCTGACCGGGTTTGGAAATTCTTTTCAGTCCGGAAATCGCCGGGATTTTATTATCGTATTTCAGGGTAATTTCCAGAATTTTTTTCACCTTTCTTCCTTTCTTTTCCGCTCCTTCAATAAAACCGTGTTTTGCCAGGATTTTGGCAATTTCATAATTCAAATCGGAAAAAGAAATTTCCACCGTTGTTTTTTCAACGGCCTGAGCGTTTTTTATTCTGTTTAACATGTCTGATATGAAGTCAAGCATGATATTATCCTTCGGCAAGCTTAGGATAACCCTGAGGGCTTCGACCGAGCTCAGCCGAGGTCTTTATCGAAGGGTTACCAAGATGATTTTTTAACTCCGGGTATTAAACCCTGGTTTGCCATTTCTCTGAAACAAATCCGGCATAAACCGAACTTGCGCATAAAGCCGCGTTTTCTTCCGCATTTGAAACAGCGTCGAACTAATCGAGTCGTATATTTTGGTTTTCTTCTTGATTTTGCTTTTTGCGCTTCTGTAGCCATGGTTCTAGGATTGCATTGGAAATCCCAATAATTTTAATAATTCTGAACTCTCCTGACGGGTTTTAGCCGTCGTCACAACCGTAACTTCCAATCCGAAAATGTTCTTTGCTCTTTCAGGTAAAATCTCGGGAAAAGCAATGTGTTCCCTGACGGCAACGTTCAGATTTCCGTTTTTATCTATGGATTTTTGCTCGATACCTTTGAAATCCCTTGTTCTCGGCAGCACAATATGAATTAATCTCTCCAAAAAATCTCTCATTCTTTTTCCTCTTAAAGTCACCTTGGCGCCGATAACCATTCCTTCCCTGATTTTAAAACTGGCGATTGATTTTTTGGAGACGGTCTTGACGGCTCTCTGACCGCAAATTAAACTTAACTCTCCTAAAATAAATTCCACGGTCTTTTTCTGCTCTTCAGCTGCTTTTCCAGCTACTTGCCTACCGAAGCCGGTATTAACCACCGCTTTTTCAATTCTCGGTACTGCCATATCATTCTTATACCCAAACTTCTCCCGCATGGCAGGTATAACATCTTTCTTATATTTTTCTTCTAATTTTTTAAACATATATGTAAAAAATATCCCTAGAGGTATATTTTTCTGTTAGACTAATCATTTTAGGTTTCCTGATTGCATTTTTTACAAATTCTGGTTTTGTTTTCTTTTAAAATATGATAACCCACTCTGGTAGGTTTTCCGCACTTGGAGCAAATTAACTTTGCTGCAGACGCGGCGACCGGACCCGGTATTGAAACAATCTGGCCTTTTTCCCCCGACTTTCTGGGCTTTTGATGCTTTTTTTTCAGATTAATTCCTTCGACTAAAATTCGGTTTTCTTTGGGAAAAACCTGGAAAATTTTTCCTTTTTTCCCGCGGTCTTTGCCGGACATTATTAAAACTGTATCGCCTTTTTTCAATTTCATAAATTTGAGCTTTAGCGAAAATTTATTCGGGACCCCATTCAAAATGTTGTTTAACGAAGTTGAACAATAAGGGGAATCATATTAATTCTTCCGCCAAAGCGGCAATCTTTTCAAAACCTTTTTCTTTTATTTCTTTCGGCACCGGACCCAAAACTCTCCCTCCCTTGGGGTCCTTCGTCTTGCCTTCCAAAATCACGGCTGCGTTATCGTCAAATCGGATATAACTGCCGTCTTTGCGACGGAAGTTTTTCTTCTGGCGAATTACAACCGCCCTGACTATATCATGCGTTTTGACAACTCTGCGGGGCTCCGCTTCTTTCACCGCTGCCACAATAATATCACCAATTTGAGCATAACGCCTAGCCGAACCGCCTAAAACGTGAAAACACTGGATTAATTTAGCTCCCGAATTATCAGCAACGTTTAACATTGTCCGTAACTGGATCATTGGATTAGATTAAATCTTTTTAATTACTTTCCATTTTTTGTCTTTTGATATGGGCCTGCACTCTTCAATGATAACTTTATCCCCGATATTGTATTCACCCTGCTCAACATGGGCTTTATAATTTTTGTGAAGCCTGTATCTTCTCTTGTATTTGGGGTGTTCTTTTAATCTCTCCACTCTGACAATAACTGTTTTTTGCATTTTATTCGATATGATTTGTCCGCTGAATTGTTTTTTAGACATGTGTTTTATGAAGCAGGGTTAATAATCTGGCAATTTCTTTTTTAAGACTATGGACTTCTTTTACGTTTTTGACCTTTCCCGCCGTCAAATCAAAACGAAGTTGCCTCAGTTTTTCTCTGTCGTCTTCCAAGATTTTTCGCATCTCATTTTCGGACTTTTGGCGAAGTTCAACTATTTTCATATTTTTATCAGCGTAAATCAGTTATAAATCAGCATTAATCAGCGTTTAATAATTTTTGTTTTTACCGGTATTTTGGCTGCCGCCTTTTTCAGGGCCTCTATTGAAACATCCTCTTTCAAACCGTCTATTTCAAAAATCAAACGACCCGGCCTTATGGGAAAAGCATAATGGTCAACCGCTCCTTTGCCTGCGCCCATCGGTACTTCTACGCCTTTTGTGGTAATGGGTTTGTCGGGAAAAACTCTTATCCATAATTTTCCTCCCTTTTTAAAATACCTGAGAATTGCCCTTCTCGCAGCCTCTAATTGACGTCCTGAAATCCAGTGGGTTCCCAAACTCATCAAAGCAAAAGAGCCAAAAGCGATTTTATTCCCCCG
>Ga0066637_10003833_pt1 | contig 10087 bp, 9 predicted proteins | sample CryGeyCG2014_020_FD_62737 | JGI IMG/M metagenome (GOLD analysis project Ga0066637, IMG submission 62737) | Groundwater microbial communities from aquifer - Crystal Geyser CG08_land_8/20/14_0.20 | ecosystem: Environmental > Aquatic > Deep subsurface > Groundwater | place: USA: Utah: Grand County...
TAAGCTTGGAAAATTACCATAATGCTGAATTCTAAACCAGTTTGGATATTCAAAGAGTGGTAGGGATTCGACCACGAAATTACTCCGCGACGGCTCGGTTACCCTGCCCGTGCTTTTCATCGCGCGGCCTTTCCCCGCCTTTCGGCCTGAACGTTCACCACCGAACGTTTTAGCCACAGCCTGCCCCAGCTGCGCTGAGTTTCACCGTGGCTCTCCGTCGCCCTTGAGCTTCGGTTCGGCTTCCCTTGCGGGCTTCCTCCCTACCAATATGCTTTCTGCCAAAATCGCCTATTTAAACCTTTTGAATTGGATTATTCCTAAAATTCTTCCTTTTTATTGGAAATAAAAGGATTATACAACCCAAAATTTGCGGAAATTGTTATATTTATAATAAGATGGCTCAAACGATTTTTACTCTGAGCTTGGCGAGATCCTCTTTCACCTCTGCCTTGAACCCTATCAAGTCCATAAAATCCTCGATGGTCGTCTTGACGAATTTTTTGGTAATTTCAGAGGTCAACACTAATGTGAACTCCTTGTCGGAATTTTTGATGAGCCTGAAAAAGTTGCACGCAGCCAAGCGCTCCAGCAGCTCTTCCGGCGTGCGAATTTTGCTCGGAAGCTGCTCGGCGTGCGCCTTCGCGACGGCCTTGCATCCTTGCCAAAATTTTTCGCGCTTCGGCGATGAATCGACTAAATCGAGGAGCAAGAGCCAGTGATCCAAATCCAAAACTATGTGTTCGCCGCCCGCAAGCATGTCCACGTACAAATCAACTCTTTTGTCCTTGCCTTTGATGACGTGTTTGTTCTCAGCGTAGAACTTCAACGCCCGCCTCATGAGCTCGCTTCGCGACGTGCCCGCTTCCTTCGTCAGTTTTTCGACCAACTGAAACGAATTTTCGTCGAGCGCAATCGTTAGTCTAATCGGACTTTTCGCTGGCATTCATAACCCTTCATAATTTTTCGTACAAGTTAATAAATAGCTTTAAAAACTTATCCTCTGAAAAAACAGGGGAATAAAAATGACAGAAAGAGTTTCCAAAAATTCTTCTTACTTGAATGCCTCCTCCTTAACCAACACGAGAACTCGCGTAAGAGACGTAAGCCCAACAAGCGGAATGTGTCCGATGTGCATCAAAGATTGCCCGTTCCTTTGTGAAATCGGCCTTTCAGCGTTTCGTGGGCGAGAAGTTCTTTACCCGATGCCAGCACAGTATGGGTACAGCACGGCTGGCTCTTTGAAAGATTATCGCTTGGATTGGTCGCATTTCAACATCCTCGCGAGCCTCAGGGGAGCGAAAGGAGTCGCAGCTGACTCGGACCAAGCGCTGTTCCCAAACGTTGACATCGAATCTGAACTCGGCGGAATCAAACTAAAACTGCCTTTGGCGAATGGCGCGTTCGGCTCGACTGCTGTGGCGAAGTACAACTGGGATGGTTTGGCTGTGGGTGCGGCTTTAGCGGGAATCATTTTGATCGTCGGTGAGAACGTCTGTGGCGTGGATAAAGACGCGAAGATTACCCGCGGCAAAGTGGTGGACTCGCCGGACATGGAATACCGAGTCAAAAAATTCAGAGAATTCTGGGATGGAAAACACGGAGACGTCGCCGTTCAAACCAACGTTGAGGACCAGAGGCTGGGTGTTGATGTTTATGCGATTTCCAAGCTTGAAGTGAATACCATCGAGAGAAAATGGGGACAGGGGGCAAAAGCGATAGGCGGAGAAATCAGACTCCACACGATTGAACGTGCCATCATGCTGAAAAAACGCGGATACCTCGTCCTCCCTGACCCTGAAGACAAATCCGTTCAGGAAGCGTTCAAAGCCGGGTTGTTCAAGAGCTTTGAGCGCCACAGCAGGGTTGGCATGCCTACCGAACGGGATTTTATTGAAGATGTGGAGTGGTTGCGCGATCAAGGCGCCAACAGAGTTACACTCAAAACTGGAGCTTATCGGCCCGCGGACGTGGCCTGGACAATGAAAGTTGCATCAAAAGCGAAAGTCGACTACATAACTTTTGACGGTGCTGGCGGCGGCACCGGCATGAGCCCAGTACCCATGATGAACGAAATGAGCACGCCAACGGTCTACCTTGAAGCGCAGGTTTTGAAATGCGCGCAGATTTTGAAGAATCACAAAAAATACGTGCCTGACATAAGCATGGCCGGTGGCTTCATCAACGAGACTCAAATTTTCAAGAGCATCGCGATGAGCAACTTCGGGAATGGACCATTTATCAAAGATATAACGATGGCGAGATCGCCGCTCACCGCTGTAATGAAATCTCAATATTTCTCAGACCTCGCAAAACAAAAGAAGTTGCCAAAAGATTTCACGGACCAATACGGCGCTGATCCGAACAAATTCTTCATCGCAGTGCCAGAGTTGCGAGAAAAATACGGGACAAAATTCAAACACATCCCGCTACCTGCTATCGGGCTCTACACATACCTAAACGACAGGATTGGAGTTGGTTTCAAACAACTCATGGCCGGCACACGAAAATGGAAACTCAATTTGATAGACAGAAGCGACCTCGTGTCACTTAGCAAAGTGGCATCCGATGTCACCGGCATACCAATGATGAACGAAGTGGAAGCGGACCTATTCGAACAGATTTTGTTGGGTTGAGAAAGTGGCAGTAAAAGTATACACGACGCCATACTGCCCGTATTGCGAAATGACAAAAGACTTGCTTAATCGTCACGACATTGCCTTCAGCGAAGTTGACGTTCGAAACGATCAGAAAGCCGCCAAAGAGATGATCAACAAGAGCGGGCAAGACGGAGTGCCTGTGGTTGAAATCGATGGCAGAATTATTGTGGGTTTCGACAGCAAGAAAATTCTCGAGGCCCTAGGACTATGAACGCTGAAAAACTCTTGGAGACGATGAAACGTTACGCGGAATCGCAGGGATTTAGGGTGAACCCAGATAAGAAAATTGTTGACTTCGTAATCGTTGGACTTTTGAACAATGAGCAAGAGTTAAGCTATCGCTATTGTCCTTGCCGAGCGATAACCGGTGACAAGGATCAAGACAAGAAGATCATTTGTCCCTGTGTCTATCATCGCGGTGACATCAAACGCATGGGGCGTTGTCACTGTGGACTCTTCGTCGCATAGTTCTTTATCTGCTCGTTTCGCCTAGTGAGATCAATATTAAGGTCGTGATAATAGACGAAAGCCTATTATTTCACATATCGCCTCTTTACAGATTGTGCCCAGTTTATTAAAATGCCTTTGCAAATGCTCCATTGGCTTCTGTCAGCATCTCTTTGAAATCGTCTTCTCCTAAATTATTTCCGAGCCCAATCCCAGGGCATTCATCGGACGATTTGAAAACGTAGCCACCATTGTGCTTCTCCACTGCGAACGGGTAGAATCTGCAGAGCAATGGCCTGTGCATGTATATCGAGCACCCGCCATTTTTCAAGAAAACGCATTTTCTGTTCTTCTTCTTCATCACATACTTGAAAGGTTTCGGGTTCGACACAGAAGCAGCGAATCCGGATAGCCGCATCCCACTGATTTTTTCTATTTTCTTGGCTTCCCTGGGTAGAAGGAGGACTTGCCTTTTCTTCTGCGGTGTATCGCCGCAGCACTTCATGCATCTCAGGCACTCAAATCTCACATTCCTCGGGTACTTTATCTCAGCCAATCAGATACTTCCATTCCTCAGGCGCCCAATTGGGCCCAGCCTGCCTTCATCGAACAATACTTGGGCTTGACTGCTTAAAAGATTTATGTTTCGCTATTTTTTAGGTAGAAGGATATTTGCTTCGACCCTAGCTCTTTTGAAGTTTCTCTAAAATATCCTTCGCTCGATCAACGCGGATTTTTTTCTCCCTCACCATTTGTTCAGCAATCTGGTCGATCAAATCACCCGTAGCACCAGCCATGATTGCGATATTCCTGGCATGAAGCCTCATGTGGCCCAGCTGGATGCCCTCGGCGACTATCGCCCGCATGGCCGCAAGATTGTTTGCGAGGCCGACGCAGGCCATCACCTCGCCGAGCTCGCAAGCGCTTTTAACCCCAAGTATCTTCAAACAAACTTTAGCTGTTGGGTTGGAAGCGGTGGCCCCGCCTATTATGCCGACAGCCGCTGGCAGCTCTATGCGGCCGAGCAGGTCCCCCCCCTTCGTCTTCTTCCATGTCGTCAAAGGTTGATATTTCCCCTTCATCGCCGCGAAAGAGTGCGCCCCAGATTCTAGGGCTCGAGTGTCGTTGCCCGTTGCATGAGCGACCGCGATGACGCCGTTCATTATCCCTTTGTTATGGGTCGCACACCTGTATGGATCCGCAACAGCGAGCGAGTAGGCTTGGATTATTCCGTCCACGATTTCCTCTCCGCCGAGCACCTCCTTCTGGAAGACGGCCTCGGCATGCACGAGCCTGCGGGCCGCGAGGTTCGAGATTATCCTGAGCCGCGCCTTGCCGCCCGTGATACGCTCGAGCAGAGGTGAGACGGCCTCGCACATGGTGTTGACCGCGTTCGCCCCCATCGCGTCGCGCACATCCACGATCAGGTGAACCACCAGCATCGGACCAGCGGGAGTTTCGAGCACCCTCACATCGATGTCCTTCGCCCCGCCGCCGAGGTTCACGAGCACAGGATCTTGCTCGTTCGCCAGTTTGATAATCTCATCCTTGCCGTCGATGATGTCTGTCTTTGCCTTCGTGGTGTTCTTCACATCGACTAGCTGAATCTGCCCTATCATGAGCGGCTCTGAGCTGCTCGCCGTGAAGCCGCCCTTCTCCCTTGCCATCTTCGCCGCGTTCGAAGCTGCTGCGACGACGCTCGGCTCCTCGATGGCCATCGGAATCAGATAATCTCTGTCATTGATGAGGAAGTTTGTCGCTATGCCGAGCGGCAGGCCAACTGTGCCTATGACATTTTCGATCATGCGATCGGCCTGATCGAGCTTGAGCGCGCCCTCTTTCTTTAATAAGTTAACCTCCGCGCTCGTGAGCCCTGCGAACTCTTTGATGATTCTCAGCCTCTCGTTGAGCGGAAGTTTGTAAAAGCCGGATATATGCGATATCTTAGCCACATCATCACCTAACAAAAAGAAAAATCGTTTGATGGGGTATAAACTTTAGCTTTCGTGTTAAGCCGAGAGTCGTTTGAGTGAGAGTTTGAATTTGTCATCATCGATTTTCCAGTCTTTAACATAGCCCTGCGTTCCAACTTCGGCGGTCGCACACAGCCGCAGGTTTTGCACCCGAACTTCGCGAGTTATGTATTCCCGTTGGGTTCCAAGGAGCTTCAGGTACTCCGCGTTGTCGCTCCCGATCTCGACATCGATGCGTTCCTCCATCGCGAGGTTTTGCTCCTTTCGCATCGTCTGTAGCCGCCTGACGAGTTCTCGAGCCAAGCACTCGGCTTCGAGCTCTGGCGTCAATCGAACGTCAATCATGATTTTTCCAGCGTCCGTTGAGGCCGAGACGAACCCCTCGGGCAGCTCCACCTCGAACTCCACATCGTCCTTCGTCAGCTTCACCTTCTGCCCGACCACCTGGATGCCGAAAAATCCGTAGCGCTCGAGTTCCGCGCGCAGCCTTAGGGCCTCCATGTTCTTGAGCGTCTCCTCTACGGCCGACGCGAGGCTCCTGAACCTTTTTGTCAAGTTTTCGATTTTGGGCTTGCACTTCAGCATGCCGGCGACATCGTTCGGACCGAGGAGCGCGAGCTCCTTGCAGTTCAATTGAGACTTGAGCACATCGTTGAGTCTCATGAGCAGCACCTTGAGCTCTTGTGCCGAAGTTTGCACGATCACTTTTTTTACCGGCCAACGCAGCTTGAGGCTCGCCTGCTGCCTGATGTTTGCAGACGCGTCGACGAAGGCCCTCACCGCGTTCATTCCGCGCTCGAGATCAAGGTCGATCGTGTCCTCCTGCGCGGCGGGCCAGGAGAGCATGTGTACGCTCTCAGGAGATTTTTCGTATATCGACTTCACCAAACCTCGATAGATCACGTCGGTCACATGTGGCATCAGAGGAGCAAGCAGCCTTATCAATATGTGCAGAACCTGATACAGGGTGACGTAGGCCGCGAGTTTCGATGGGTTCTCGCTCTCTATCCACATTCTATTTCTGATGAGCTTCACGTACCACCTGCTGAGATCTTCGAGGATGAAGGAGGAGAGTTCACGCGTCGCGAGGTGGATGTTGTAGCTCTCGAACGCCCGCTCGACGTCGCGCGCGAGGCTATTGACGCGCGAGAGTATCCAAGCATCCTCCTGCGTGAAGCTGTTTCTGATTCTGAGGAGGTAGACGCGAGTCGGGTCGAACTTGTCGAGCGCCATGTACGTCGTGGCGAAGACGTAGACGTTCCACAGCACATTGAACATTCGGTTGACGACATCGATGCCCTTCCAGTTGAACCTCAGGTCCTCCCAAGGGGCGTTCGCTGAACACGTGTAAAATCGGAGGACATCGGCACCGAATTTTCCTATGACCTCTTCCGGCTCGATCACGTTGCCCAGCGACTTCGACATCTTCCTGCTGTTGGCGTCGAGCACGAAACCGTGCATGAGCACCTGTTTGTACGGAACATCGTCGAAAGCTATCACCGACGTCGCCTGCTGGCTGTAGAACCACTTCGTTACTTGGTCCTCACCCTCCGTGATGAAGTCGCTCGGCCAGATTTTCTTGAAGAGCTCCCGCTGCTTCGGGTAGCCGAGGCTGGCCCATGAGGCGATGCCGGAGTCGAACCACACGTCGAGGACATCTGGCACGCGATGCATCTCGCTGTTGCATTTTGTGCATTTGATCACGAGCTTGTCGACGCCAGGCCTGTGGAGGTCGACGTCTTTGAGCGAAACCTGCGCGAGTTGCTCGAGCTCCTCCTTGCTCTCGACGATAACGATGTTGCCACAACCGCTGCACGACCAAATCGGTAGAGGTATTCCCCAGTATCGTTGCCTCGATATACACCAGTCGCCCACGGATTCTACGCCGTTGACGTAGCGCATCTTCACCCAGTCTGGGAACCATTGTACGCGCGCGGAATTTTTCTCAAGTATCTTCGTCTTGATGTCCGAGATGCGGATGAACCACTGTTCGGTCGCTCTGAAGATCAGCGGAGTGTGGCAGCGCCAGCAATATGGATAGGTGTGAGTGATGGTGCCCGATTTCATTAGGATTCCCTTCAGCTTCAGGTCATCCAAAATCACCGGGTCAGCATCCTTGACGAATTGTCCAACATACTTCCCAGCCTCGTCCGTGAATTTCCCATCCGAGCCGACAGGGCTGAAGATCGGCAGCCCATATTTTACACCGATTACGAAATCTTCTTCTCCATGTCCAGGCGCGGTGTGCACGCAGCCCGTCCCCTCCTCCAGCGTCACGTGCTCTCCGCAGATGATGCGGTGATGCTGCGCGAACTCCTTCTGCTTTGGCACTTCTTCGAGGAGAGGATGTTCGTAGCGCAGGCCCTCGAGCTTGTCCCCCTTCACGAGTTCCATGATTTTATATTCCGCGATGCCCAGCTCACCCATGACTTTTGCGACGAGGGGCTCGGCCATGATATAGATGTCGTTCCCGACGGACACCCTCGCATAGGAGTACTCAGGGTGCACGCAGACCGCCATGTCCGCCGGTAAAGTCCAAGGCGTGGTCGTCCATATGAGCATGTACTCGTTTGGTTTGTCGATGAGTTTGAAGCGGGCATACAGCGATGGGTCCTTCACCTCGAGATATTCGCCGCGCACCTCGTGTTCTGCGAGCGCGGTCTCGCACCTAGGGCACCAGTGGATTACGCGCATGTCCTTCTGCATCAGTCCTTTCTCGTGGGCACGTTTGATCGTCCACCAGGCCGATTCGATGTAGTCGTTGGTTATGGTGATGTATGGCGCGTTCCAGTCCATCCACACGCCGAGACGCTTGAACTGCTTCGTCATAATGTCGACGTGCTCGAGCGCCCAGCGCTTGCACTCATCAATAAATTTTTCCACGCCTATCGTCTGCTCGATATCTTTTTTCGACTTCACCCCGAGCCTCTCCTCCACCTTGACCTCTATCGGCAACCCGTGGCAGTCCCACCCGGGCTGTCGTCGGACGTTGAAGCCGCGCATCGTTTTGTAGCGGATGATGACATCTTTGATTATTTTGTTCCAAGCCGTACCAAGGTGGATTGCTCCGCTCGCGTACGGCGGCCCGTCTAGAAAGAACCAAGTTGGATCTTTTGCATGTGCGAGCTTCACTTTTTCGTAGATGTTGTCTGCCTGCCACCTCGCGTGGACTTCTGTTTCAAATTTTTTCGCGTCGTAAACTTTTTGAGCTGGTTGAATCATGTCAACGACCACAACTTATCGTACATCCAATAGTATAAAATTCGTTCCCCAAACTTTTTAATAGGCTAAAACAATCTTTCCACAGTCTTTGGTGGTGAATTTGTTCCGCTGGACCGAATACAGGCCATTCAAACAAGGCGCCCAAACAGTGCTCAGCCCTCTTGAATCGGAGATCATGGAAATTTTGTGGAAGGAAAAGAAAGCTACCGCGCGCCATATCTATAATCGTTTGAAGGTGAAGCACAGCATAAGCCGCTCGGCGGTAAACGCTACGATGAACGGCCTGTGCAAGCGGGGATTGCTCAGCACCAAGCTCAGCAAGGGGAAAGGTGGGCTGAAATACATTTATCGAATCAAGCTCTCCCGCGGTAGGTTCGAGCGCGAGGTCGTCGACAAAATCATCGATAGTCTGTTTGAATCCTACAAGAGGACCGCTCAGAAGAAGATGAAGGAGAAGCTCAGAAGGGTGTGAGCTTGGTTGAGGCGGAAGAGATATGGGTGGAAAAATACCGCCCAGAGAAACTTTCAGATATGGTCGGGCAAGATGAGATAGTCAGCAGGCTCCAAAACTTTGTTGATAAAAAATCTTTGCCCCATCTGCTTTTCGCTGGGCCTCCAGGCTCCGGGAAGACGACGGCCGCGCTCTGCATCGCTCGAGAACTCTTCGGAGGCGGGTGGAGGTATAACATACTCGAGCTCAACGCGTCGGATGAGAGGGGCATCGACACCATTCGAACGAAGGTGAAGGACTATGCGCGTACGATGCCCATAGGCGACGTTCCATACAAAATTGTTTATCTCGATGAGTCGGACGCCCTGACTTCAGACGCCCAGAATGCTTTGCGGCGCACCATGGAGATGTACACGCACACCGCGCGCTTCATCTTAGCGTGCAACTACTCGAGTCGCATAATCGAGCCCATCCAGTCGCGCTGCTCCATCTTCAGGTTCAGGAGGTTGGTCGATAAGGACATAGCCGCGATGCTCAAGAGGATTGCTCGCGCGGAGAAATTGACGCTTGAAGAAGACGCGATCCAAGCGATAATCTACATGAGTGAAGGAGACATGCGCCGCGCGATAAATGTTCTCCAAGCTACAGCGACGGTGAAGCGAAAGGTCGATGCGAAAGCAGTATATGACGTGAGCGCCTCCGCGCGCCCGGAGGACGTGAAGGAGATGCTTGAGGCAGCACTCGCAGGAAAGTTTGAGGATGCACGCTCCAAACTCATTGGTATGCTGATCGATCAGGGGCTCTCGGGCGAGGATATCCTGCAGCAAGTGCATCGAGAAATTCTGAGCTTGGAAATCCCAGAGCCTACGAAGGTGAAGCTGATGGATAAAGTTGGCGAGGTGGATTTCAGGCTGACGGAAGGCGCGAACGAGCGCATCCAGCTCGAGGCCCTTCTCGCGCATTTCAGTTTGCTCGGCGATCGCCTGAGGACGACCTAGGTGATATAAATGTCTGAGCTCTGGGCGGACAAGTATCGGCCGCAGGAGCTTGGAGAGCTCGTTGGCCAACCACAGGCTGTCAGGAAGATACTCAGCTGGGCTGAGGGTTGGCGCAAAGGGCGGCCGAGCAAGCCCGCGCTTTTGCTTTACGGCCCAGCCGGCACTGGAAAGACGGCTGCAGCCCAGGCACTCGCGAGACAGATGAAGTGGGATCTCGTGGAGATGAACGCGAGCGACAAAAGATCGTTCGATGTTATTAAACATGTAGCTGGTACCGCGGCCGCCGCTGGGACCCTTTTTTCGGGCACGACGGGCAAACGGTTAGTGGTGTTGGATGAG
>Ga0066637_10003840_pt1 | contig 10082 bp, 6 predicted proteins | sample CryGeyCG2014_020_FD_62737 | JGI IMG/M metagenome (GOLD analysis project Ga0066637, IMG submission 62737) | Groundwater microbial communities from aquifer - Crystal Geyser CG08_land_8/20/14_0.20 | ecosystem: Environmental > Aquatic > Deep subsurface > Groundwater | place: USA: Utah: Grand County...
AATTCTATTAGACTTTTTAAGGTAGAAAGTTTGCGAGTTTCCACTCGTGAGGCGGTTAAGGATGCTTCGCTTGTAATGTCCTCGCCTTACTTGAATCCTAGTTTTTCCAGTTATTCTCAAAGTTCCGCGCCTATTAATCTTAAAGACGGTGCGTATCGGGGTTTTATGACCAATCTTGATACCTTTAGCAATTATGCCCAGAAAATAGATGCTACCCTACCAAAGATTTAGGTAGATGCGGTTTCGTGGTATTTCTTTTCGGTGTTAACATCCCACAGGGTTTTTTTATTTATAATTCCTTTACTTATACACCTAACTGCCTCCATGGCAGTCAGCATTGAATGGTCCATATTATTATACCTATGCATACCGTTTCTCCCTATCAGAAAAAGGTTTTCAAATGGATTTAAAAAACTTTTTATCTCATCAAATTTTTTGTAAGTGCCATAATAACCTGGATAAGCTTTTTCTATTTTTACAACACACCCATCCAAAAAGTCTTCCTTGTCTGCAATGCCTGTTTTTCTGCATTCGTCAGTTGCCAAATCCAAGATTTCCTTATCGCCCATTGTCCAAATCGCATCGTTTTTACTGCAGACAATCTCCCAGCCAAGCCAGATCTTATCCTTTTCTTTAACCATATAAGGACTCCAATTATTAAATATTTGTACTCGGCAGGCAGTTAATCCTTTATCCTGAAGATAGATCCAGTTATCAGGAATCAGATCGTTTACGGTCTCAATTTCTGTATGATTTTTGATCGTAAGTTTTTTGAACAAGAGCCCAACAGAGATAAAGTCCCTAAACGGCAGACCCCTGGAAACTTCAATAATATTTTTAGGAGCTTTGGGTTCAAATGCTTTGATTAGTGCATCCACAGGCATAGTAGACAATACATAGTCCCCCTCGAACTCTTGGATGGTATCGTTGCCAAGCTTTTTTACTAACAGAGATGTTAGTTTTTGACTTCTATGTTTTAACCTAATTACTTTATGTTGCTTGAGTATAATGCCACCTCCTATTTCAACCTGTTTCGCAATCTCTTCCCAAAATTGCCCAGGTCCAAGTTTTGGGTACATAAATTTTTGTATCAGGCTAGTTTCAGTATCACTTTGTTCTAAATCTTCTAGTTTTGAGAAGTGTTTTTTTATTGCCTCTCTAATGACCTTTGTTACAGAGATTCCCTTGATCCTTTGTTCGCCCCAATCAGGATTTATCTTACTTGGATGAATTCCCCAAAGCTTTTTAGTATATTCCTCAAAGAACATCGAATATAGTTTTTTACCGAATTTATTGATGTATACATCCTCCAAACTCTTTATCTCTTTCTTGGGGAATATAGAAGCTATTACATAACTGGTTAGTATTTTAACGATCCTGGTAAAACCCAAATTTTTTGCAAATTCCAATTTAAAAGTAATAGGGTAGGGAAAGAATTTGTTATCAAATAATATCCTAGAAATCCTATTTCGTATCAAGAAAGATTTTATTCCTTTATCCTCCACTGGGGTTATATGTACGCGATCTTTTTCTGAATCGACTGTTTCTTCCACTGGAAAAATATCTTTCCACCAATTCATAACGGTTTGGGATTTAGAAAAAAACCTATGCCCACCCATATCCATTCTATAGCCGTGGTAATTTACAGTTTTTGAGATACCTCCGATGTCGTTTGATTGTTCAAAGATAATGGGGATTATTTTTGTGTGTCTGATTAATTCTAGAGCTGCGGTCAGTCCGGCTGGCCCTGCCCCAATAATCAATGCTGTTTGTACATCACTCATATGTTATTATAGGTTTCCCGTGCCACACCCTGTTTAAATTGCTGAATGTTTTTATTGTAGATGGTTAGTACGTACAGAGAAAATTTATTGCTATCGACTTCGCCGGAATAAAAACTTTCAACGCCATAGTCTTTGTATTTTCTGAACATATTTACAATTTTGTCCGTTTTGTCTGTGACTTCCCATACTAACTTTAGATCTTTACCCCTCGATTCGTAATCTTTGATAGCTTGTACATTAATATCGTAAATTCTCTCCGGTGTTTCTAGAAGTTGAGTTCCTTGGTTAATAAAGGATAAAATTTTGGTGTCGTTGTAGTTCTGAAGATACAAGTGAGCAACAGCATAAGCACTTTTGGGGGATACTAATGTATCAAAAGGAACTAACAACATATCTGCTTTACGGTCAAATTCATTCCATTTCATGTTGGGGCTAGGATTAGGCGTTCCTATAACAATATCTTGAATAAGTCTCGATACTGCAACATCGTTGTGTGGAAGCAATCTTATGTGGTTGGGGTCTTTTGATATACTCCATAAATAGACCGTGGAGGACAAGAATCCTGTTCCTATCATTAATCCAACAAACACTTTTCCTAATGCAGAAACAACTAGATTTGTACGACTTGTGGATGTGAGGATAAAATTAGCACCAAACGCTATAGTTATAACCCATATGGGTGTTGCCAGAAGAATTCTAAAATCATACGCTCCGGACAAGAATGCTGCTATAACAGGTATTACTGACAAGAAAAAGATCTCAAAGTGTTTTTTTAGCACCACAATAGCCAGACCAGGAAGCAATAATAGGTAGTAGGGTAGAGGTATAGCATAGTAATCATCCATAAAAAATCTCCTGTATGTTTGGGGTGCAAAAAATATGTCTGTAAGATTAATTATATAAGGCTTTAACGCAATCAATCCCCCGTTTCTGTAGGTGGTAGTAAATTCCATAAGAAGACCCTGTTCACGGTTAGAGTATTGGGAATAATGAAATAATATATAAATTAGTAGAGGGGTTGCAGACACAACAAACGATGCTAACCAGATAACGGAAATTGAAATCCAATCTTTCCGTTTGAAAAATTTTGTTGTAAAACAGACAACAACTGTCGATAGGGCTAGTCCGTATAAGTACTGTCTACCCATTATCCCGCTACCAAAGCATAAGGCTGCAAATATACCAGAAAGTACTGCACGGATGTTAGAGCGATTGCTGAATGCCGTATATAGGTAATAGAGGGACACTACCATAAGTGGGGCTACTATTGCATATCTATGTCCCATAAAAATTTGGGTGTAGTGTAAAGGAAAAAAATTCACAATTAAAGCAGATAATGCGGTTACGAGAGGGTTTTTAAAAAGTTCGTGGATAATTAGTGTTGTAAACAATACCGTAATAAATCCAAGCACAAGTAACGATATATTAAATATCAGGAGATTGTACCCAAAAACTATAAAAAATACCGAAATGTAGTAATGGAATACTACCTCTCTGCTAATATAGCCAACATTATCAAAATACGCGGGTTGAATTGGTTGATTGTTTAAAACATGATTTTTGGCAAAGTAGATATCCCACGCAGCATCGTCAAATAAACCGTTTTGATTCCACGGTGCGGTAGAGAAATTCCATAAATGGCTAAGAAGATAGAGAAAAAGTACCGATACCAAAATTATTAAAGCTGGGCTTTTTGCCCTCGCCCTTTTGATCTTTTGAGGGTAAACTGAGTACAGTAGAGTAGTAACCGCGAGTAGCCATGTTATCCACGAGGTATTATTTCCGTAATATACATTTGAATAGTGGAGCAACCAGTACAGGCAACTTACTAGAGATAGCACTAGAGACAGGAGAAAAATTATGGGATGCGGAAGATTGGTTTTTATATGCGCGAGTGCTTGTTTTATACCCTTTTCCACAGAGCTAACTTTATCACACCTGTTACGGAATCATATGTTAGTATAGATTGTTCCCAGCGACTGGTTTATACTAGCAAGCGTGACGAAAGAGATTGTAGAACATAGATTAAACATTCCTCCCGACTACCAATATTATGCTTTACAAAAAGGAAAGTGTTTTCAAAAACAGTGGCACAGAAACCGTTTGATTCTTATTGAGGAATTACATTTTCTAAACTTGCGGGCTGCTGTGGCAGATATTGGTTGCGGTTCAGGCAATGTGGTTTTTGCTTTTGCCGGTAAGGTAAAATCTATCGTTGGTTTTGATTACAACACAGAAAGTGTAGAGTTTTTAGCAACCAAGTTAAAGGTGGACGGTATAACAAATTCCTATGCCACTACGCTGGATATTTTGGATGCAGTCCCAGAACTCTACCGTAACAAGTTTGATAAAATCATCTTTAATGAAGTAATTGAACATTTTGATAAATCAGAAGTAGAGACGGTTCTTTCCAATTTATCAAAAATGCTAAAAACTGGAGGAGAGATACTCATAACAACACCAAATTACGGAATAAGTCCGTGGACTTTAATTGAGTTGTTAATAGACAAATTCAAGATGTTTCCTGCGCTACTGGGCGAACAACACAGAGTAAAATTTACCCTCGCAGGTCTTGAAAGCTACTGTAAATCCGCAGGTTTTTTTATTAAAAGAAAAGGTACTTTTAGTCTACTTTCTGTATTATTGGCAGTTTTTGGTGCAAAATTTGCGGAGTATATTGTTAAGGTTGAGGTAAATCACCTTAAATATTTTGGTCCACAGATATTTCTTGTGGCAAGAAAATAGGCTATGCAACACTGGAAAAAGCCTTTTACTTTAATGTTTTTTGCAATTTTGTTTAGCTTTTCTTGTTGGTTAATGTTTCACACTTTTGGTTATGACGAAAAAAGCCAACACATGCGCATAGCCACTAAAGTTTCTAGTGACTTTCTTGCCAATATTCCTCTCATTCGTTCATTTTCCCTGGGTGATAACCTCTCTAAAATCTTTAATGGAAAGCTTCCCGAATATCCAATTTTTCCCGGTGAGCCAATTCGCTATCACTTTATTTTTTATATGTTGGTAGGAGTTTTGGAAAAACTAGGTTTACGCATTGATTGGGCGCTTAATATTCCAAGTATTTTAGGCTTCTTTTTGCTTTTATCTATGATATTTTTGCTATCGCGCAAGGTTTTTAATAGTTTGGCTGTGGCTATTCTTTCCACAGTATTTTTTTGTTTTAACGGTTCGTTTGCGTTTTTGCGGTTTTTTGCCGAGCATCCTTTGTCAACAACTACTTTGCAGGATATTGCTAAAAACGCCACCTTTCCAGCCTTTGCCCCTTGGGGTGCGGGTGATATTTCTGCTTTTTGGAGTCTTAATATTTATACCAATCAACGACATTTAGCCGGGGCTTTTGCACTGGCTCTCCTGTTTATCTATACTACCCTATTTATGGAGAATAAGCCTTGGAGAAAGCAAATTCCTTGGGCAATTATCTGGGGGTTGGGATTAGGGATTTTTCCGTACTTCCACCAGCCGGTTCTTTTAATTCTTGGAATATTTATTGTATGGTACTGGTTTTTTATTCCGTCTCTTAGAAAATTTCTTACACTGGTGGGTTTGGTGGGTGCTTTTGTGGTTTTACCTCAAATTTTAAGTCTAAAACACGGACCTTCGCTTGTAACTTGGTATCCCGGCTATCTTATCCACAACTCATTAACTCTTAAGTATTTTTTGTTGTATTGGTGGCAAAATTTGGGGCTTCATAGCGTGCTAATTCCTTTTGGTTTCCTTTTAGCATCTAGCAAGGTTAAAAGACTATTTTTTCCGTTGTTGATAATTTTTGGTGTGGCTAATTTAGTAACTTTTACCCCGGAAATAGCTGCAAATCACAAGTTTTTTAATTTTGCACTAATCGTTGGTAACATGCTTTCTGCTTATATTGTTGTGCGATTTGTTACTAGCTTTTTGTATTTTCGTAATCTACTCCCCCGTTTTATAGGTTTTGCAAGCCTTGCTATTTTAATGGTTTTTCTCACTTTGTCTGGAATTATTGACCTTTTTGCCATAGCCAACGACAATATTGGACTATCGCCAGATGTTAACTCCCACCCTCTAGCTCGTTGGGTACTTTATAACACCTACCCATCCGATACAATATTAAACGCCGATTACACTAGTCCTGTTTTGTTATCGGGTAGAAAAGTGTTTTTAGGTTGGCCGTATTTTTCGTGGGGGGCGGGGTACGATACAGACACTAGAATAAGAGTAAAACGCCTCATTTTTGAGGCAAAATCAGTAGATGATCAGTGTATTCTCTTAAAGAAATACAACCTTAGTTATACCGTTCTTGTAAGTCCCCCGGAACAATTAGATTTTATGCCAAACTACTCTATTTATTTACAAAACGGTACTCCAGTGTTTAAAACTAAGTACGGCGCTATTGAATATTCGGTTTACGACACCAAATCCTATTGCCACGGTGTATAATTTTGTGGAAATGGCGTTTCAACTGGCTATTATAAATTTTGCGGTTGGTATTATCAGCTTTCCAATTTCCCACCTTCTTTTTAAAAAGCTTTCTGATAAAGGCTACGCTATAGCTCACCTGCTTGGTTGGCTTTGCATTTCTTACATCTCGTTTTTGCTAGCACATCTTGGAGTGCCAGTTTACTACTCAACCTACTTGTCTGTTCTCATTTGGTTTAGTGCCAATTTTCTTATTGAACTAAAACTAAAGCCTGTAAGAAGCCACCTTTCCATGTGTGATATTTTAACCGCCCAGAGTATTTTTCTTTTATTTGCCACCGTTTTATATTTTATTAGAATTGGCGACTTTAGACTCAACATGATAGAGCGCACACCCGATTTTGGCATCATCAGGTCATTATTTAACGCCACAACCCTTCCGCTTGCTGATGTTTGGTTGGCAGGAAAAACTGTAAACTATTACTATTTTGGGCATTTTACGGCGTTTACCATCATGTTGCTTTCTGGATTAGATCCCGTGGCGGGTTTTTTTTATGTGGTAATGTGGATGTTTGGTACATACGCCCTTTGTTTATATGGGTTTGGGAAAAATTTATATCTTTTCTTAACAGCCCAGTATTTAAAACCGTTTTTAAAGGGGAAGTTTTTGCCCACAGTTTCTGGATTTTTATCGGTTTTTTTGGTTCTATTTGCAGGGAATCTTTATTCGGCTCAATATCTATGGAAAACAAATTTTTTCTTTTGGAATCCTACCAGATTTGTTGAAGGCGTGATTATGGAGATTTCAATTTTTAGCTTTCTGGTGTCCGATCTTCACGGGCATATGTGGGGTTTAGCTGTTGGGATTTTAGTACTGTATACACTCTTAGTGTTTTGGTTTCAAACACAAACACCCCCGTTACACAAAAACTATTATGTGTATTTTTTAGCCTTTCTTTTGGGTCTAGCTATTATCACTAATACCTGGGATATTGTTTCCTTAGGTTTGCTGGTTGGAGTAATGGTTGGCGTAAGATATATTCAGCACCCTTTTACCCTAAAAAATGTTGCTACCTTTTTTCTCTGCGGTTTAATTGTTGTTGGTATCTCATTACCGTGGCTTCTTTCTTATACGCGGGCAGGACCAATGGGGTTAGGTGTTGCCAGCTCTTCTTCCGGTCCTTGGTCTTTATTTTTGCATTGGGGTGGATTTCTAATTCCGTTTTTATTGTTGCTTGCTTTGTATCCATCCAAATTACGCAAAAACTTTAGTTTTATTCACTTAGTGTTCTTTGTTTCTTTCCTTTTGGTTGTTTTTACGGAATATTTTTATATTAAGGATGTTATGTACCAAGGATCTTTTCAGAGGGCTAATACAGTTTTTAAAATCTATATCCAGGTATGGCTTTGGTTGGGAGCTGTAACGGGACCAATACTTGCATTATTAGTTGTTGGTAGGACGATAGTTGGCAGGTTTTTGGCACTGCTTATACTAGTTGCTTTAGCTACTTATCCTTTTTTGACTTTAAAGCAGACGGTTGTTCCAAAATTTTCCAGGAGTGTGTACGCAGGTATGAACTTTTTCTCTGATGCGTATCCGGCGGACTATCAAGCATTTCTCTTTTTAAAAAGCATCCAGGACTCCCTCCCTAACGGGAAAAAACAAAAAATCCTTGTAGAAGCCCCTGGGGAAAGTTTTAAGGATCAAAGTTTATTTTCTTCATATTTAGGTTGGCCTACTATTCTTGGATGGAGTGGGCATGTTTGGCTATACAGAGGTGTTCCCACATATTCTGGCGAACGAAGCATAGAACTAAACGAAATTTACACCGGAATCAACGCCCTACCTACAACCGAACTTCTTAGAAAATACCATGTTGATTATATAATTATCGGGACGGTGGAGAAACAAAAATACCCTAATTTAAATTTGCAGAAACTGCTTTCTTTGGGTAACAAGATCTATGATAAAGACGGGGTGATAGTACTATCCTTAATGATCCAATGAGGTCTACCTCTTACTTCGTCGTAAATTCTACTTAAATAACTTCCAATGACACCAAGGAAAACCAGCTGTATTCCGCCTAAAAATAGTACGGAAACAAGCGTTATGGAGTAGCTTGGAACAAAACCCAATACTGCCAAAATTAGTGCTAGAGAGGTCACAAATAGTCCAAAATATAAAGCCACAGTTAAAGGGGTGGAGGAAAAAGAAAGTATTCCGTTAAAACCAAGCCCGAGCAACTTTCTAAGCGAATAGCTGGTTTTTCCGGCTACTCTCTTGCCCCTTTCGCATTCCAGCCCTATCTGTTTAAAACCTGTCCAGGCTCGCAAGACTCTCACAAAGCGGTTTCTTTCTGGCATGTTTTTTAGGACTTCTACAACCTTTTTATCCATTACGGAAAAGTCCCCTGCATCTAAGGGGATGTAAAAATTCACTAATTTAGGAAAAATTCTATAAAAAGCCCAATACCCAAGTTTTCTAACTACTTCCTCTTTTCTTTTGGTTCTTATGGCGTAAACAACATCGTAACCTTCTTCCCATTTTGAAATATATCTGTGTAGTTCTTCTGGCGGATCTTGCAAATCAGCGTCCATAATAATTATTGCATCTCCAGACGCGTAATTAAGTCCACATGATATAGCCATCTGTTGTCCAAAATTACGAGAAAATGAAATAGTCTTCCACCTAGGATCTTTTTTACTTTGAGCCTTTAATTTATCCCAGGTAGCGTCTTTTGATCCGTCATCAACGCAAATAACCTCCCAGCTGTGTTTCCACAACGAGGCGGATTTTGTAACCCTATCAAACAGCTGATCCAAAACCTTTTCTTCATTGTAACAAGGTATAACAACCGATATTTTTTTAGTTTTTTCCATAATTAACTAAAGAATTGTAGCACCAATGCTATATAATAGTTTAATGCAGGCAATTTTTGCTATAGTAAAAGCTCGTAAATATACGGCTCTATTGTTGTTAGTTTTGCTATTCTCCTTTGTCACTAAAGCCTGGAGGATAAACCAGCCAGACGAATATTATTTTGACGAAATTTACTACGGGTTTACAGCTGAACAGTACACAAAGGCCAATATGGACGCTTGGGTTTTTGATACCACTGCCCCTAAAGGGTTTGCCTATACCTGGGATCATCCCCCAACCGGAAAGCTCTTAATGTCCGTGCCTATTAAGATCATTGGAGTTTCAAGTTTGTCTAGGCGGGTTGCCCCACTTTTGTTTGGAACTTTTCTTACGGTACTTGTGTATTATTTTTACCTAGCTTTATTTCCCGGTCAGCGGATTGGTGCGCTACTTTCTGCGTTAATCATCTCCCTTGACGGTCTTGTTCTTTCCATGTCGCGCATAGCTCTAGTGGATGTGATTCTAACCACCCTTGTTTTATGTAGTGCCGTATTTATGTGGAGGGGTAAAATTATCCTATCGGCAATATTTTTTGGTTTAGCTGTAAGCACAAAGTGGACAGGTCTATATTTACTTTCCGTTATGTTTTTACACCAACTAATGGTTTTTGACTGGCGCAAGTCCAAAGCGGTATTAAACTTAAAAAATATGCTGATGAATGTTACAAAATTTATATCCATTGGAATTATTATCTACATTTTAAGTTACACCCCGCTTTTACTGCATTTTGGTTGGGAGAAATTTGTTGACTTGCAAAAACAAATGTATTGGTATCACACAGGTCTTAAAGCAACACACCCATTTCAATCCAAAGCCTACATGTGGCCATTAGATATTAAACCGGTGTGGCTGTGGGTTAAATCAGGATTTGGTGTTGTCCAAAGCATATATGCTGTGGGAAACCCGCTGGTTTTTTGGGGTGGAGCTATATGCGTTGTAGCTGTTTGCGTAGAGGCGGTTAGAACTAA
>Ga0066637_10003841_pt1 | contig 10081 bp, 10 predicted proteins | sample CryGeyCG2014_020_FD_62737 | JGI IMG/M metagenome (GOLD analysis project Ga0066637, IMG submission 62737) | Groundwater microbial communities from aquifer - Crystal Geyser CG08_land_8/20/14_0.20 | ecosystem: Environmental > Aquatic > Deep subsurface > Groundwater | place: USA: Utah: Grand County...
AGAAGCAAAGAGTTCTTAGTTCAATATTTCTGGCTTCAAGCATTGCGCCCAGCCAGAAGAAAATAGTCCATATTTTGTGAAAAAAAGCGCCGATTTATGTACCTTATGCCAATTGGTCGGTAATAGCCAAAATTCTCAGCTATTGTGATAGTTTGAGCGACCTGACCTTTGAGTATGCCATTAATACCAATCTGGTGTTGATGACACAGAAGATTGCCGAGGTACTTAAAAAGTATCACGTGCGTATTGCTACCTCACTTGATGGGACGGAGCAGGCTAATGATACTATTCGTATTACCAAAGGAGGTCGTGGTACTTAACAGCGCATACTCAAGAGATTCAGTCTTTTGACTGAGATTGATTATCCGCTGGATGGGTTTAGTATTACTGTGACGGATTGCAATTTTGATCTAGTTGGTACTGATGTCATTGATATTGCGGTGGCAAGGGGTATGACTTCTATCGCTTTTGATTATGACCTTGTCAGTTTAGTGGGTGTCCTCGTAGCGATGAGAGTGGACAAACTCATGAATTTCAAGAGGTATGCCAACGCAAGAGGTATTGATTTTTTTGGTACCTGGGACAGTGTTTTTCGTAATCTCACCAGTGAGAGTATGCTTTCTGGAAGCCATGCCTTTTGTGCAGCTGTTGAAGGTAGATCAATCGAGTTCAATGTTGATGGTAGCATTAAAGTTTGTAGCCATACAACCACAAAAGTAGGCCATATTGATAACTTCGAGCAGGCGTTCCAGGAAACAGGTGGTTTGTTCAAAGTGGTCAAGGGGCGTTTTCCGGGGACTGATGAATATTGCTTCGGTTGTGCCATTGAAGGACCGTGTGGTGGTCAGTGTCATGTAACGAGAGAGGTTGTGGCTCGTTCAGCTGGGGAAGAACAGCAAAGGCTTTTTGTTGACATGTGCGATTTTTATCGCCAGGCCACTATAGCGCTTGCTATAGAATATATTCGATCAAACGGAGCTACTGTGGCAGGTAATCGTCAAACCTGTACACTGTAATTTTCCGTGTAGACAAGAAAGGTAACATCTGGTATAGTGTTAAAACATTATCAGAGTAGGTCTGATAAACTCTGCCAGGAGAGTGTCTTAGTGAACTCGTACATTGAAAGAAGGTGAGGCAAGATGAGGAAAATTCAGATCGCCAAGATCCAGATCGTCAAGGTGGCACCCCTGACTTCAGGGGCATCTCTTGTCGGCAAACGGACCAACTGCAAATAGCAGTCGACGGGGTTAAGCATTAAACCGCTTAACCCCGTCTTTCTTTTTACCATTGTGCTGTAATCTCACTAAGGTTTTTATCCGGAGTACTTGAATTGGCTGCCCAATAAAGGGCATTGAGATAAAAGATGGCGCGTACAAATTTATATTTTTTTTGAAATATTTTTTTATCTTCTATAAGGTTAGATTTCAGAATCGCGGTCATCAATTTATCCATGAAATCAGCTTCAAAGGTTTCATCAATCCCTTGTTCTTGGTAGGCCTTAGCGCATTCTTGATAATAAAAGAGGCGAAAGAGATCATAGTCAGGATCGCCAAATAATGCCAGTTCCCAATCAATAATTCCAGTCAGATTTTTGCCAGTTGCCAGCAAGTTGTGAATAATAAGATCGCCATGGACGAGTGTTATTTTCTCTCTTTCATTAAACAAATTTTTGACTTCAGGATTATTAATAATTGGCAGTAAATCTTTTAAGATTTTTTTTGTTTGTTTATATTTTTTTATTATAGTGATTTTTTCTTTAAGGCCGTCAGTAAGATAATCTGAAAAATTGTCATATTTTTTACCAGTATTGACTGCGTAAATATGGTCTCTGGTTTGGGTTTGGAGGTATTGTAAAAATTGAATAATTTGGTTAATAATATTTGTTTGACTGGCTTTGGGAAGAGTCTGCCACAGCCGATTGAGGTTTTTCCCCGGTAGTCGATTTTCTAACATGGCAATTGATTTATTAATTTTGCCTGCCCATAAAACCTTTGGTATCAAAGCCTGATTAAGTTTTTGCAAAAAATCAGCTTCTTTCAACAAAATTTTTGGGTTGTCATTTCTAAAGCGAATGATATATTTCTTTGAAAGAAAAACCTTATAGTGGGTACCGTTCATGGCCATGGTAAAGTTTTCTTCTTGAAGAATAGTTAACTTTTTTTTAATTTTTTCAATTAGAACTAAATAATTTTGCATAAAAAGATTTTTTAGATAAGTATTTGCTATTGGTATACTAAAAGCATATCATTTTTGCTATACCTTTAGCAAGTAGTTGTCCTATGCCAACACCTGTGGTATAGTTACTTTGATAGAGTACAGAAAGCACTGTTGGGTAGACAAAACCTTGCCTTTTTAAAATATTTGTTGTATTATACCTCCGCCTGTTAAACGGCGTTTTTTATTCTTAAACCATATATTTATGTTCCAAAAACCAATAGCTTCCCATGAGGAAGAAAAAAAATCAGTCCATGATGATGTTGAAACCGTGGTTGGGCCATCAGTTAATGTGGAAGGCGATTTTGCTTCTGAAGGCAATATTGTGGTTAAGGGCTCGGTTTCAGGTTCAGTCAAAACCAGCAAGTTGTTGACTGTGGAAAAAGGGGCAAAAATTATAGCCAATGTTAATGCAGGCAATGCTGTGGTTTCCGGTAGCATCAAAGGCAATATCAGGGTAAATGAGAGATTGGAATTAAGCGAAACTGCCCAAGTGGCAGGGGATGTAGCCTGCAAAATTTTAAGCGTGGCTCCTGGCGCTTTAATTCATGGCAAAGTGGTCATGAAAGGCATTGAAGTCAGCATACCTAATAAAGAAAATAAATCTTCTTTAGTTAAGAATAAACCCAAACTCGCTGTTAAGGTCGTTAGTTAATAATCAGCCATTAACGTCTTATTTTTTATGTACGTTTATCTCTACGACGACTTTTTGAAGCAGAAAAAGCATGATTCAACCATCAAGGCCATGGAAACCAGGTTGACGGATTTTGGCATTGCCGGCAAAATTATTCGTTTGCAGAATTTTACAAATGCCAAAATAGTGATTGACGAGGAGTTGCGCCGAGGTATTTCTGGTGTGATAATTGTTGGTAATGATCGGACTTTTGGTCATGTTTTGTCGCGAGCGGCCACTTGTAATGTCCTCTTTGGCTTTTTGCCAGTTGGCTCAGATAATGTTATTGCCAACATACTAGGGATTCCGGTTGATGAAGAATCCTGCGAGGTTTTAGCTAAAAGAAGAAAAATTAAATTAGATGTGGGCTGGTTTAATAACCGTTATTTTGTCTCCCAACTACATATTCCTGCCAGTAAGATTGCCGTTGAGTATGATGAAAAGTTTAAAGTGTCAGCTAAGAATCAAATGGAATTAGTGGTCTGCAATTTACAACCTTTTGATTGGCGCGGGCAGAAGATAAGAAATCGTAAAGCCATTCATCCCCAAGATGGCAAATTAGAAGCTTTTTTGCGGCCAGTTAATAAAAAGTTGTGGCGCGAGGTTTATGAAGAGCCAAGTATTTTTCCTTTTGAAGAAATGATTGTGTCTAGTAAGAGTCCTTTTGTAGTAGAAGCAGATGGCATGTCTTCCAAAGAAACGAAGATTAAAATAAAATTAGCCAGAAAGCGAGTGGAGATGATTGTTGGGAAAGAAAGAAAATTTTAATATCATGGGTATTCGTGGTCCAAAACCAAAAGGAGATAAAGGTGCCGAATAAGTATTTTTTTGATTTTTTGCGTGGACATTATGATAGAGATATAATTTGTCTGAAAAGAAAAAGAGACAAAGTGGAGAAAGCTTTAAAGATAAATACACGCGCGGGTGTCGTAATGGTAGCCGAGCAGGCTTGAGGTGCCTGTGTCCGTAAGGACGTGGAGGTTCGACTCCTCTCCCGCGCACCAAATACAAAACACCAATCAATTTGGTGTTTTGTATTGTTCCATTCATTGCTATAAGCCGAATTTTGTTGGACGTGATCATTTCTCTAGTCCCGATATTACTATCGGGATCAAACGAGCTAACTTTTCATCCCGATTAAATCGGGACGCTGCTCTTTCTCCAGGCAGGGTTTACCACGACACCATGTCACCATGGGTCGAATATAGTAGCTCTTGACTCGAGATCAAGAACACCCATATACTTTTCACGTTTCCCCCGACGCAAGGTCGGGGTAGTATTGTCTCTGTGGCATCACCGCTGGTAAAAGCGGGATCCCGTTGTGGCGGGACTTTCCCTATTCCGACTTCACGTCGGGACGGTGGGCGTTACCCACTACCATTTCCAATTAAATGGATAGAGTTCGGACTTTCCTCCCCACGACGTTACGTCGGGGGCGATCACACACAATGAATAGAACCATTTAATTATAGTACATTTTGAAGATTTTGTCAATGGGGGGTGGGTTGACGAAATGTTTAATTTTCGCTAAAATTACTACATATGAAACGTTCAGAAATTTTTATCATGGTGCTTCAATTGCCTTTGGATTTTTTGTTGTTGCTTTTTGCCGGTTTTTCCGCGTATCATTTTCGTTTTACTGATTGGGCAGTGAATTTAAAATCAGTGGTTTTTAAACTAAGTCTTTTGGATTTCATGAATGTAGTGGCTTGGGTTGCTATTGGCTGGCTAGTAATTTTTGCCCTTCTGGGGTTGTATTCAACTAATCCTAATCGTAAATTAGCTCGTGATCTCTTACGTGTAGTGGTGGCTTGTTCAGCAGGTTTGGCCGTTGTGGCTGTCTATGTTATGTTTAGTTTAGAACAATTTGATTCGCGTTTTCTCGTGGTTGCTTCTTGGGTATTTGCTATTATTTATGTTAGTTTGGGCAGAGTTCTAATGCGAGGTTTTAAAGGTTTACTCTATCGGGTTGGCTGGGGTCTGCGCCGCGTGGTTGTGGTTGGAAGTGAAGAGTTGACTGATAATGTTGTTAAAACTTTAAACACTAGAAGAGAATTGGGTTACAAAGTTGTCGGTAAATTAGAGAGTTTTTCTAATGGGGACATAGCTAAATTAGAAAAATTAAAATTAGACGAACTTTTGTTCATCAATCCCCGAGCTCATGAAAAGGAAACTTTGGAGGCCATGGATTTTTGTAATCAACATCATATTATTTTTAAATATTCGGCGGATTTATTTGCCACTTATTCTACTAATATGACCATATCCGCTTTGGCTGGCGTACCAATTGTGGAATTGAAACATACACCATTAGATGGTTGGGGTAGAGTAGCCAAGTTAATTTTTGATATAGTTTTATCTTTAGTAGCTGTGATTATTACCAGTCCATTATTATTAATCACGGCTTTGGTAATTTTAATTGAAACTGGCCGGCCAGTGATTTATTTTAATGAACGGGTGGGTATTCGTGGCAATAAATTTTTTACCTACAAATTTCGTTCCATGTATCAGAAAGATTCCACTGGGCCTCAGTTTGGAACTTTAGGCAAGAAAGCTGAAGAACGTGAACAAGAATTGATTAAAATACAAGGTGTTAAAACCGGTCCAATTTACAAAATTAAAGATGACCCTCGCATTACACCTTTCGGGCGGTTTATTCGCCGTTGGAGTATTGATGAATTACCGCAGTTTTTTAATGTTTTAGCTGGCACCATGAGTATTGTTGGGCCACGGCCCCACCAACCTAGGGAAGTGGAGAATTATGAGAAAGACTATCGCCAGGTTTTTTCTTTAAAGCCTGGCATCACAGGTTTGGCACAGATTTCCGGCCGTAGTGATTTGTCTTTTGCCGAAGAAATGAAACTTGATGTCTTCTATATCGAAAAATGGAGTCTGTTTTTGGATTTAATTATTTTTATTAAAACTCCTTTTGTAATTTTTAAGAAACGTAAGGCGCTATGAAGTTAGCTCTGGTGCATGACTATTTAGTTCAAGACGGAGGTGCGGAAAGGGTTTTAAAAGCTTTTCAGGAAGTTTGGCCCGAAGCACCTATTTTTGTCTTGTTTTATGACAAGAAAAAACTGGCTGAATTTAAAGATAAAGATATTCGTCAGTCTTTTATCAGTAAATTGCCCTGGGGTAAGAAAAAATACCAATGGTATTTGCCCTGGATGCCGCTGGCTACCGAACGCCACAATTTGCATGAATTTGATGTGGTCTTGTCATCAACTTCAGCTTTTGCCAAGGGTGTTTTAACTCGTCCTGAAACCATGCATATCTCGTATTGCCACACTCCGACTCGCTATCTTTGGACAGATACGCATGAATATATTCAAGAATTGAAATATAATCGGCTGATTAAAGCCTTTTTGCCAAAGATTATTCACCACTTGCGCATGTGGGATAAGATGAGCGTGGATCGCGTGGATCATTTTATTGCCAATTCTTGTACTGTACAGCATCGCATTAACAAATATTATCGTCGCAACAGTTCAGTGATTTATCCGCCAGTAGATACACATAAATTTCAAATTAGTTCTAAAATTGGCGATTATTATGTTACTGGCGGCCGCTTAGTGCCGTATAAACGAGTTGATTTGGTAGTTCAGGTTTTTAATCGTCTAGGTTGGCCATTGAAAGTCTTTGGTAGTGGACCAGAATTGGAGAATCTAAAAAAGACGGCTAAAAATAATATTGAATTTTTAGGCAGGATTTCTGATGAAGAAAAGGCTGATTTACTTAGTAAGACCAGGGCATTTATTCATCCCCAAGTTGAAGATTTAGGCATTACGCCAATTGAGTCCATGGCTGCCGGCCGTCCGGTAATTGCTTATCCCGTTGGCGGGGCCAGTGAGACTGTCATAGCCGGAGAAACAGGCGTATTTTTTCCAGAACAAACCTGGGAATCATTGTTAGACTGTATTTTAAATTTTAATCCTGATAATTGGGATAGTGATAAAATTAAACAACATGCGGATAAGTTTGACTTAGAAAATTTTAAACACAGAGTTAAACAGTATGTCGAGGATAGATATGAGGAATTTAAACATGGTTTGAATCAATGTATTTTGGATATAAAATAATATATGAACATCGGCGTTGACATTCGTTGTTTGATGCATGAGAAGAGAACTGGCGTTGGGGAATATACTTTCGAGCTCCTCAACGCTGTTTTTTCTTTTGATAAAGAAAATCAATATTTTTTGTTTTATAATTCTAACAAGGATGTTTCGGCTCATATTCCACAGTGGAGTCAAGACAACGTCCACTATGTTTTTACTAGATATCCAAACAAATTACTAAATTTACTTTTGTTTTTAAAAGTTTTGAAATTAGATAATTTGATTATTAAAAAATTGGCGAAACCCCTCACTTTCCCTCCCCTTCCCGAGATGAAACTCGGGACAAGTTCCGGGGAGGGTAGCCTGCCTGCCGGCAAGGCAGGGGTGGGGTTAGACACCTGGTTTTCAGCTAATCTTAATTTCACTCGTTTATCAAAACATATTAAGCATATTCTTACTATTCATGATTTGTCTTTTGAATTTTTTCCAGAGTATTTTACGTTTAAACAGCGCCTGTGGCACAAATTTTTGAATCCTCGCAAACAATGCCAGCGGGCGGATATAGTTTTAACACCATCAGAGAATACGAAGCGAGATGTCGCGGACATGTATCAGCTAGCAGATAGCAAATTCCAAGTGTTGAGGCCGGGAATTTCATGTCACATGAAACATATAAAATATAACATGGAGCAAACGAAACAAAAGTATCAATTAACGGGAAAATATATCCTATACTTGGGAACGTTAGAACCGCGAAAGAATGTGGAGGCGATAATTGAAGCTTATAAAATAAATCAGGAATTAGGAATCAGGAATTATGGTTTGGTGATTACGGGAGCAAGTGGTTGGAAGAATAAAAAGTTGCTAAAATTAATTACTGAAACAGATGGAGTGAAATATATTGGCTATGTTTCCGAAGAAGACAAGCCAGCCTTGTATAAGTCTGCAAGTTTGTTTGTTTTTCCTTCGTTTTATGAGGGTTTTGGCTTGCCAGTTTTAGAAGCTATGGATAGTGGCGTGCCGGTCATTACTTCCAATCGCTCATCATTGCCAGAAGTAGTTGGTGAGGCTGGATATTTGGTTAATCCGCATAATGTTGTAGAAATTGCCGAGGCGATGAAGAAAATCTTGTCAGATCATAAATTGCGTGATATTTTAGTGGAGAGAGGTAAGAAAAAGGCAGGGGAGTTTGAGTGGGGGAAGACGGCTGGTGAATTTGTTAAATTATTAAACAATTAAATGACCACAAGAGTCATTTTTTTTATCCACCCTCTTAGCTTGACAAAACTCTCAAAAAGTGGTATGATACTCCGTTCGTTCTTTTTAGCTCTGCCAAAGGCGGGCAGGCAAAAAAACATGAGAAGAAGTTATTTTGCCTTAGGTTAGGACAGAACAACTTCTTCTTGTGGTGCCCACCATTTCGGTGGGCAAAGAAGAAGCAACCGTGCATAGCGGTTGTGAGAGAAATTCGTTTTGAGAGGTGTGTCATGGAAGATCCTCAGTTGAACGCCGTGGAGAGCGGCGACAAGACCAAACTCGACAAGGTCATGAAGTTGCTGAAGCTGATCGGCCAGACTCTGATCTGGATTGCTGACGGCAAGCGGGGTCTGGAGGGCATGATTCGTCTGCTCCAGCTGGTCAACGATCGGCCAGACTTCGAGTCGGAGTTGGATGCCTCGCGTCCTGTTCCATCCACCCCACCCCTCGCCCCCAAGGTTCAGGATCCTTTCGGGGTCAAGGACTGGAAGGCCGAGATGAAGAAGTTTTACCGCGAGGTCTTTGGCCTCAAGGTGGACTTCTCCTTGGTCGCCATCAAGGACGACTCTGGCGGGTTCGACTGGGCAATGTTCGTGCCCAAGGGCATGACCCTGAATCAGGCGTGGTTCAAGTGTTGTGAGCGCTTCCCGGCGGCGTCTTCGAACTACAGGAACGACCACGACAGCGCGGTGCCCACGAACGAGCGCGTGGCCGCGGAGAGCTACTGCAAGCGGTTCCGCCCGCGCGTGGAGGCTGACGAGGAGAACAAGAAACTCTCGGCCAACGCGCTGGCCGAGCGCGGCGGTGAGAACGTCACCCTGATGGAGCGGTTCTTGCAGGAGCTGTGGTACCACTGGAAGACGGGCAAGCACCTGGACATGCAGTGCATCACGCTCTGCGCGGGTTCGCGCGACCACTACGGCGGCGTCCCCAGGACCCTCTGGAGCTTTGGCAAGTTCCGGGTCTGGCACTACTACCCCGACTACTGCTTCCACTCTCTGCGTTCCCGTTCCGCAGTATAGCCCTTCACTATCGTCCCTTCGGTTCGCTTCTTCTTTTTTCTTCGTTCTTTTCCTTGAACCCGTGTGGTTTAAGGCGTGACTCCCCGACACGCAAGATCGGGGGCCAAACAAAAAATCTCTCGTGTAGAGATTTTTTGTTTGTAGAATTTTGGTGTATAATAATTTTGGTTATTAAATCGATCCGGCCACATATTGTGGAGCGGGATAGCGATTTGCCAACATTGTAAAGACTGCTTAACCAATTCTAAACAATGCCTGAAATACCACAGGTTTGAATGCGGAAATTTTGACACAGATGATTTTACAAAAGGTCATCGGTGATTATGGACGGATTTGGTTAATAGCGGGTTCGCGCGACCACAACGGCAACGTCCCCAGAACCAACTGGAACAATGGCAAGTTCCAGGTCTGGAACTACAACCCCGACAACTACAACGACAATCTGCGTTCCCGTTCCGAAGTCTTAAAAAAGAACCTTTTAAATAAGGTTCTTTTTTTGCAGATAATTTATCCAGCCAGTCGCCATTTTGGAGATTTCTTGCAGTTTTTCTTGGAAAATCAAGTAGGTTTTTTCATCAATAATTTTCAGCTCCATTTCCAAGCGGATTAATTGTTTAGGCATTTCTATTTCAATTTTTAGTTTTTTGACAATTGGCAATTTTTCATTTATTTCATTTTTGGGCGAGAGTGCCGCCGCTATTGACAACTGCAGGCAATTAAGACAAACTTGCTCTGTTTTAGCGCGCAGGCCAAGTTTGTCTGCCTTGTTTAATTTCTTACTGTTTAGATAAATTGTTTTGTATAATTCACTTATTTTATGCACCAAAGAAGCGTTGATACTGTCGGGGGGGGGG
>Ga0066637_10003842_pt1 | contig 10080 bp, 14 predicted proteins | sample CryGeyCG2014_020_FD_62737 | JGI IMG/M metagenome (GOLD analysis project Ga0066637, IMG submission 62737) | Groundwater microbial communities from aquifer - Crystal Geyser CG08_land_8/20/14_0.20 | ecosystem: Environmental > Aquatic > Deep subsurface > Groundwater | place: USA: Utah: Grand County...
AAGAGGAAAAAAGCTTCAAAAAGTAGTCATGTATGTTGGAACAGCTAATAAATTACTGGAAAAATTAGAGAGATTAAAACAATTAGAGGCTAAAGTCAGCTAAAACCAATCTGCATCACGGGATAATTGTAATTGTAGTTGTTGTTTCCATGATTTTCTATTTCAAAAGAAAAAAGTGGGTGTAGATTCTATAACTTTATAAACATCAAAAATTCTCTTAAAATAAGAATTTTTGTGGCTTAAAAAATCTCTTCAAAATAGAAGATTTTTTAAATACATTCTCTCTCTATAAAATATGGTATTCAGCAAATTCAAGGATAAAAACAAGAAAAACGCCGCGCCACAAGGCGGGTGGAGAGGGGCTACAGAAGGACAGCAGGAAGTAGTAAGGGTAAGACTGCCAAGGGGAAAAGAAGTTCTCGGCATTCTTGAGCAGAGGTTAGGAGCTGCGAGAGTGTTAATTAGATGCTTGGATGGAAAGAGCAGAAATTGCAGAGTTCCTGGAAGACTAAAAAGAAAACTATGGCTAAGAGAAGGAGATGTTGTTTTAGTAGAGCCTTGGGAATTTGACAATGAAAAAGGAGATGTTATTTTCAAATATAATCCTGCTGCTATAGATCGGCTGAAACGAAAAGGCTTTTTAAAGAATATAAGCGGCGAATTCTAACACTTTAGTAAATTAAGTAAAAATTAAGAAGTGTTAGAATGAGCAGAGTTTTAGCATTTCAGTATCTTAAAAGAATAAAAATAAGAAATGATAAAACGAGCAGAGTTTTAAAATGGAACATAATAAACTTGTAAGAGATAAAATTCCTGAAATAATAAAAAAAGAAAATAAAATTCCAGTTACACATATAGCCAATGATGAAGAATTTTGGGAAAAATTAAAGGAAAAACTTCAAGAAGAAGTTAGCGAATTCCTTAAAGACCAAAATGAAGAGGAACTTGCAGATATTTTAGAAGTTATCGATAATATTTGTTATTTCAAAAATATAGATAAAAGAGAACTGGAAACCTTAAGAAAAAAGAAAGCTAAGGAAAGAGGGAAATTTAAGAAAAGAATAATCCTAGAAGAAATAAAATAAAAATAGAAAGATGGCAAAATGAGCAGAGTTTTGAAAAACAACAAATTTATAATCTAATAAATCTTCAAGAAATTATGGCAATTTTTTACTCAGAATCCACAAACAAGATAAAGAAGAACAAAGAAAAACTTGAAAAAGAACTAAAAGTTAAGCTGGCTTTTTCTGGAAAAAATATTTCTATAGAATCTACAGAGGGAAATGTTATAGAAGAGTATGCAACAGAAAGAGCCATAGAATCTCTTGAGCTCGGATTTAATTTACAGCACGCTTTATTGCTAAAAGATGAAGATTTTATTCTTGAAAAAATTCATATTAAAAATTTGACAAAAAGGCATGATTTAGAAAGGATAAGAGCAAGAATAATAGGAACTCACGGCAAAACAAAAGAAATTATACAAGAGCTAAGTGGCTGCCTCATCTCTCTTCATGATAATACCGTTGGAATAATCGGCAGAGCAGAAGACGTAAAAAAAGCAATCCGAGCAATAGAATCAATTATACAAGGGAGAAAACAAGGAAAAGTTTATTCATATCTTGAAAGATTAAGAAGCAGAGAAAAATTAAAAATGCATGAAGATCTGGGGTTAAAAAAAGAAAAGCCTTAAATATCCTTATATATTTTCTTGTTCAAGTCCTCGTAGCTCAGTAGGTAGAGCGTGCGGCTGTTAAACTTATAGACACCGCAAAGTCAGAGGTTCGAGTCCTCTCGAGGACGTTTTTTACAAAAATGCAGGAAACATTTTACGTTGAAAAATTGCACGAACTTCTTCTAAATGCGCTGAAAAAGGAAATCGAAAATACAAGCAAAGAAAAAATTGCGCTGGCTTTTTCAGGAGGAGTTGACAGCGCGATTTTAGCTAAACTTCTTAAAGAATTGAAAACAAAAACAGAAAATTATGTAGTGGGAATAGAAAATTGCAAAGACTTTGCTTCTGCAGAAAAAGCAGCTGAAGAATTGAAAATAAACTTACACAAAATATTATTAACAAAAAAAGAAATAGAAGAGGGGCTGAAAATGCAGATTAAAATACTTAAAAATTTATACGAGAAAAATAAAGAAAAAATAAAGCCTGAAACTCCAGAGTCCAAGTTAAATCCTGTTTCTGTTTCTTCTAATCTCCCACTATTTTTTGTTGAAAAATATGCAAAAGAAAAATTTATAGTTTCTGGCATGGGAGCAGACACTATTTTAGGGGGTTTTGTCAAATATTTAAAATTAAGCGAAAAAGAATATGAAAAAGAAATAAAAAAAGGAACTTTTGCTTTAGTAAACTTTGGCTATCTTGAAGAGGAGAAAACCGCTGAATCTCTAGGAAAGAGAGTGATAATGCCTTTTTTAGACAAAGAAGTTGTAGCCTTCTGCCTTACCCTGCCTCATAAGCTTAAAATTAACAAAAAAGAAAGAAAGTATATTTTAAGAAAATTAGCTTTAAAAATTGGACTAAGCGAAGAAACAGCGTTTAGAGAGAAAAAATCAGCTCAATACGGCTCAGGATTAATGAAAATTATGAAAACAATAGCCAAAGATAACAGAGAAAACATTGGCAGGTATATAAGCAGAACAGCAGGATATAAACCAAGTTTTTAAAGAAAGATTTAAAACAACACTTGTCTGCATATATAAAAGAGGAACCAAGAATGTCTTTAATATTTCCAATAGGAGCAGCTTTTTTGCAGGCAGGATCGTTTACCCTTGACAAGATTGTTTTATCTTTAAAGAAAATCACCTACCGAACTTACGTAGGGATAAGCTTTCCTTTAATGTTTATAATAACTCTGATTATCTTTTTTATTTTCAAGCCCCCTTTAACTCTCAGCTTGTTCTCAGGAAATATTCTCTATCTCCTTATCGTTTCAATAATCTTGATTATAATAACAAACTTGATTTTTTATAAAGCGCTAGACGCAGATAAAGTAAGTGAGATGGAAATAATTTCTCTTTTAGGCAGTATTCCATTAATTATTTTCACTGGATTTATTTTTGCAGAAGAGAGAGATTATATTATTATTATTCTCGCTCTTTTAGCTTCTTGCTCTGTCATCTGGGCGCACTGGAAAGGGCATCATTTTCAGATTATAAAAACAACAAAACTCTTTCTATTATGGATTCTTTTAGTTTTACCTTTTGGAGCAATTATAACAAAATCTCTTTTAGCTGTATGGAATCCTATCTCTCTTGAGTTAGTAAGAGTAGGGGTTATTGCTTTAATTCTCGGCCCTTTTTTCTTGAGATTTGAAAAAAAAGTTTCTCTGAAAGCTTTTTTATTGTTAATAGCAACTAACATCTTAACAACAATTGCCTGGATTCTTTATTTTTTCAGCTATCAAAAACTCGGAATAATTCAAACAACTTTAATTTTCTCTATTCAGCCTCTTTTGGTTTATTTTGCCTCGATTTTCTTTTTAAAAGAAAAATTGCACTGGAAAAAATTCGTTTCTTTTTTGATAATTTTAACTGCAATAGTTTTGGCAAGAGTTGTGTAAACCCATATTTGACGTTAGATGTATTGTTACCTTAACGGGCGCTGAAAATTAGTTAAATTAATCCCTTAAAAATAATCCTAAACAAATCCAAAATCTTTTTATACTCTCTTTCCCTCCCTTTTTTATGGAATTAGATAAAGCAATAAAAGAGAGGCATTCTGCAAGAAGATTTAGAAGCAGAAAGCCTGACTGGAAAAAAATAGTGGAAGCAATAGAAGCTGCGACTAAAATACCTCTTGCCGGAAACATTCCCACCCTCAAGTTTATTCTTGTTTTTGATAAAGAGTTGATTAAAGGGCTGGCAGAAGCTGCCTCCCAGGATTTTATAGCAACATCGCATTATATTGTTGTTGTCTGCTCAGATAAAAAAATGTGTGAAAGAAGCTATGGCGAAAGAGCTGAAATGTATTACAGACAACAAGCAGGCGCAGCAATAGAAAATTTTCTTTTAAAAATAACAGATTTAAAGCTGGCTACTTGCTGGGTAGGTGCTTTTTCTGACACCTCAGTAAAAAACTTATTGCAGCTTCCAGAGGATATCGAAGTTGATGCTTTATTGCCAATAGGCTATGAGTATGAAAAAGGAGTTCAAAGACATAAAGCAGGAATAGACACCTGTGTTTATTTTAACATCTGGAAAAATAAGTACATGAGAGAAATACCAAAACCAGAAGCGAAATAGTTCTCTTATTTTTTAGAATTGAATAGTTCTATGTTAATTCTTTTCATTTTCAAAAAAAATAAATTATGGAAAGGGGCAAAAGCCCCCTCCATAGAAGTAAAAGACTAAGGGAAAAGTATGAAATTTAATAATTGAAAACTTCTATCCCTAAATCAGACATTTCTCTTGACGGCGCTTTTTCAAAATCTCTTTGCTTGCCAAGTATGTACGGACTCTTAACTCCAGTCATTATTGTGATAACTCTAACTCTTCCTTCGAACTCTTTGTTGATTCTCGCTCCGATAATCACCTGCGCATCTGCACTTAAGTTTTCTGAAACTAACATTCCTATGCTGTTAAACTCCTCTAGCTTCAAGTCTGGCCCGCCTGTTATGTGTATTAAAGCTCCGGTAGCATCTTTGTAGTCAACATCTAGCAAAGGATGTGTTAATGCTTGCCTTACAGCTTCATTAACTCTGTCTTTAGTGTCGCTTTCGCCTATTCCTATAACTGCAACATCTCCTGATTTCATGATAGCAGAAACATCTGCGTAATCCAAGTTAATTAAACTTGGAAGAGTAATTGTTTCCACTATGCCTTTAATCATTGTGCTTATAAGTTCATTAGCAACTGCAAATGCCTGTTCAATAGGCAAGTTTCCTGCTATGTCAACTAGTCTGTTATTGTCTATGACAATAACAGTATCTGCAACATCTCTTAACTCTTGCAAGCCGAACTCTGCTTTGTCTATTCTTGCTTTCTCGCAATCAAAAGGCATTGTCACTACTCCTATAACAACTGCACCAGTTTCTTTAGCAATTTGCGATATTACTGGAGTTGCGCCTGTTCCTGTTCCGCCGCCCATTCCGCCTAACACAAAAACCATATCTGCTCCGCTAACTGCCTTTTTAAGGTCTACAAGAGACTCTTTTGCTGCTTCTCGTCCTTTTGCAGGATATCCGCCGCAACCTAATCCTCTAGTTAACTCTTTTCCTATCAAGATTTTATCGTCTGCTTTAGTTATGGATAAATGCAAAGCATCTGTATTACAGCCGTAAACAGTTGCTCCATTAATACCCTTGTTGTAAAGCCATGTAATTGCATTGCACCCTGCTCCTCCTGCTCCAATAACCTTAATGTTAGCTTTCCCTGCTTTCAGCTCGTCAAAGTTTATGCTGTGTGTTGCTGCATTCTCTATTGCTTCTTTTGCAAAATCAAGTACCATATTTTTTCCTCCTTTCAATTCTCTTTATTTTATTGCTCAACACAAGAACTATTTTTTCCGAAAGATTTAAATAGTACTTATGTTTGTATCTTTTAAGAAGGAGGTTAAAAAACAAAAAATAAATTTTCAAATAAGACAAAAATTCTCTTTTATTAATCAAACAAACTAATTAATTCAACTCTCCCAAATTGAATTAATTTATTATAATAAAAATATCTATTTCTTCTACTTTATAAAGATTATGCTTTTAGAGGTGTTACTTTAAAATCATAAAAATCTTGTTGTTTTGTCCAATATTTAGATTTTTAGGAGACAGAAAATAACAACGATTATTTTCCGTATCATAAAAACTAGAAGAAATATTATTCTTTTTGCAAAACCTTAGCTTTAATTCCTCTTTCTTTGCATAAATTTGCAAATTTTTCAGCATCACTTCTCTCTCCTACAACACCTGCTCCCCAGTGCATCGGAACTGCCAAAGTAGGCTTAATAACAGAAGCTGCTTCTGCAGCTTCTTCTGCATCCATTGTAAACTCTCCACCAACAGGTAATAAAGCAATTGTAACTTTCCCGGCTAATTTTCCCATTTCAGGAATTAAATCTGTATCGCCTGCATGATACACTGTCGTATTCCCAATTTTCAAAACATACCCAAGCCAGCTTTCATCTTTTGGATGAAACTCTTTATTTATATTATAAGCAGGAGCTGCCCCAACCTTAACTCCAAAAACATCAAGTGTTTGCCCAACATCCATAATTTTCATTTCAATTTTCTTATCAAGTTTTGTTACCTTGCTCTGGCAACCCTGAGACATAATTATAATTGTGCCGTCTTTAACAATTTTGTTTATATCCTGAATAGAACAATGGTCATAATGCGGATGTGTAAGCAAGATGACATCAGCTTTCTCTCCGCTTTTTATCTGATAAGGATCAATATAAACTATCTTTCCTTCTGCAGTTTTAATTAAAAAACCAGAATGCCCAAGCCAGTTTAATTCAATGTTACCAAGTTTCATTTTTCTTTTTCACCCAAACAAGCTCCACAAAATAAGTATAACACCTAGAATAAAATTATAAATTCCAAATAAATAAAACTTGTCGCTTTTTATTATTCTTATCAATAGTTTTATTGTTAATAAGCTCGTTAATAAAGTTAGGGTAAAAGAAGTTAATAAGGCAGGAAAACCAATGCTTAAGTTAGTTATTTCACCCGCTTCTATTAAACTTGCTCCGAACACAATTGGAATAGCCAAGAGAAACGAGAATTTGATGGCTTCTTCTTTTTTCAAGCCGAGAATCAACCCAGAACCAGTAGCCATTCCGCTTCTTGAAATTCCTGGAAATAACGCAAGCACTTGAGAAACCCCAATAAAAATCGAGTCTGATATCGAAGGGTGTTTTTTTATTTCTTTTGCATATTTTGTAGAGTATATAAAAACGCTAGAGATGAGATAAAAAATCCCTATAAAAAATAAGCTGCTGAAAGCATTTTCTGCATGTTTTTTAACTAAAATTCCTACAATTGCAACAGGGATTATTGTTATAATAATTTTTAGTATATAGCCCCATTTTTTCCCAACAAACAAGTTTATAATATCTTTCCAGAATAAGATTACCACTCCAAGAACAGCTGCAAAATGTAAGTATACAACAAATCCTAAGTCATGAACGCCAAATAAATTTTCAAATATAGCAAGGTGCCCCGAACTGCTTATTGCAAACCATTCTGTAATCCCCTGAACAATGCTAAATATAATCGCCTGAATAAACGAAACCATAATAAATAAAGAAAAAGTCAGTTTAAAAATTTAAGGGTTTGCCTTAAAATTTCAGAAAATAGAAAGATTTATATAGTAGTTATAGTTACCATATAAATGGAAAAAACAACTATTCAGCTTAATCAAATAACCCTTGAAAGATTAAAAGCCCTTAAAAGCATGGAAAGGCAATCTTACGATGAAGTGCTAAACAATCTTATAGATAATTGTGAAGAAGAAAGTTTAAGTGAAGAAGAAATCGAAGATATAAAAATAGCGCTTGAAAATGTTAAAAGAGGGAAAGTAAAACCTATTGAGCAAGTTGCAAGAGAGATAGGAATTACTCTCAAGTAGAATGTATTCTATTCAAATTGAAAAGAATGCAGAGAATTTTCTTAAAAAATTAGACAAAAAAGATGCTGAGTTAATTTTAAACAAAATCTATGCAATAAGAGACAACCCTTTTAGATTCTTAAAACGTCTGCAAGGAGAAAAATTATGGAGATTAAGAATTGCAGATTACAGGGCGATAGTAGATGTTATTGTATCTATGAACCAAATTGTTGTCTTAAGAATCAGCCATAGAAAAAACATTTACGATAAAACATAAGCTTACACAAGATATTTCAAAACCTCTCTAAAATCTGCTTGATTTTAAGGCGCCCAATACTCTTTTCTCATAAATCCCTTGCATTTCCCTATTTTTCTATCTCCCATAAAGTTAAGCCTGCTTGAAAAGCTGCCTCTGAAAGTGTTATATTGCCTTTTATGTATTCTGCTGCAGATTTTTTAATTCTCGTATGCAAATTATTTAATTTTTGGGTCATCCCTCAACCCTCTTCGCAATGCCAAAAACTTTGCCAAGCTGTGTGAGTTTTTGAGCATACTCAAAAATGGACATCCTTAAAGAACATTTTAGATATGTCAAACATTTTCCCCTCTTCGAACTTGCTGCAAATTATCTGCATTCCAACTGGAATTCTATCAATTTTTCCTACAGGAACAGAAATCGCAGGCACACCAGCTAAATTTGCAGGAGTTGTTAAAGTGTCATACATATACATATCCTCAACAGAAATTTTTTCTCCTAATTTGTGAGGAAGCCTTGGAACAGTTGGCATAATTAAACAATCAAATTTTCCTAGCGCTTTTTCAAATTCCTGCTCTATAAGCTTTTTTGCTTGCAAGGCTTTTCTATAATATTTCCCAGCATATTCTGCCTGTGCAATTTCTCCTCCACCTAAAATTCTCCTCAGCACTTCTTCCCCGCAATTTTCCTCGATTTTCTTGCCATATTTTCTTCCATCATATCTTCTTGTTGATGAAAAAAACTCAGTATAAACAATTGGATAATATGCCTGCACACCTAAATCAATATACTTAATTTCTACATCTTCTGCTTTCCAACCATTTTCCATCGAAACGAGTTTTACTCGTTCCCTTACTATCTTCCATATTCTTTCATCTGCTTTTATGTTCGGAATTCCAATCTTCACACTCTTCTTCATTTCTAGTGAAGAATTGCTTGCCTTCTTTTCTTTTTTTTCTTGAGGATTATAAGTTGTCGCGTCCTTTTCATCTTTCCCTTTAATAACATCAAATAAAAGCTCAGCTCCTTCAACCTCTTTTGCAAAAGTTCCTATCTGCTCAAGCGACATTGATAAATCCAACAAACCATATCTACTTACAACACCATAACTTGGCTTGACTCCAACAATCCCACAATGAGACGCGGGATTTCTTATGCTGCCTCCTGTATCACTTCCTAAAGCTAAATCACAAAATCCAGCTGCAACAGCTGCCGCACTTCCTGAACTGCTTCCGCCGGGAATTCTATCAAGGCAAGCAGGATTTTTTGTTTCACCGAATGCACTATTTTCCCCAGAAGCACCAGCTGCAAACTCATCCATGTTTGTTATTCCAATAATAATTCCATCTTCTTTCTTTATTTTCTCAATTACGGAAGCATCGTAAGCTGCTTTATAATTTTCAAGTGTTTTTGAAGCGCAGCTTGCAAACATGTTCTTAACATTTATATTTGCCTTGATAGCAATAGCAAGGCCCGCAAGTTTTCCAGGGGCCTTGCCTCTTCTTAGCTTGCTGTCTACCTCTTTTGCCTCCAGAAGAGCATTATTGTTAAGCTGCAAAAATGCATTAATCTTTTTTCCAGCTTTGTCGTTTTCTTTAATATTCTCAAGGAAACTTCTAATATTTTGTTCTGCACTCCACTTTCCCTCTTTTATTGATTTTAGTTTATCTAACGTACCCATTTTGAATTTTCATTACAGCGGTTAAACATTTAGTTGCTTTTTCACGTTCTACACTTGAAGAACATAATTCTTGCAGCGCTCTTCTGTGTTTTTCATATACTTGCCAGCTTTTGCTTTCTGAAACATGTGATAGATATCTTGCAGCTTCTTCGTTCAAACCATAATCTGTTATAATATCTTGAATTTTCATTTCCATCCTCCTTTCTCAGCCAGAATAGAATCTTTTTTTGTCACAGGCGCATTTTCAAAAAAAATCCTGCGGAATTCAGAATCTGGCTCTTTTCCTTTTTCGCTTTCTTGCTCCCCTCTTCTGTCCTCATCTCTTTCAACAAAGCTGTCTGGAATATCTTTTATCTTTTCAAGAGCTTTTGCAAATTTCTCAAGAATTCTTTTAGCTTCTTCTTTAATAGCTTCTTCTCTTTTGGTAGGCATGATTATAGAAGAGAAAAGGGATTTATAAATTTAATGACGGAAACGACTATGTGTAAAAATTAGTGCTTTTTATTATACTCTTTGACGGCATTCATAATTTTGTAAACATTACCTAAATACATTATATTTTTGATCTTAAACTTACCCCTTTCTTTTATACTTT
>Ga0066637_10003845_pt1 | contig 10075 bp, 7 predicted proteins | sample CryGeyCG2014_020_FD_62737 | JGI IMG/M metagenome (GOLD analysis project Ga0066637, IMG submission 62737) | Groundwater microbial communities from aquifer - Crystal Geyser CG08_land_8/20/14_0.20 | ecosystem: Environmental > Aquatic > Deep subsurface > Groundwater | place: USA: Utah: Grand County...
CATTTTCTAGACTTCTACTGGGGTATTAACACTACTCGAGCATTAACACTCGCAATGAAAGAAAATACAAACAGATTTGTATTAGTTTCTTCTGGTAGAGTACAAAGTCCTACTCTGTATATGCTCACACAAAGGGAAATTGAGATAAAAAAATTCATTTCAACACCATTTTGGCAATTAGAATTACATTGCTTAATCAATAATCAAGAACTAATCGCAAATTATGAAGAAGATAAGATTTGGGAAAAGCCGAAGGCTAAGAAAATATTTGATGAGTGTACAGGCAAAGATGCAATAGTAAAAGATGTTGAAAAGAGAGAATATAAACAAAAACCACCTTTTCCTTTAGATACTACCACTCTTCAAACTATCGCTTACACACATTTCAAATATTCACCAAAACAGACCATGTCAATCGCAGAATCTCTTTATAATGCTAGTATAATATCTTACCCAAGAACTAGCAGTCAAAAGCTCCCAGAAAAAATCGGATATCAAAAAATTTTAAGCAAACTATCAAAAAATTCTCTATACAAAAGTAGTTGTGAAAAACTTCTTAAACAATCAACTTTAAAACCAACAGAAGGTAAAAAAATCGACCCTGCACACCCTGCTATCTATCCTACTGGTGAGTTTTCCGGAAGTCTAACAGATCAACAAAGAAAAGTTTATGACCTAATCGTTCGAAGGTTTTTATCTGTGTTTGGACCAGACGCACTTAGAGAATCAATGAAAGTAACGTTAGATGTGAATGATTATAACTACTTACTTACAGGCAAACACACTATTGAGCTAGGATGGACAGAATTCTATGGAAAATATGCCAAATTTGAGGAACAAATACTACCTGAACTATTCAAAGGACAGAATGTTAAAGTCAAGGATTTACTCATATTAGATAAGGAAACACAACCACCTAAACGCTACACACAAGGATCAATTGTCAAGGAGATGGAGAAAAAAGGTTTAGGAACCAAAGCTACTAGGGCTAATATTGTTCAAACACTATATGACCGTGGATATATTAAAGATAAAGTCATCCGGGTTACAGGGTTTGGAGAACAGGTGGCAGAAGTGCTTGCGGAAAATTGTCCTAAGATCATTAGTGAAGAGTTGACAAGGAAGTTTGAAGAAGAGATGGAAGACGTTAGTAAAGGAAAGAAGAGGAGAGAAGAAGTTGTTGAAGAAGCTAAGACTCTACTTATCGAGATGCTAAAAGGCTTCAAGGAAAAACAAAGTAAGATTGGTGAGAAACTCTCTAAGGCTTACGTTACATTCAAGAGAGACCAAAAACAGATTGGCCAATGCCCTAAGTGTAGTGGAAATCTGAAAATAATTCGTTCCAAGAAAACAGGTAAAAGGTTCATAGGATGTGAAAACTATCCTAAATGTGATTGCAGCTATCCATTGCCCCAGTTTGGAAATATTTCTGTGGTGAAAAACAAATGCCCTGATTGTGGATTGCCTGTAATAATGGTTAAAATCAAAGGCAAGAAACCTTACACTATGTGCATTGACCATAAATGTAAGAGTAAAGAGAGCTGGGGGAAGAATGAAAAAAATGGGAAATAGTATCCTTGCTAAGTATTTAAGTTTAACACTATAAAAACTGCCTATGACATTATTCAACAGACTTGCGAGGTTATCTTGTTACACAGGGTTATTATCATCTCTTTATGGGTGCTATGGTAATACAAAATCTAGCTCAACCACGTTGGTTTTAAAAGAACCTATCGAAACTACTTTTAATGGAAAAAATTATAGGCTGAAATTTGAGCGACCCTCAGGCAATTATGATCCTTCAAGATGTTATCAGGCTGTTCTAATGAGATATGATGATAAATGGGTTGAAATTGACAGAAGATTGATGGAAGATGGAGATGGAGATGGTATAGATGCAGCTTTAGTACTTGCTACATTAGAATTAACTTATGAAAAAGATGGTGTAGTAAAAAAAGCTACCGTATGTGCAGAAGAGCCAGTAATAGTGACAGATGGTGACAAAGTTATAAAACCCGGAAATCTAGAAACCAAACCTGGTTAGAATTTTTAACATGTTCTTAAACAAGATAAAGCCTCATTGGCAACCAAAACCACTTCTTGATTTTAACAGGCTTCCACTTATCAAATTTATAAGAAACTAAAATAATCTTTGTTCCTTTTTTGCATTCCTCTTTAATCTTTTTCTGGAGTTTTTTTGTAACATATCTAGACAAGTAAGCAATGATTAATGTAGATTTAGAAAGATCTTGATTGAAAATGTCTCCTCGAATAATTTTAACATTTTTATATTTACTAAGTTTTTTCTTTGCAATTCTATTCAATAATGGATTCTGTTCTATTCCTACACACTTAATTCCCCTTTCAGCAAAACCTTTTAGAACCCTGCCATCACCCGAACCCAAGTCATAGACTAAATCACTCTTCCCAACATCAGCAAACTCTTCAATAATCCTAATCATCCCAGAAAAACAAGGAAAAAAGATAGCCAATCTATTCTTCAACATATAGTATAAGCAAAAAGAAAGAAAAAATATTGGTATCAAGTAAAGCTCATTCATAGAAAATAATTAGAAAAGTAAGAAATTAAGTTGTTGTAGTCGTACTTTCAGTTGTTGTCGTAGTTTCTGTTGTTGTTGTTGTAGTTGCTTCACAAGTATATTCATTGTTTCCCGAATCCCAAGTACAAGTTCCACTACAGTTATCATTACAAAAGGTCTCAAATCTACCTTTCATCTCATTATAGTCATCAGTCTTATCACTCAATTCACTTTTCTTCTTGTCTAAAGCGCTCTTGCAATCATCATAATCATCCTTAACATTATCATAATCACGCTTGTATTGAAGGAGATCATCTTTACAATTGATATAATCTTTATTCATGCTACTTCTATCCTTTTCACACAAGTTTAAATCAGCAATTTTCTTTGTCAAATCTTTGTTACAATTTTCAAAATTAGAGGTACATCCACCTAAACTACTATTAGTGTTTTGAAGTTGTTCCGTACAGTTAGTTAACCTATACTCAAGATCAGTTGTATTCTCATGAAGAATCCCAATAGTCCTTGATGAGATTCCTTGCCAAATACCTAATCCTAGAACACCAAGTGCAAGCATGACCACAAGCATTGAAGACATGTTAAGGTTTGGTTTAGATAATTTAGGAATACTTGGTGAGATTGTAATTGTAGATCTATTCTTCTTTTGTTTTTTTTCAGTTGGTATTTTAGAAGTTTTAACCTCAGAAGTAGATTTAGATTTGTATTTTCCCCAATAATCCGACCACTTCTTTTCAGCCATTTATTCACTCTTTTAATTTTTAGGTTTTTAATTTATTTAGATTTAGCTATTCTTTCAAATGACAACCTTAGTTCAGGAATTGTAGGAGGAGTATCTACTATTTCAAGAGTTGCTTCAACTGCTTTCAAACCTTTTAATGTCAATAAATAAGAATTGCCTTTCTTTGTTATAAATCCCCCGTCCAAAAGTTGTTTTAAATGTTTATAAACCTCACTGCTGCCTATAGGAATTCCTACTCTTTCAAAATATTTTGTTATCAAAGTATAACCCATTGGTTCATCACGTAAAACAAACAAAAGAAGCAATCTTTTTCCTGAAGCAAAAGTTTGGCTCACATCAAAAATATCTTGAATGGTTTTTTCTTTCATATTAATTTGCACCAAAAATATTTGATTAATTTAATTACTTTTTAGTAAATAAGCTTTTTATGCTTATGATAGAAAAGGATTTAAACCTTTGTTGAAGTTTTTATGATGTTATACTGAACATTTTTAACACTAACAATAATAATTTTTACTAATCTAGAGAAATAAATCATTTTTCTTTCCATCCTTTTCTAAAAGAATAATCTTGCTTTGTTTCTCTCAACTTAAACTGTATTTTTGGTAGCCTACCTTTGAATACAACAAGAAGTATCATAAGACCTGCCAAACCAACTCCAACTATTATTGAAATTTTATTTGCTTTAATAAAGGTTAAAGATCCAGTTAATGGTGATTCTTTTTCTTCACTTTCTTCTGGAAGAGTTGTAGTTGTTGTTTCTTCAATATCTTTTTCTTGAATTAATAGGTTAATTTCTGTCTTATATGTTCGAAATATTCCTTTGACATTTGATGTTCCTTTCAAAGTTAATGGGTAAGTGTATATCTCTGCATTTTCTGGTATTGTGAAAGTTAATGTTACATCCTCAATATCATCCATTTCTACCAAATCAATCACATCAGGTCCTATTTCTACCCAAGTTTGATCAAATCCATCACCTGAGATTGAGAAAGTTATGTTTGTAAGACTACTGGTTAAATTACTTGTAAATTGACCTGTTATTGTCTTGTTTTCTCCTTGTTTAACAACAACCTGTTCTGGAAATCTTAATTCTGCTGTTGTGTATTCTGATCCTGTCTTACTTGATCCACCCCATCTTTCATAACTGGATTCAGATGTTGATATTACAGTCACAGATGCTAATTCTTCGTTATTTCCCTCATCAGACTCCATAATTACATTTTCTTCGTCAACAGTTATACCAACTGAATGAGAGCCTACAGGAACATTACTCCAAGTAAAACTGACATTTTTTGATTCTCCTGGACTAAGTGTTAAGACTTCAACAGAACCTCTAAACGTTACAGTAAAGTTGGTTGCATTATATCCTCCAACATTCTTGATAGTAGATGAAACATGAATACTTCCTCCTTGGTTAAGTGAAGTTGGACTCACTGAAAATGATTCTATTACAAGGTCTGGGAGATTGTAAAGTGTATTTACCATGTAAATCTTATCATAAATATCATTCCCATTTACATCGATTAGGAAATTAGATTCTCCATCATTATTTACATCCATTTTAAAGATACTTGTTAAAATATCATCATCAGGATCCCAGTATTTCTCTGGTTTTTCAACACCAATTATAAAATCATTTCTAGAATCTTCATCCCCATCCTCTATACCCAATAGGGTTGTTGAAAAGTCATTGTCAATATATTCGTCAAATGAATCATCATTATCATTATCTTTGGCCATTTCATTTAAGGAATCATCATCAACATCTCTCTCAACTATTCCATACATTTCTCCCGAAACACTATTCCAGACCTTATCAATATCTCCATCTCCGTCAATATCAATATAGTAATAATCATCACTCTTCAAACATTGGGTTAGAATATCATCATCAGGGTCCCAGTATTTGTCATAACCTTCTCCGTTAATATCAATCAAATAATCTGTGAACTCATCACCATCACCATCCAAACTAACAGCATATGTATTACTATTTGGATCGTTGTAGACTTCATAACCATCCTCCATAAGATCATTCTTATTAGTAGCTGATTCATTTACACCATCTTCGTCAACATCCAAGTAAACAGAAGCTCCTGGAAGAATATTACATTCATCACCTATTCCGTCTTCATTTGAGTCAAGTTGATTTGGGTTATAGTTGTTTAGACAATTGTCAACATTGTCTTTCACTCCATCTCCATCACTATCATCTATGCATCCATCTTTATTGTTATCATAACCTGTTGAATCTTCTTCTGGACAAGAATCACAAACATCTCCTAATCCATCCCCATCTGAGTCAAGTTGGTTTAGATTGTAGACAAATCTACAATTATCTTTATGATCTAAAATACCGTCATCATCAACATCTGCAAGAACCCACCACACTGCATTCTCAAATAATTCTTCTGATTCATATGTCCAATATAATGAGTTAGTTATACCAAAGAAAACAACTCTTGCTTGTGTGATTTTACCATTATATAATTCTTGACCTGGTTCTGCTACTGAAATAACAGAAGTCCCATATGAATTGTCAAATGAAGCTACAGGAACTAACTTGGATCTGGAAATCTCCAAATCAAGAACTGTTTGTCCACCTACAATATGTGTAAGAACTTTATCACCAATATCGTGTCCAGAAAGTATAGGGTGAGCATTCTCAATTTTAATATATTTAGCTCTGTTAGAGAATAATGTACTAGCTGCGCCTGGCTCTATCCATCCAAAATCATCAGGATAAGATGAGTCTATGACTACACTTGGATAATCATTAACAGGTATATTTGCAACAAAACTGTCTAAAAATTCATAAGAGTAAACATTTGATGGTCTGCCTGCAATAACTATTAATGAAAATTGTGAATAATCGACTATTCCTGAGTTTTTGTCTATCAAAACAACATCAAATCCCATATCTTTTAAAATACGATTAATTTTGTATTCATGATTATAATTTAGATTATTTGCATCCTTGACAACAAGAGCGACATCATTAGCTAAAACAGAACTAACAAGTAGCGATAAAAATAAACCTAGTACTAAATACTTATTCTTCACTTTTTACACCCCCCCGTGAAACGAGTAATACTATAATAATTATGGCTAAAACTATAAATCCTATAATACTATATTTCAAAATATTGTTCTGTTTACCTTTTTCTACTTCAGTTGCTATAACGATTATATCTGCTTGAAGACCTACTCCTGGTGAATTTTCTGATAAATATGTTACCACAATAGTTCCTTGATAAGTTCCTGGTTGGTCTACATTAATGGTAAAATCAATATTTTTTGATTCTTCTGGTTCTAGGCTAATTGAATTCTCAAGAATTTGTGTTTTATCTAAAATATCTCCTTGAGGACTTAAAGTAACATTAACTGTAAAGTTGTTTTGGTTCTTAACTTCTAGAAATCCAATGTAAGTTGAAGTTTCCCCTGAAGTAACATTCATTCTTGCAACTATTCTTGCTGGCCTAACATAGACTTCTATAGAAAAAACTACTGGTATTAGAAGGACTAAAAGAAGGATTGGTAAAAGAATATTATACTTCATTTGCTTCACAACCTGAACATTAATAGAGTAATTAAAGATTAAAAGTCTTATTTAGCTTTCAAATAGAAAATAATCTTATATAAAGTCTTAAAAGGGAAAAATAATAAGTTTACTTCTTTTTTTTCTATTTTAACGAAAATAATTGAATTTCTAAATTTCAATAAGATTTAAATAGTTTAAGTTTATTATTAGGTTTTGTTACTTCTTAGGATTTTTGTCTTCTTCCATTGCTCTTTTTCTTATTTCATTTCTAACTTTTTCCCTTGCTTTTATTAAGGCTTCGTCTGGTTTCTTTTCAATTTCTAATTCTGATTCTATTTCTTTAACTTCAACCTTTGGTTTTTCTTGTTTAATTTCTAGATAATCAGATCCTTCTTTTGGTTTCCCTTCTTTTTTAACAGTTTTCTCTTTTGGAAAATAGTCTGTTTCTTGTTTTACAAATAATGGTCCTAAAAATTTCCATGCTAAGAATAGAACTACTGGTATTACTGGTACATACCAAAATTTCTTTGCAACATCTCCAGCCTTTGTGAAAAATCCTGTTAGTGGTGATTTTTCTTGATCTTCACCTTCAAGATTAGTTGTATTTTCAATTGTAGTTGTCGTAGTTGTTATTGTTTGACTAGCTGTCACAGTTAATGTAATAGTCTCATCATATGTTATTGTTCCTATTTTTGTTGATATTTTGAATGGGTAATCTCCTGATTTTGTGTCTTGAGGAACATTGAATGTGATTTTAATATCAACTTCTTCTTCATAACTTACTTTACTAACAGATGATGGTGAAATTGTAAACCAGTTACTATTTAATCCTGATATTTTGAATTCAACATTTGTTTGATCGCTTCTATACTTACTGTAAAAAAATCCTTCTGTATTTGTTTCTTTTCCAGATTTTACTTGAACAAATGCTGGGAAATTATAAAATCCTGTTGTTTGGGTTGAACCTCCTGAACCTCCAAATGAACCACCTGAACCTCCTGATGATCCTCCAGAATTATCTTGTGTTGTTGTAATGGTAGATGTGGTTGTTGTGGTTGTTGTGGTTGTTGATCCAACAGTAACAGACCATTCTTGACTATCCTGTAAATAATCATCTGAAACAACAAGTGTTATATTCTTGGTCCCAGTTGAAGTTGGTGAATAAGTCCAATTTTGTGAAGTCGATTTTTCTTCTCCATTTTCTAACCATCTGTAAGTTAAAGTATCATTATTAGAGTCTGAACTTGTGTGGTTGAATAAAATAGTTTCGTTCTCGAAGATAGTTAATGTAAGATCAGTTGGCTCATAAGTATTGATGATTGGTGGATTGTTTCCTGGAATAACACATTCACCAGCAACACATTGACCATTTGCTCCAAGATATTGTGTACAACATGGTGTATGACAATCTTCTGTTGCTATAAGACATTTGTCAGCAGGACATTGAGATGGAGGGGAAGTATCATAACAATAATAATCCCTGTACTTACCTTGATAACATCCGTCTTTGTAACCAGAATCTACTCCACAGTTAACTTTTGGAATTGTAGTAGTTGTAAGTGGAATTGTAGTAGTTGTAGCTGAAGCACTATAAGCAAAAAGATTACATTCTAAACTTATTGCAGAAGCACTGTTGTCTGCATATTTAACAAAAGATTTGAAATAAATATTTTCAGATCCTGATGTTGCAAAATTTATTGTTTTTGTTTGGCTTACTGATAAATTAAATTGGTTTGTTGGAGTGACTGTTATACTTGATGGGACATTGCTTATTGTTACCTCAACATTACCAGAATTTGGGTTTGAGAATTCATAATCTCCATTATCTATATAATCAGGACAAATAACAGTAACTGCATCGACTGAAATTACTAAAAGCATTAAAAAACTGATAATAAAAAGTTGTATGTTTTTTTTGTTCATAATCATCAACTAATTTATCACTTTATAGGAACAAAGATTTAAATCTTATCTCCATTTTCCTTACTCTAAATTACAAATATTGGTAGATAATTTGTTTATTTCAGAAATAAAAAGATTTACTAGTTTGCTGAGAATAGTTTTCTATATAATAGGTATTGCCCAAATAGTCTGACTTATTGTGACAAACCCAACACTTTTTGGGCAATACCTATATAATATTAAAAACATTCAATCAACCAAAAAGATTGATAAATCAGACAAATTTATCCTTTTCTTTCAATTAATTAAACATATGCTCAACCTAACACACTATACCAAAGATCATAGGTTGGAACTTGAAAAACTTTTTAATTCTCAAGAATGGCAAAGAGCAATCAGTTCTGGTTTAATAGAAGAAGTTAGGAGCGAGAAGATCGAGCCAAATGAGGCAAGAAACTTTATTGATACTGTTGTCAAACAACTTCTTGAATTTAACGAAGGCCGAGTTAGAAGATTAGTTGATCAAGGTTGTAGAGATGAGGATTATTTATTCAGTGAATTATCACAATGGCCTGATAGTTTAGAAGGTAGAAATCCTGTGATATCCTTTTTAGGGGTTAATGTAACTGCAGGGTGTAATTTTGATCCAAAATGTATTTATTGTAATCAGCCGTATGTTGAATCTTCTGTAAGTTTAGATGAATGGAAAAGGGTTGTCAAAGAAGTGACAACAGACAGAAGCAAAGAAGGCCCTTATATTTACGTGACGGGTGGAGAACCTTTAGTATTAGGGGAAGATATATGGGGTGACAATGGGTTAGTAAGATATGCAACAGAAAGAGGGGCAAGGGTTAATGTTAATACAAACGCTACATTGATAACACCTGAAGTTGCTTTACGTTTTATCAAATCAGGTTTAGCAATACTACATATATCATTGGACACACCTGACAAAGATTTACAAAATTTCTTATGCGGCGGTGAGCATTATGATGATATTTTGAGAGGAATCTACAATGTTCAATTAGCCCGTGATATTATTGGTGTTGCCTACCCTATTATTCATACGAACTGTGTTTTAACTAATAGAAACCTTGACTTGCTTCCACAATTGTTTGGGTTTATTTTAGAAAAACATAAACAGACAGCAGAAAAAGATGACCCATTTTATAATGACTTATTTCCACATATAATTCCTGTTGGTGGTAGAAGTAATGATTGGTTAAGACCGTCAGAAGATGAGTTCAGAAGATTTTATGGAGAAGTATGGTCAGAGGTATGCCAAATCTGGGATAAGTACCAGGATGAATTTAGGATTCCTGAAGAAAA
>Ga0066637_10003847_pt1 | contig 10075 bp, 10 predicted proteins | sample CryGeyCG2014_020_FD_62737 | JGI IMG/M metagenome (GOLD analysis project Ga0066637, IMG submission 62737) | Groundwater microbial communities from aquifer - Crystal Geyser CG08_land_8/20/14_0.20 | ecosystem: Environmental > Aquatic > Deep subsurface > Groundwater | place: USA: Utah: Grand County...
TATCGAAATTCATCCTCTGAATATCTGGGGTGTCCTTGCTTAGTAATGTAAGTCCCAACAGACCCCTCAACTTCCGCCTACCAGTGTGCCACTAAGAAAAAAATACAACAAAAAAACCGATGGCTTTATATATAACTAATAGTGATAATATTATCATAAAAAGTGATATAATGAGGCTTGAAGCAAAAATAATCAGTCTATTAGCTAAAGACATAAAAAAGGAATTCACAATCAATGAAATAGCGAAAAATCTAGGGGAACATTACTCATTCGTGCACAGAATTGTGAACAGACTATCCAAAGACAAAATAATAACAAAAAATATTATCGGAAAGTCCTGGGCCTGCTCATTAAACCTAGAGTTAGAAAAAACAATAATATTAATAAAATTAAGTGAAATTGAAAGCAAAGAAAAATTTTATGAAAAAAACAAAACGTTGAAACTAATCCTGAACGATTTTACAGATTCTATAACACAAATTTCTAGAAATATCACTGTTATACTTTTCGGTTCTTATGCCAAAAATACTGCGACAGAAAAGAGTGATATCGACATTTTAGTAATAAGCCAAGGTGAAATTGAACTTGATAAAATAACAAAGGAAATTTATGCGAAATATGGGAAGGAAATTAATCCAATACTGATGGATTCTAATGAGTTTAAAAACCAAAAAGATAAACCTATAATCAAGGATGTGATCAAAGATCATTATATTTTGTATGGTGTTGAAAAATTTGTGAATATGGTGTTTAAAGAATGACCCCCAAAGAAATAATAATAAAATCCCTAAAAAAAACCAGTGGGGGGAGAGGCCTAAGAATAACAAAACCAAACAATTATCTGAGTCTTGGACATATCAAAAAAGCAGACCATAACCTTATTGTTATGTCAGATTTGAATAAACTTGAACATGATGACTGGGTTGTCATTGCAGCTTATTATGCCATGTATCATTCAGCTTCGAGCCTGCTTGCAAAAATAGGGCTGGAAAGTAAGGAACATGTCACTACCGCAGTTGTTTTGGAATATTTTTTTGGAAAACAATTGGGAAAAGAGCTAATCAAAAAATTTAATGAGCTAAAACAAAAGAAGGACAAAATTGAAGATATAATAATAGGAGAGAAATACATCAATTATTTTTGGAAAGTTAAGAGGGCTAGAGAAACAGTTCAGTATGGAATATCTATGACCTACAAAAATACAAATATTGTGATAAATAATACTAGGGAATTTGTGACCAAAATTAAGTTAGTAATTGATGAATTAGATGAAAAAATGCTTGAATTAATTGGTGAGAGAATAAAGGTATTAAAAACAGAATTCAATGACAAAAAATGATTGAAATTTTCAACTTCCGCCCACTGACATACAAAAGAGCGGGCTTACTCAAGCACTTCCCTTACATTATAAGGCTTCCTCTTATTTTGGGAATAATAATTCTTAACAGCAATATCAGCAAGTATGCCTGAAATCATGAACTGCACTCCAAGCATCACCATGAAAACAGCAAATAACGGCAAAGCAGTGTTAGATAAATCCACCTTGTGAAAATACTTCAGATAAAATGCACTTAAGCCGCCAACAATTCCAATAAGCCCGGAAATAATTCCCAGACCGCCAAATATATGCAAAGGCTTCAGAGAATACTTCTGCCAAAACCAGACATTTATCATGTCCATAAATCCCTTGAACATTCTCTTCCAGTTGTATTTGGTTTTGCCATTCTTTCTATTCCTATGGTTAACTTCAACTTCTATGCTCCTGTACCCCTTCCAATCAAGCAAAGGAGGAATATACCTGTGCATCTCCCCGTACAATTCCAGATCCTTGACGCACTCTTTCTTGTAAACCTTCAAGGTGCATCCAAAATCATGAAGCTTTGTCCCAATAAACGGCCTTCTGATCATGGAAGCAATCCTGGACATAATTTTTTTAGAAAAACTGTCCCTTCTTTTCTTCCTCCAGCCGCAAACATAGTCTACGCCATTCATCTCAAGCATCATCTTTGGAATATCATGAGGATCATTCTGCAAGTCAGAGTCCATTGATACGACTATCTCCCCAGAGCAATAATCAAACCCAGCCTGAAGGGCAGCGCTTTGGCCAAAATTCTTTCTGAGCTTTATTGCCTTGACATTTTTATCTGACTCATGGATTCTTTTCATTTCATCATAACTGCCGTCAGCAGAGCCGTCGTCCACGAATATAATCTCATACTTTTTTTTCAAGGAGTCCAAGACGCCTTTCAATTCATCGTAAAGAAGCCTTATGTTTTTCTCTTCATTTAAAATAGGGATTACAACGGATATCTCCATACCAGCACCAATTTACCATTATAAAGTAACAGTGTGTTATTAAAATTTAAATAATTGAAAATACCTGTTGCTTTCAATCCCCTTACCAAATATACGAGAAAAAATGTATAAAAGACCCACAATAAATTCTGATACTATTTTTCACTTATTCCGGAACACTTTCGAAAGTACTTACCTGAAAAATAATCTCAAATATCTATCAAAACCGTACCATTTTAACTCAACTGATTAAACTACCTTCAACTCTTAAAATAATAACAGAAAGGAAACCATACTAAGCGTTCAAAAGAAGAATTTATTAGGTTTTTGTAGAATGTAAAGATAAATCTATTTTCCAGTCATAATCAAAGAAACAGCCATTCCTGTAATTACGGCAACAACACAATTAGTTCCGAAATATTTTAATGAAAATAATGTGGATACAGGGATAGCACTCCAAAAATATCCAAGAATGAAAGACAATAATACACCGAATATTAGTGAAACTGTTAAATGGAGTAACCCAATTTTAAAATTTTTGTAGGTTTGTTTTACGAATAATAACGCCCCCAGAAAGAATAATCCAAAGAAGACTAATCCTAACTGGGAGTTGGGTGGCGAAATTGTTGGTGAAGAGAATATACCAAATTGTCCTATGATTAGATATACTAAAACCGATAATAAATTTTTATCCTGTTTAATTGCTTGGATTGAAAATATATTTTTTAATTCATTGATTTCTTTTACAACAGCATCTTTTTCAAAATTTTCTCCCAGCCCTGATTTTTCATTTAAATCAGTTCCATATCTTATTTCCTGTATACCCTTCTTGGCTCCGGTGAACCATGTTTTAAATGAGAGAATAACTCCAAAGACACCTACAGTTGCTCCAAATACTCCTAACAGAATTATTTGAACAGTTGGTCCTGTTGTAAGTAAACGAGTATAGAATTCAGTTGTTAAATAATAAACAGCCAAACCAGTTATAAAGAGAAAGATAGTCTTTTTAATTAAAGCCAGTAACAATGATGTTATTTTGTTAACTAAAAATAACACAACCAAAAATATTATTGAGCCTATTGTTATCGCTGCAAAGTCTCCTTGTAAGATTAGGTTCGGTAAGGAATATGCATATAATTGAGCATAATTTATAAAAGTTGTTGTGTTTGTTATGTTCATGAAAGCTATTGTTGACATCTAGATGTAATTGAGTTTCTGTAAATAAATTTTAATGCAAATAAACGGATTTTTTAAAAAACAACCTAAAATCTCATAATTTTAACTCAACCAATTAAACCAGTCTCAACTCTTAAAATAATAATCTTGCTATGGCCTGCCCCAAGAATAAAGCGTTACCCTTCCGAAATTGCCCAGAGTAGAAATATCCTTGACCACTTCCATATTGCCATCCAAGAAATCCACATATCCCTCAGGCAGTCTGCTTCTGGAAAGGCTGTCAATAACTACCCATCCCCTGGGATTATTGAAATATATGCCCTTTAACTCATCCAAGTCCTCCACAGCGGGGACATGGGCATAAACGTATTCCCTATCAACCACCCAGTCAGAAACAGGCAAGCCAGAAATCGAAAAAGCCAACCAGTAATCGGGATCAAACCCATACCATGAAGCAATTTCCGGATAACTGTCAACCAAAACATCTCCCTCCTCCAAATTCTCCTTCAAATACCCATATATAGATTTGAAATCAGGCTGGGGAGCCCTTGGCTCAAGATAATATTCTTTCTCAGGGAAAAAGTTGAAAGAAGGTGTCAGGGAAACCAAAGCAATCATTGCGATTATAGCCAGGCTTTGAAAAATTTTATTCTTAGCAATTATCCCGGCAACATATTCAGCCATTTTTGCAAAGAACACAAACATTATCGGAAGCATGACAAAAACATACCTAAACCCGACGAGCTTCTCATGAAAAAATACAAAATACAGAGGTATGAAGAAGCCTAATCCCAACAAAAGGCTGTTCTTCCAATCCTGCCTGAGAGAAATCAGCACCCCAAGAACGGACAAGTAGAATATTACAGGGAAAAATGTTATCAGATATGCGATATAAGTTTCTGAATAATCCACACGGACGGCCATGACATGGGTAAGCGCGTTAAAAAAGAATTGGCTGAATAATAACCCAGCAAGAAAAATAACGCCCGATACAATAATCTCCTTACTGAACTTATTGAAATTTTTCACCATTTCTATATTTACCAGAAAATAATAGAGCGGAATCACCAAAAGAAGGGAAACTCCCAGAACATGTGTGAACATTGCACAAAAAACAGAAGCAACAGCCAATGCAAGGAATTTTATTTCTTTGGAATGGACATACCTATAAAACAAATACAATGACAAAATATAAAAGAACTGCAACTGCTGATACATTCTTGCCTGCCTGGACCATGCAATTTCGACCACAGAAAATGTGACAAGAAACGCGGATGCCAAAGCTATTTTCTCCCCAAAAACCTTCCTGAAAAATACATAAACGAGCAATATGGTCATTGTCCCAAAAAGAACAGACGGCAGCCTGGCAGAAAACTCGGAAACGCCAAAGAGTCTCATGCTCAATGCAATCAATCCAGTGTTAAGGATGCCCCTGGAGTAAACAACACCAGACGGCATATAGGGTATCAGATGCTCAATCATCCCAAGGGCTGCAGTAATGGAATAAGATTCATCTATCCATAAAGACTGGTAGCCAAGGTCATATATCCTCAGGTAAAACCCGAAAGCAACCAGGAACAAAACTATTAATGCAGTCCAATTTCTATTATTAAATATGCTAAAACATCTTTTGAATATCTTAGAAATGTCATTCAAAGCTATGCTTGTTCTCTTCATAATAACACTCTTCATTGAGTTTTTCACTAAAGAAAATATAAATGTTAACATTAACCTGTTTTTCTACTTCCTAATTGGATTGTTTGTGGCTATAATAGCTTTAGAAAAAATAACATCAAAAAATACTCACCTTTTGAGTAATTGAGATTGGTTATGAAGATTCAATGTTCAATTTTAATTTTTTCACCAGAACTTTCAGACAAATGTTGTATCAAAATTTCAATATTGATAAGCTCCCCACATTTAGGGCATTTTATTTCCCAAAAATTATCGAATTGTTTTTCATCCATTATATTTACCTTTTTCCTTAAATAAGGTTAATTTAGTTAGATAGCAAATAAAAGATTTGTATTTTGTGCTATATAGAAAGATAACTATTCTATAGTGGTTTTTATAGCAAAAATAAAGCATTTTAATACTTCATAGTAAACAGATTGAAAGGAAATAGAAAAATAGATTTTCAATCAAGCAATTTTAATTCATAAATTATCTTTCTTTTAAAATTTCTTTTGCTCTTGAATGCCTATAAGATTCGAATCCAAATGAATATAATAATCTTCTAAATATGCTCATTCCATGTAAAGCTTCATCCGCAGATTCAACATATATCCGCAGATCCTCTGTTGGTCTTTCTTTTAATTCTCTTTCTATTTCTATCAGTTGTTCCCTTATTGACTGAGTTAAAATATCATGATAATCTGGGTCATGATGAGAATAAGGTCATAACATCATATCACCTCAATATTATTAGATTATTTACCTTTAGGTTTTTTTTTCTTTTGGCTTAGGCTTTTTTTCTGAACTCTTTTTCTTTTTTAATAATGGCAACAATTTCAATAACCCTAATCCCAATAAAATTGTTACTGCAAATGAAATTAAAACATATTTGAAGTCAACCATAGTGGCTTCCCCTGTCATGGGTGATTTTTCTTCATTTACTGTTACTTTTATTGTTCCTTTTGTATTTTCTTCTGGCTCTTGCACAAGCGTAGTTGTAGTCGTTTCAAGAGTTGTAGTTGTTATTGAACTCCCGCCTCCACCACCTGATCCGCCTGAAGAACCAACTGTTGATTGAGACTGTGTATTGCCTTGGCTCCCCCCCCCCTCCTGTTGGTCATTGCTTTTGATTGTAGTTGTGGTTGTTTCTATATTCTCAAGTTCCCAATCACAAATTTTATCTATGACAATGACTGTCCAATCCTGGGAGACTTCATTCTCACCATCTGAGACATAAACAACCAATTCATGCGTTCCGCTTGCAGTGTGATCCGGCTTGTAAACATAACTTGTTTCACTTGAAACTGATTGCCCGTCCAATTGCCAGTCATAAGTCAATTTATCATTATCAGGATCCTCAGCGTAAATGCTAAATCTAGCAACTCTTCCCTCTTTTACATATATTTCTGAAGGGCCGGGTGTGTAACCTTTGATATGAGGCTCATGCATCTCTTCTGGCTGAACACTCTGGTCTGGGGGATCAACAAAAATTAACATGCTATTCATTGTTATTTCTGCTGAATCACCTTCCCTGTCATTGTCTCCATCTTTAGCAGTTACCCAAAATCTCATGTAAACATCTGCACGGCCTAAATCCCTGCATTGTTCCTTTGTCAAACCAGGGCAAGGTTCTGGTATTTTATAAGAATATCTTCCATGGCTAACTTCATAAGGATCTACAGCCCCTTCAGCTACGCCATCGTTGTTGTAATCATAATAAAGTTTTGTTGATGATATACCGCTTGCATCTGTTATTGTAACACCAACATAGATTGGCTGATTGAAAATAACCCAAGTGGAATAATCCCATAAAGTAAATTCAGGTGGATTAACATCATCGTCCCATACATGTATCACATCAACATCATAGTCAATAACTTCTCTTCCTACAGTATCATTAACTCTATATCCCCATGAGACTCCATCCATGTCATCAACAAGTTTAGCCCATCCTTTTTCTCCTTCCCTTGTAATGTTGTAGCAGTAAATATTTCCTTGATTATAACCATAATCTAGCCAATAAGTCCATGGGTCACAATCCCATTTATGGCGAAATTGAACATCTAATCCACATTCATTTGTTGCATTAATACAAACTCTTATGTCCCCCATATATGAATCATAAATTCTGTGATCTTCCTGATTAAAAGATTGAATGTAATTATCATAATTTTGAACTTCTACTACTGGAGGTTCTTCTTCTATACACTCTGGAATCGTGGTTGTGGTTGAAGATGTTGTGGTTGTTGAAGTAGATGTTGTAGTAGTTGAAATAGTTGTCGTTGTTGTTGAAGTTGTAGTTGATGTTGTTGTTGATGAGGTTGTAGTGGATGTAGTTGTTGTAGTTGGAATAGTTGTCGTTGTTGATGAGGTTGTAGTTGATGTTGTTGTAGTTGGAATAGTTGTCGTTGTTGTTGAAGTTGTAGTTGATGTTGTTGTTGTAGTTGGAATAGTTGTCGTTGTTGTTGAAGTTGTAGTTGATGTTGTTGTTGTAGTTGGAATAGTTGTCGTTGTTGATGAGGTTGTAGTGGATGATGTAGTTGTAGTTGATGTTGTTGTAGTTGATGTTGTTGTTGATGAGGTTGAAGTTGATGTTGTTGTTGATGAGGTTGAAGTTGTAGTTGAAGTTGTGGTTGTAGTTGGAATTGTAGTTGTAGTTGTTGAAGTTGTGGTTGTAGTTGGAATTGTAGTTGTAGTTGTTGAAGTTGTGGTTGTTTTAGTTGTCGTGGTTGTTGAGGTAGTTGAAGTTGTCGTGGATGATGTAGTTGTAGTTGATGTTGTTGTTGATGAGGTTGAAGTTGTAGTTGAAGTTGTTGTAGTGGATGTAGTTGTAGTTGTTGATGAGGTTGTAGTGGATGTAGTTGTTGTAGTTGGAATAGTTGTCGTTGTTGATGAGGTTGTAGTTGATGTTGTTGTAGTTGGAATAGTTGTCGTTGTTGATGAGGTTGTAGTTGATGTTGTTGTAGTTGGAATAGTTGTCGTTGTTGATGAGGTTGTAGTTGATGTTGTTGTAGTTGTAGTTACTGGAATTTCTCTATTTCCAAACTTAACTTCATAAATAAGTTGGGAATTTATATTAGCTGTTTGTGGATTATTTGTAGTGACTTGCCAGCCTTCAGGAAGATTTTCTCTAATTGTATATTCACCATAAGGTATGCAATCTGTAATATAATAACCATAAAAACCTGTTACAGCATAATCATTAACAGGTCCATTAACATTGAAACCCCACCCAGGTAATCTATCTTCTCCAGTTTCCCATATTCCATTTCCATTAAAATCATAAAACTTGAAAATTTTTAGATATCCGCATATGGTTGTAGATGTAGTAGATGTTGTAGTAGATGTGGATGTTGTCGTGGTTGTTGGGATTGTGGTTGTGGTTGAAGATGTAGTTGTAGAAGTTGTTTTGGTTGTTGTAGTTGAGGATGTTGTGGTAGTTGATGAGGTTGTTGTGGTTGGGATTGTGGTTGTGGTTGATGTTGTTGTAGTTGGAATACAACATGCAGGATGAATAAAACCGATCCAATAATCTTTCCTTATTTCTTCGCTGGCCTGTCCCCAAGCTGGCCTAATAGCATAATTTCCATCCCATTGAATATAACACTTACCTGCCAAAATATCGTAATCAACAACAACAGTTTTTATTTCACCTTTCCTCATCCAAAAAACAGGAACATCTCTCCCTGCAACAGGACTTGAAACACATCTTCCATAAATATCCCATCCTGTACAAGAATTTTGAAAACCTCTTATAACAACATCAAAAATGTCCTTATTTGCATTTCTACCATTTATTGTAAAAATCAAGTTGTTTTCATTCAATTCCCCACTAAAAACAACACCATCAACAATTTGATACAAATTATTGGTTGTTATCTGCAACTCATCAATACACTCACTTCCAAAAGCAGATGCAGGTAATAATAAAGCAAAAGCTAAAGAAATTACTAAAATTGCTTTTTTCAAAGTTGAATAAACCGTAAAGTACACCCCGACTATACTTAATAAAATAGATTAATGAATAGATTTATCTCTTTAAAGAAGCCCTTTATATAATTAACCGATATAAAATAGAAATTACATCTTATTAAAATCCTTTATTCCATTCTGTATTAGCCTTTAGTAACATTAGACTGTTTGATTCCTTTTTGGGTTATTGCAAAACTTATTGTCGAGGAATATATTTTTGTTAAAAGTCCATCTTGAACTAAAGATCTTGCAACAGAATCCACAACAGATGATGAAACTTCTTGCCCATTATTAACAAAACTCATTATTTCCGATTTGCTTGCAACCAATCTTATGGACATTTCTTCCAAAATCTTTTTCTCCAACCCATCTTCCATTTACTCCACCACTAATTCCCTTTTCAATTTTTGTACCACTGAATCCCCGCACATTTTTTTAACTAAAGCCAAGGCAAATTCCATTGCTGTCCCTGGTGCTTGTGATGTGATTATGTTTTCATCAACTACCACCCTGTTCCCCCTGGGATAAGATAAATTCTTTTCCATACCGGGATAAATTGTTGCACGTTTTTCGTCTAATAAACCAGCCTGAGCCAATATTAAAGGGGATGCACAAATAGCGCCAATAGTTTTTTTCTTGGCATCAAAATTCTTTAATGTATCTATTATTATTTTTGTCCTAGCCAAAGTTTGATACCCAGGTCCTCCTGGAAGGACAATAGCATCATATTTATCAGTATTAACTTCCATGAGCCTTTTATCAGTCATTACTCTGACCCCATTCGAGCCTTTAATCATGGATCCAATTACACCGACTATTTCTACATCTAATTTTGCCCTTCGCAAGACGTCAATTATTGTAAAAGCTTCTATTTCTTCAAAACCATCTGCCAAAGGAATCATAACTTTCATAATATCACCTAAAATTTACTATATTTTTTAAAGATTAAATCTCTTAA
>Ga0066637_10003850_pt1 | contig 10073 bp, 7 predicted proteins | sample CryGeyCG2014_020_FD_62737 | JGI IMG/M metagenome (GOLD analysis project Ga0066637, IMG submission 62737) | Groundwater microbial communities from aquifer - Crystal Geyser CG08_land_8/20/14_0.20 | ecosystem: Environmental > Aquatic > Deep subsurface > Groundwater | place: USA: Utah: Grand County...
TATGGGTTCACCTTAAGTTACAGTCTGTAAGGTTGTTAGCATCCTAAAAGATTACTTTTACACCCGAGCTTTCAGTTTTGGGTTTCCCCTATGCTGTCGGGTATAACTACAGTCCCTAATGGGAATTGAACTGGCTGGACTTTCACCTGCTGGATAGTTAGTTTTATGGGCTGCACTGACAGTCACCTCTAAAGAGTACTATTAGCAAGACATTGGTGTACTACCTCCAGTTTATCAAATTTTAAAATATTCCGCAAATAAAAAAGAACGGATTTCTCTAATGAAATCTGATCTCTCAAAATTTATTTAACACCTCAAAATAATGAGTTACCTTTCTTTTTTCTTCCTTTCTATTTCTTCTATTCTCAGCTTTAAATCTTCCATAGAGCCTCTAATGCCGTCACGCAACATGGAAACCTACGTGTCCATAGGTGTGGGGGTAAATCGACTTCTATAAACTAATTATTTTCCCTTTGACGCTTTAATCTCTTCTTCTTTCTCAAAATCTATTTGACTAAAAAAATCTTTTATGAGGACACTGCCTGCCGTAGCTACCGGCACAGCCAAAAGCACTCCTGTTACACCAGCAATTCTGCCTCCAATTAATAAAACAATGATACAAACGACAGGATGGAGTCCTACAGCCCTTTGCATTATCTTAGGAACCAAAATATTACTCTCCATCTGCTGAACAACTAGATATAAAATAATAACCAAAAGGGCTAAAAAAGGAGATTGCGTAAAGGCTAAAATTACAGCTGGAATAGCACCAAGTATAGGACCGAGATACGGAATAATTTCTGTCAGCCCGGCAATAAGCCCTAATACTAAAGCATATTTTACTCCCAAAATTAAAAGCCCAATATACGAGAAAACACCAATAATCAAACATAAGATCAACTGAGCTCTTAGCCAATAACCTATTTTCTTCTGCATCTTACTCATTAGTTGCATAAGATAGGGTTGGTATTTAATAGGGGCAATGGTTTTAAACAGCTGTCCCGCAGCGCTTTTTTCAACAGTAAAATAAAAAGTAATTACCAAAACAACAAAAAATGAGATTACCCCGCCAAATATTCCGCTAATAACAGAAAATACTCCTCCTGTCACCTGAACTAATCCACCCTTTAACAGCTTGGAATTTAATTCTAAGGAGCCCAAATCGCCGCCCATTTCAGAATGTTCTTTAAAGTTACTAAAACCTTTTAATATCTTCTCTAGGTAAAGGGGCGGGTTATTGGTTAATTCCTTAATCTGTTCATTGATAGGTGGAATAATTAAAACAACGCTTAAACTAATTAAAACAATCAAAATAATATAAACGATAAGTACGCTTACTCCTCTAGGTATTTTCTTTTTTTGAAAACAATCTGCAACAGGAGATATTACCGAAGCTAAAATTATGGAAACAAATAAAATCATCAAAATATCTCTAATAACATACAAAAACCAGAAAGCAAGTAAAATGCCCAATACCTTAATAATAGAGAGAGTAGAAATATTGAGAGTTAATGTTTTTTGACTATCATCTAGAGACATGTTGGCGAAAATTAAAAATTAAAGATAAAAAATAAAAAACACATACAAAAATACAAAAAACTTATTAGTAGAGACAATTGGTATCTGTATAAATTCGTATAAATTCGCGACCCACCTAAGTTTTCTTTCAGAAAATTTTAGCTAGTTATTCGTGATTATTTGTGTGAACCGTTCGTTATCTACTTTTTACACAATGACTAGTTAAAGATTAACATATTTTAAAAAGTTTCACAAGTTCTTAATATTCGAGCTAATATTCGTGTTATTAGTACAACATTCGCGTGTCTTCATATTTTAAAAAATCCCGTAAATCCTATTCACATGCCCTGCACCCGACGTAGCACGGGGTCCCCATTCGCTCTCTATTCGTGTAATTATAATTCGCTCATAATTCGTGTATCTCAAATATTCGTGTGCCCCTACATTCTGCCAAGTACCTCAATCCCTAATAAATTTAACCCATTTTTAATAACTTGGGCTACGACTTCAATTAACATTAATCTCGCTCTTCTTAATTTAACCTCTGCCTTCAAAACCGGAATCCTGTCATAAAAAATATTAAAATCTTGAGCCAAGGAGAAAAGGAAATTAGCAATATGATGAGGCATAAAATCTTCAGCGCATCTTTCTACTACTTCGGGAAAAATGTATAATTTTCTAAGCAAATTTATTTCTTCTTTGGTATTTAACAATTTAAAATCTTGACTTTTGACTTTTGACTTTTGACTTTTGACTTTTCTTTTAATTCCTTGTATCCGAGTATAAATATACTGCAAATAAGGAGCGCTGTCTCCTTCCAAAGAAAGCATCTTGTCCCAATCAAAAGTAATATCAACTAATCTTGTCTGAGATAAATCATTATACTTTAAAGCGCCCACTCCTACAACCCGAGCAATTTTCTCTTTTTCTTTTACTTTAAGTTTAGGATTCTTTTCCTCAATCACCTTGCGGGCTCGCTTAATTGCTTCTTGAAGCGCACTCTTTAGGCTAACTGCCCTGCCTTCTCTGGTAGCCAACTTCTTCTTATCTTTACCCAAAACCATACCAAATTTAACATGCACTAATTCTTCTTTATTTACAAGACCTAAAATTTTTGCTATTTGAAATAATTGTTCAAAATACAAAGCCTGCTGGTTGGCAACTACATAAAGAATCTTCCGGGGCTTAAATTTTTTAACTCTGTAAGCTATTGTCGCTATATCAGTAGTGGTATAAAGATAAGCTTCATCAGATTTTTGAATTAAAAGGGGCGGTAGATTATATTCATCAAGGGGAATAATAATTGCCCCTTCACTTCTTCGGGCTATTTTTTTCTCCAGCGCATCTTTAATTATATCAGAAAGCATAGGATGATAAAAACTTTCACCCAAAACATAATCAAATTTAACATTTAGAATTTTATAAATCTTATTAAAATCTTTAAGACTCTTCTCGCGGAACCATTTCCAGAGTTTATAATTTTCTTTTTCTTTATTTTGTAATTCTTTAGTTTCTTGGCGAGCAAGTTCATCTAACTCTGGATTTCTTTTTGCTTCTTGATGAAACTTAACATACAGCTTAACTAATTCATCTACGGGATTTTTTTCTATCTTTTTTTTATTCCCCCACTTCTTATAAGCGTAAATTAATTTGCCAAATTGAGTACCCCAATCTCCCAAATGATTATCTCTGATAACTCTGTATCCAAGAAATTTATAAATATTGCACAAAGCCTGGCCAATAATAGTAGATCTTAAATGCGCCACACTTAGGGGTTTAGCAATGTTTGGCGCTGAATAATCTATAACTATTGTTTTACCCTTTCCCATCTTACTTCCTCCAAACTCGTCTTTTTCTTTTAAAATTATTTGAATCTGGCTAGCCAGCCATTCTGGCGCAAGATAAAAATTAATAAAACCAGGAGCGGCTACCTCTATCTTGGCAAAATACTTCTTGGCATCTTTAAAACCTAAAATTTTTTCAACCAAAATATTTCCTACCTTCTGAGGTGTCTTGCCAGTTGGTTTATCCAAATGCAAGGCAACGCTTGACGCATAGTCTCCAAAATTTTCTTTTCTCGGATGTTCTAATTGAATTTCAGGTATATCAAAATAAGGTAAGATTTTCTCTTGTTGAGCTTCTTCAATGGCTTTTTTTATAAATTCAACTATTGTCTCTTTAATTTGCTCCATGGATAATTCCACAATTTTAGCATATTTTATATTATCAGCGTTCTATCCGCGTTGATATCAGCGTAGATTCAGCGTTATAACGCTGATAGCACGCTGAACTATACGCTGAATTAACGCTGAATTTAAGAAAGGTGTTAAAGTTTATTTAATTATACTTTATTTTTCTAAACAAAGCAAAGGCCTAAATCAAACAGGGTTTAATAAAAAGCAGAAGAAATTCTGCTCTTTTTCTTTGACCTCCTTCCCCGATAAATTGGGATTTCGATTTCCTTAATATTTTATATAAATAAGACGAGGACAGGCGCTGTAAATATAGACAATCGCATTACTTTTGTGTTAAAATAGAGATGATACAAATCAAATACAAATAGGAATAAATAATATATAGAATAAATATTAAATTAAAAAAAGTGTCTATTCGCGTAAATTCGTGAGGCCGACTCGATAAAACATAGGATTAAATAAAACGGTAGAGGAGGCCTTATTCGTGTAAATTCGCGAAAAACCATTAAGTTAAATAATAAGTATGGGACTATTAGAAATTAAAAAATATCCCAACCCTATTTTAAGAGAGAAGTGTTCATCTGTAAAGGAAATTACAGAGGAGATAAAAAAACTCATTAAGAATATGTTTGAAACAATGTATGCTAATGACGGGGTAGGATTAGCTGCTCCTCAGGTGGGGATAAAAAAAAGGGTTATCGTAGTAGATGTGGGCCAGATGCCCATTGCTTTAGTTAATCCCAAAATTTTAAAGAAAAAGAGAAAAACTTGGTCAATGACAGAAGGTTGCCTCTCTCTTCCTGAAATAGCGGTAGAAGTTAAAAGACCCCAAGAAGTAGAAATTGAAGGATTAGATAAATATGGAAGAAAAGTCAATATGAAAATCTCTGGATTTCTAGCCCGCGCTTTGCAACACGAAATAGACCATTTGGACGGAATTTTAATTATTGATAAAGTCGGGTTTTTAAAGAAAAGAAGGTTGATAAAACAATTAATGAAAATAACCTCGTGATACTCGGCGTACCCCCAGGCTAATGTATTGGGGTGGGGCGTGCTGATAAAGGTGCCATAATCACTTCGTGATGCCGATAAACTCACGTTGATTCAGTATTTATCTAAAATTCGGTATCTATTCAGTATAAAATAAAGCGGGTGTTCTATCTTAAAGACACCCGCATTTGGTTATCTATTTGTTTTTTACTTTAACCCAAATCCCAATCAATGATAGCAATAACTAACATTACCCAAATTATGAACAATAAAATCTGTGCCCCCCCGGCAACATAAATTCCTATTCCTAAAAGCGCGAAATTCTGCCAAAACCCTTGTGGGTTAAGTAAAAATTTTGCTGCGATATAAAATTCTACTGGAACAAAACATATAACTGTAACTACAATCCCTACAATTAATTTAATCAAAAAATTTACCGACGCATTCATTTCCATCACCTCCTTTTCCAAATTTTTATTATTACCCAAAAATTACTAATAGTATCCCAACAACAACAACGATAACTCCCGCTCCACTTAAGAAAGTCAAGTGCTCTCCTAAAATAAGAGCTGCTAAAAATATACCAAGAATTACTGCGATAGGAGCGTGGATCGAGTGGATAATTTTGACATCCCCACCCATTCCATAAGCAGAAAGAATAAGCCAGATAAATAAAGCTGCTACAAGACCGTTGAGGATTAGATAGGTAATTCTTGTCCAATCCAAGGGCTGGGATATTAAAAGACCCCACTTACCAGTGGCAAACATTAAAACTATTGTAAAAATCCAAAAGAAAAAAGCATAAATAGCAAGTCCTATTGTTACATCCATACCTTTCATACCAGCTTTACTCAAAAGTGGCATAATTCCTGCCGCAACACCTCCTAAAACAGCTAATACAATTACTTTCATTTTCATCACCTCTCTTAAACAAATTGGAAAAACAAATTTAACACAGATATACAAAGGACATAAACCCCAAAATGGGATATTGGTTTGTTTAAAAGAAGCGAATTATCCCGAAGGGATCACTTCGTGAGAAATTAGGGAAAAAGGTTATTAGGACTAGCGGCTTGTTTAGTTTTTAGGAATGGTCATTGGGTTATTTAAAAACCAGAGATCAATAACAAATAACTAATAACTAAACTGGTAGCTAACCCTAACGACTAAAACCCAAAACCTATAATCTAAATTCCAAAATCCAAAATCCAAAATCTAACTTCCTAAACGCTAAACGCTAACTCCCTAACCCCTACAATCCAACCCGCTAACCGCTACCTCCTAACCGCGAATCAATGTCTCACAAAAGTGGCTCATTTCAATATTAAATGTTGTCAAAGATCAATTTAAGCTCTACAATTAAAATGCTACTACATTCATAAATTTTGTCAAGCGCCTATAGCTCAACTGGACAGAGCGTCAGATTCCGGATCTGAAGGTTAGAGGTTCGAGTCCTCTTAGGCGCGCCAAATTGGACTTCGTGATTTTTTGCGGGGGAAGCAGAGGTTTGCCCACTCGACTTGTCCGTCGAAGTTTCAACGCAGGCGGAGCGTTCAGTTTCGGTTATGCCGTGCGAAGCGCGGCAATCGGTCAGTTCCGTTCCCGCCTTCGCTGTTAAGCTTCGGATGGGCAGGCAAAATAGGTTCGGATTTCGTCAAATAATCGCACCAACTAATACAACAAAATAATGAAATAAAAAAACCATGTCAAACCTATGTCGAACCCATGTCGAACCCATTGACAAAATTTTTTGAGTATATTAAGCTTATAACAGCTACAAATGTAGCGAGTTCTTTGAAAAGGAGGGGGTGAAAATGAAGGAAAAATGTTATCTTTTTACACTGCATAGAAGCGAGAAGGAATTTAAAATTATCTCAGCGATTCTATCAAGAAATCCACAGGAAGCAACATCGTTTTTTGGAGGTATATTCATTCCCAGAGAGGGTGGTATTTGTGAAGTTTCTACCGACCCCAATGAGCTGGGTATTTGTGGTACAGTAAAATTTGTTCCTGAAATTTTTAGAGAATTAGATGAAACTGACAGGATGTTAGCTGGGTTATGTTTAAAAGGCAATGATGTAGTTTATACACGTGATGGAATCGCATTATTAAGCAGAAGAGGAGAGACTGTAGAATTAACTTTAAGAAAACAGAATGTCTTCGTTCCCGAATTCCTGATCTGAAATAACGGGTATGAAAAAGTATAAGGAAGGGTATTGTTAAGGAAATATACCGCTATACAACCCAAAAAGGCGGTAACAGTCCCGTAAGTCATAAAGTGATTTACGGGGCTTATTTTTTGGATTTAACCCTATAAAAAAGGAGCTAAGCTCCTTGAGGAGATTAGCTCCTTTTACTTTTGGTCTGTTGGTGAAGAACACCAACAGACAGCGGAAGGAGACACTCGTCGAGATAAAAAAAGAAAAAGATTCGGCAGAAATAGTCAATACAACCGTAGGGATAATTCATGAATTATCCCTACTTAAAGATAATCCTCTCCCCTTTTACATCTACCTTTACTCTCTGTTCTTCTTTAATTTTACCTTCAATCATTTGCAGAGCCAACTCATCTAAAATTATATTTTGAATAACGCGCTTTAAAGGTCTGGCTCCATAAATAGGATCAAATCCTTGTTTGGCTAAAAAATTTTTTGTTTTTTGAGTTATTTCCAATTTAATCTTTTTCTCGCCCAAACGCTCCGCAACCCTCTTAAGTTGTCTCTCAATAATTTCAACTATGTCTTCTTCTTTAAGAGGATGGAAAATTATAATCTCGTCAATACGATTTAAAAACTCTGGTTTAAAACTTCCCTTAAGTTTTTCTAAAATTTTCTCTTTCATTTGACTATATTCCTCCTCTGCTTCTTTTTCTTTTCCTTTACTTCTTAAGCTAAAACCCATTTCACTTACTCTTCGGAAATCTTCAGTCCCAATATTTGAAGTCATAATAATGATGGTATTTTTAAAATTAACAACTCTGCCTTTAGCATCAGTAAGCCGACCATCATCCAAAATTTGAAGTAAAATATTTAGCACCTGCGGATGAGCTTTTTCAATTTCATCAAGAAGTACTAAAGAATATGGTCTCCGACGCACGACTTCAGTTAATTGCCCACCTTCTTCATAACCTACATAGCCAGGAGGAGAGCCAATCATTCGTGAAATAGTATGACGCTCCATATATTCTGACATATCAAGTCTTACTAAAGCATTTTCATTATTAAACATAAACTCTGCCAAAGTTTTGGCTAATTCTGTCTTTCCTACTCCCGTTGGTCCTAAAAATATAAAGGAACCAATAGGACGGTCAGTTTCCGCAATTCCAGCCCGAGACCGGCGAACAGCATTAGCTATAGCTTTAACCGCTTCGTTTTGATTAACCATACGCTTATGCAGAACTCCTTCCATTTTCGCTAATTTTTCTTCTTCTCCCTCAAGCATTTTAACTACGGGAATGCCTGTCCAATGAGAAACTACTTGAGCAATGTCCTCTTCGGTTACTTTCTCTTTTAATACTCTTGTTTCTTTTTGGATTTTGGCTAATTTTTTCTCTTCACGTTTTATCTCTTTTTCTAATTCTGGAATTTTGCCGTAGCGAATTTCCGCTACTTTTTGAAGGTCAGTCTGGCGTTCGGCAATCTCGGCTAATTGCTTTAACTCATCAATCTTTTTTTTCGCCTCTTTAATGGAGATGATAATTTCTTTTTCTTTTTTCCAGCGAACCTCCAGACCTCTTGTTTTTTCTTTTAAATTTTCCAATTCCTTGCTTACATCCCTAAGTCTTTCCTTGGCTTCTTTTTCCTCCTCCTTTTTAAGAGCTTCTTTTTCAATTTCCAGCTGTCTTACTCTTCTCTTGAGCGTATCTAATTCTTCCGGCTCGCTTTCAATTTCCATTCTAAGTGCTGAAGTTGCTTCGTCAACTAAGTCAATAGCTTTGTCAGGCAAAAATCTATCACTAATATAGCGATGGGAAAGCTGAGCCGCAGCCACCAAAGCTGAATCAGTAATTTTTACCCCGTGATGAACTTCATATTTTTCTTTAATGCCTCGGAGAATGGCAATTGTATCCTCAATCGTTGGTTCAAATACATAAACAGGTTGAAATCTTCTCTCTAAAGCAGCGTCTTTTTCTACATATTTTTGGTATTCTTTAAGAGTGGTCGCGCCAATACAGCGAAGTTCTCCTCTGGCTAAAGCTGGTTTTAACATATTAGAGGCATCAATAGCTCCTTCAGCGCCGCCAGCTCCCACAAGAGTATGAAGTTCGTCAATAAACAAAACATACTTTCCTTCCGAAGTTTTTATTTCTTTTAAAATTGCCTTGAGACGATTTTCAAATTCTCCCCTAAATTTGGTTCCAGCAATAAGAGCCCCTAAATCTAAAGATATGAGTTCTTTGTTCTTAAGAGTATCTGGCACATCTTGAGAGACGATTCTTTGAGCCAAACCCTCCACAATAGCTGTCTTTCCAGTACCCGCCTCACCAATCAAAACCGGGTTATTTTTAGTACGCCGGGAAAGAACTTGCATCACTCTTCTAATTTCATTATCTCGTCCAATAACAGGATCTAACTTTTCAATCCTGGCTTCCTCTGTTAAATTTCGAGCATATTTTTCTAAAACTTGATATTTACTTTCCGGTTCTGGTTCTGTGATTCTCTCTCCACCCCTCACATCTTTTAAAACCTTAAGCACTTCTTCATAAGTAGCTCCAGCTTCCGTAAGAAGATCTTTAGTAGCGGAAGGAACCTCAAGTATCCCCAAAAGAAAATGCTCAGTGCTTACATATTCATCTTTCATTCCTCTTGCCTCCCTCATCGCTTGAGTTAAGACTTTTTTAAGAGAAGGACTTAAATAAATTTCTGTCAAAGCTCCTCCCTCGCCCATTACCTTAGGGAATCTTTCTATTTCTCTTTCTATTTTTTCTTTTAATCTTTCTGTGTCCACTTCTAATTTTTTAAGCACAGAAAAAACAACCCCTTCTTCTTGCTCTAACAACGCGTAGAGTAAATGAAGAGTATCAACTTGCTGCTGCTCTTTTTTTAAGACAAGTTCGTGAGCGGCCTGAAGGGCTTCCTGAGCTTTGGTAGTAAAATTGTTCATAATATGAATTTAATACAAATTAGAACTGTTATTGGATCACGCCTGCCTCGTCGAGTCAAGGCGGGCCAGAGATGGCGTGTGTAATTTCATCCCGACTTGAAAAGTCGGGACTGTCCCCGTTATAACGGGGACGCCAGAGATGGCGTGTGTAATTTCATCCCGACTTGAAAAGTCGGAACCGTGATCTTTAAGACACTCCAATGTTAGCAGTCTCAACCTCAGAGTGCTAATTCTATTATATGGTACTTAAAATATATGTCAAGAGCT
>Ga0066637_10003852_pt1 | contig 10069 bp, 13 predicted proteins | sample CryGeyCG2014_020_FD_62737 | JGI IMG/M metagenome (GOLD analysis project Ga0066637, IMG submission 62737) | Groundwater microbial communities from aquifer - Crystal Geyser CG08_land_8/20/14_0.20 | ecosystem: Environmental > Aquatic > Deep subsurface > Groundwater | place: USA: Utah: Grand County...
GGATTTTCGTCATAGGGGTCTTCGTTGGTGACAATAATCTCATCGCAATATTTTGCCGCAATTTCTCCCAAAACCGGCCTTTTCCATTTATCCCTCCCGCCCCCACAAGCCCCGAGTACACATATCAGTTTGGGTTTTTTGAATTTGGAATTTGGAATTTGTTTGGAAATTGAAAATTGAAAATTGAAAATTCCAGAAAGTGTTTCATACACTTTCTGGAGAGCATTTGGGGTAAAGGCATAATCAACAAAGACCTTAAACGGCTCGGAAATAACCAATTCCATTCTTCCCGGAATTCCCTCTATTCTTTCTACGGCCGATTTACAAATTTTTGAATCAATCCCTTGAGAAATCCCGACAGAAATTGCGGCTAAAGCGTTATAAACATTAAAGCCACCCAAAAGATGCAAATTAAATGGGATATTTTCTACTACAAAACTTATTCCTTGAGGGGTTGTTTGAATATCAGCGGCTTTAATGAATTTCCAATTTTCAATTTTCAATTTCCAATCAATTTTCAATGATTCAATTTTTAAATGACTATTTATACTATAACAAAGTTTTTGCTTGCTCGGGATTTTTAAAAAATACACTGCGTTTTCATCGTCTAAATTGATAATATGGATATTTTTTGCCGCCTCAAATAATTTTCCCTTGGCTTTTTTATAATTTTCAAACCCTTTATGCGCCTCAATGTGCTCTGGCGTTAAGTTGGTTAAAACCGCTGCCTCAAAATCAATGAATTTATGGCGATATTGTTTTATTCCTTCCGAGGTGACTTCCAAAACCGCATACTTACAGCCAGTGTCTGCCGCCTGCCTCAAAAATCTCTGGATAAAAAAGCGGCCGGGCATTGTCATTCTTAGTTCATTTGGCAGTTCCTTTTTTCCGATTTTAAATTTAATTGAATTCAAAACGGCTACTTTATAGTCCGCTTCTTCTAAGATTTTGGTAATCATTTCAACGACGGTTGTTTTTCCGTTTGTTCCGGTCACCCCTATCACTTTTAATTTCCGGGAGGGAAACTGATATAAAATGGCTCCCAAGAAAGCCATCAAAAAATGATACCAAGTAATTAAAAAACTAGGGGCAAGTTTCTTGAGCAAATTTTTAAATCCCATAAATCTCCTTAAAAAATCTATTTCAAAATTTCAATGATAATCGAAAGAACAAATAAGACGACGATTGCCACTTCCAAAAATTCCATCCGTAAAGAACTGACTTGACTGGAAAGCATTTCATAAAGCCGTCTGGCATCGGCTAAACGATTTTTTAAATTTTTTTGGAAAGAATCAATATTAAGCCGCTTTACCGCCGCCCCATAAATTCGGGAAAGATATTCATCGCCGGTGAGCCGCAAAAAACTATCCAAGCGCCTTTCCTGTTCGTTAAAATCAAGATAAAGATTAGCGAGCCGCCTCAGAGCGCCGGTTATTTGATATAAGCTAAATAGCGCTTTATAGTAGGGTAATTTTGTGAGCTTATAAAACCCATCAAACTGTTTGTCTAATGAATTTTCATAGTAACGAAGCTCGGTCAACTGCAAATTAGCGTATTCCAAGATCCCCCAGACGTCTTCCTGGGGCAGGGTATCAATCGTCACTGCCCTGTCCCAGTCAATAACGGTTAAATCATAAGGAGTATAAGCAAACTGATATCTCAGCGCTTCCTGCTCTTCGGATTTGGAAAAGGGTAAAACTTCATTCCTTAAAAATTGAGCCAATAGCTTTTTTAGCCAAATTTGCTGGGGGACAAATCTTTCTTGGAGCCATAAAATACTATAGTCCTCGATGAACTTGCTCCTGATTGAGGTTTTCAACTCCCTCTCCAAAAGAACTTTAATATAATCCAGTAATGTTTTCGTTCTTTTATCAAAAATTGAGTTATTTATGATGTCTCTGGCTTTTTTGAAACATGCAGGATAATTTGGAGCATCAACGGAAATTTCATAACGCAGGGTGGCAATCCCCAAAGAGTAAAACCTAATTATGGTCTCTGCCCAAAGCCCAAATTCCTTTAAAAACCATCGACGCACCTTCATTTCTACCGGCGGAAAGGCAAAATTCAAATAAGCCGGAGCAAAGTACTTTCTCCCGAGGGGTTTAATTTTTAGCCGTTTAAGCCGCGTTCTTAATTGGCTTATATTCAATTCATCGCAAATATCAACAACGCGGTAAATGAAAATTTTAGCCAGCATGTCATCTTATTATATCATGTTGACACTCTTTATAATAATTTCCCTTGATTTAAAAATAAAAATAAGTTATAATTGAAAATATCGCTCTACCATTTTTGATTTTCAACTTTTGAATTTTGAATTTGACTGAGCCCCGACGAAGCCCAAAGGGCGAGGAGGGGCGAAGGAACATGCCCATTACTAAATCAGCCAAAAAAGCTCTGAGGCAGAGTTTTAGAAAAAAGGCGAAGAATTTAATTTATAAGAATAAAATTAGAAACCTCGTAAAAGAGGTTAGAGGTTTTATTCTTCAAAACAAGCCCTCGGAGGCGAAAAAGACCCTGCCCCGGCTATATAAAATCCTGGACAAAGCGGCTAAGGTCGGAATAATCAAGAAAAATACTGTTGCCAGAAAAAAGTCCCGTATTGCTAAAGCAATAAATCGATGCTAATATGCGAATTGATACTAATGATACTAATTAAAATGAATTATTAATATTATTCGTATCATTAGTATGCATTAGTATGTTGGCATCGCATCTTAAATTTCGGCAATTAACATATCTAACGCTGTTTCTGGCTCTACTCGTCCCCTCTTGATATCAAGGTCTATCTCAAAAAGTTTTTGATAAATTTTTTTTAGTTCCTCTAATTCAAACTTCTGGGACTGCTCAATGGCCTTTTTCACAACAAAAGGATGAAGTTGGCTTGCTTTCAAAATTGCATAATAAGACGGGTATTTCTGACCGAGCGACTTGACCATCAATAAATTCCGAAATTGGTAATTAATCATTGAAAAAAGGTAGAGAGGGTGGGCGCCTTTTTCTAAGTGTCGGTGAATTAATTTTAATGCTTCTTTTTTATTCTTTGAAGCCATTGTCTCAATGGTTTTGAAAATATCCGTCTCAATTTTTGGTTTAACTAAAATTTCAACATCCTTTTCTCTGATAATTTCTCCGTTTTTGTAATTAACCAATTTTTTAATCTCCTCTGAGAACTGCCAAAGTTCCTGCCCGACAAATTCAATTAATTTATTCAGGGCCTGCGGTTGAATTTTCGCGCCGTAATTTTTAAATTCTTTTATCGCCCAATTTTTTAATTTTTCTCCTTCCAAAAAATTAAATTCCTGCGACTTGGCGTTTTTTTTAAGAAAATTAAACAAGGCGTTTTTTTTAACTTTTCCTTCCTCATAGAACAAAATTATGTCATCGCTTTTTCTAAAAAATGACTCCGAAGCTCTTAAATTTTTTAATAATTTTTCTCCGAATTCCGGATTGGAAAAAGCGTTTTTTAAAATTAATAATTTCTTTTCTTTAAATATAGGGACTTGCTGGATTTCATCTTTTAAAAGATTAAAGCTGTCCTCTTTGAAGTCAAAGTATTTTAAATTCAGCCCGGCTTTGCGAATTTTTTTATAATGCTCAACGAGTTCATTTAATTTCCGCTTTGACCTATAAGTATCCTGACCGTAAAGAAAAATAATCATATTCTGATGATTAATGTTTAACGTCGTATGTTAAACATTTTACAGGGGTCAGACCCCTGTAAAATTACCTAAACAACCCTTCTAACTCTTTATAAATCTTATGGGACCCGATGCTGAGGAGTAGTATGAGAGCGCAAAATTTTCATTTCTTTTTCTTGGGGAAAGACTTAAGAAAATCATCAAAACTTTTGGTTTTCCTTCTTTAAGTAGTCGCTCTCCAATAAGAAAACTTCTCATTAAAAGAAAGAGTTCATCTAAATACTCCTTTTTCAAAACCACAAATTTTTCTCCTTTTACCTCAAAAGTATCAATAGTATTAATTTTTCTTGGTTTCTTGGAACAGTAATGGCGGTCATATGTTAAAGTTTAGCGAATCAGAGATGTCAATGTCAAACGAAAATTTCAGAACAGAATTGAGAAAAATCAAAAACCTCTCAATTTCCCGATTTTCGCAACAAAATGGACATGTCCCTATTTTTATTTATTTTATAATTTGCTAAATTCTTCTATTGAAAGTCCGGCAGCCTCAATGATATCTTTAAGAGTTTTTCGTTTGATAATCTTACCCGGATGACGCGGTACCACCGCTATTTTTCCATCAATATCTCTAACCCACATTTCATGGCTGCCTTTGGCAGATTTATAGAACCTAAAACCAGCCTTCCGAAATTTTTTAATAACTTGTCTATCGGTTAAGGCTGGAAATTTGGGCATAAGAGAATACTAAATAGTTACAGTAACGCTTAAATCTTGGAGGGTTTTTACTTTTTTCATTGGAAGACTTGGAACATAAAATTTCTTTCTCTCGCGTTCTTCTCGGTATTTAAGAATCAGTCTAATAACGTCGCGGAGATTTTCTACCGCTTCTTCAATGGTCTCGCCATCTGCAAAAGCTCCCTGTAAAATAGGGCACTTGGCATGATACCCGCCTTCTCCGTGAACCTCTATTTGAATAGGATAGAAATAAGTTTTTCTGGTTTTATTTTTTTCCATATACCCTTATTATAGGTATCTTAAAACTAATGTCAAATTGGAAAAATAGAGTTGACCCGTTTTTGACTATTTTTTTCTATACACTTTATCGCGGCGGTCAATATAGCAAACAAATATCGTATGTGTCTGCCAATTAACTTTATACATCGCGCGCCAATCGCCTATTCGCAATTTATAGAATTCTTTAAATTCACCGGTTAAAGACAATGGTAAGATGTTATCAAAATTTGCTAATAGCCAATCTAATTTATCTATAACTCGCCGCCGCACTTCGCGGTCAAGTCTCGCCAAATCTCGTTCGGCTTCTAACAAAAATTCCAGCGACCACCGTTCCATAAGTTAATAATATTTTTTCTTAATCTCTGAAAGAGAAATTGTTTTTTGTTTAGAAATTAATGCTTGGCGAAGTCTTTTTTGGGCTTTCTCGCTTAATTTTAATCCAAAATCAGGTTCGCTTAGGATTTCGTAGATTGCCTGAACGATGAAAATCTTTACCTCCTTATTTAATTTTCTTGGAATAGTAATGGTACTCATATGTAAAAGTTTAGCAAATTAGAGATGCCAATGTCAAACGAATTTTAGAACAAAATTGAGAAAATTGATTAAAAAAAATAGAGTTGACCCCATTTTCCTTACTTTTGAGAAAACATATATTGTTTAATCATAAATTTTATCTCGCTTATCGATTTTGAGAATGTAAATTGCGTTCTTTTTAACATCAAAAATTATTCTTTAATCCCCAATCCTGAAACGAAATTCACCTTCATAACAATCGGTAAGGTGTTTAGCAAATCTCAGTGGATTTTCCTGATTTGCGTAAAAACGCATTTTGTTAACAATACGCTTTTGAACTGAATGAGGTAGGTTTTCTAACTGCTTGGCTGATTTATGGGTATAAAAAATTTCCATTAAAAACCGAGTTTTTTAAATAATTTTTCTTGAGGAATTATCTTCTTTTTCTTTACTTCCTCTCGGGCTTCTCGGATATCCATTAAATGTTCCATATATTCCCAAAAATCTTTGAAATGTTCTTCAAGTTTTTTCAAACGAAGATACTCTGTTTTCGGAATAGAAATTTTTTCTTTTACCGCTATTTGATTAGCCATATATCCTTATTATAAAACATCATATTACACCAACAGAAACGCAGTACCGACCAGCAACATCATCGCATATGTCGTTAGATGTTCGACCAGTAGCTACATTCTCTATAATATCTACTGTTTCCTCATCTACAATCCCATTGCAATTTTGGTCCTTACCGTCTGGAGTTAACGTACTTGCAGTTGATCCCACATAACAAGTTGGGCAATCCTCATCACAATCGCCATTACCGCCTGTTTTTCCGTCTCCATCACAATCTTTCCATAGCGGGCAATCGCCTTCATTAGATGGAGTTTTAATTTCTCCAGATGCTCGTATATCTCCTGTTACATCCAGTTTGGCATCCGGGGCAAAAATGGGCAGACCTGCCGGCTAATTTTATCCTTTTAATGATTGCTCCGCATCGCAAACATTTCTCTCCCTCTCTGCGATAAACCTTATGCTCTTTAACATAGTTGCCTTTCTGGCCATAAGCATCAAGATAATATTCAACCGATGAACCGTGGCTCTTAATGGCTGCTCTAAGAATTTTTTTAATGTTTTGAAAGATGCCTTGAATCTCTTGAGCAGTTAACGTCTTGGCCAAACGCAGGGGCGCTATTTTAGCGGCAAATAAAATTTCGTCTGAATAAATATTGCCGATACCGGCAATGAATTTCTGGTCCATCAATAAAGGTTTTATTTTAGCGCGAGGATGTTTTTTCAAATGAGCTCTAAAAGTTGGTAAATCAATTTCTAACGCCTCGGGGCCAAACTGGCTTTCTATTTGCTTCGTATTTTTTACTTTCTTCCACCAGCCAAATTTACGCGCATCGTTAAAAATTAATTGCGAACCATCGTCAAAATTAAAAACCTTCCGGGTATGCGCCGAAGGTTTTCCATTAAAAATCAACTGACCGGTGAGCTTCAAGTGAAAAATTAAACCTGATCCGTCGTTAAAATCAATAATTAAAATCTTAGCTCTTCTACGGACGTTAGCAATTCCCTTACCATCTAATTTCTTGCCAATAATTTCTTGAGCCAACTGGCGCCGAATTGTTTCTACTTCCGGCAACTCTGGCATAATTAGATTAAAGATTTAAGTTGTAAGGTTTAAGAACTTTAATCTTAAATCCGAAATCTTAAATTTATTTAAGGACGGCTTTTATCTTCTCAATAATTTCCCCCGGAGTAAAATGGGCCTTGATTAAATAATCAACTGCTCCCAGTTTTAGCCCCTTTTCAACGTCTTCTTTCTGGCCAAGATTGGAAAGAATAATCACCGGGATTGGCGATAACGCCGGGTCTTCTTTCATCTTGGCTAAAACCTCAAATCCATCAATTCCGGGCAAAATCAAATCAAGTAAAATCAGGGCTGGCTTTTCATCGCGTATTTTTTTTATTCCCTCTTCTCCGTCAATTGCCTCAGAAATCGTATAACCCTCTTTAATGAGTTTCTGGACGATTAACTCCCGCAAAAATTTATCATCTTCAATTATAAGAATGTTTTTTGCCATAATAAATCGATGCTAATATACGAATTGATACTAATGATACTAATAAATTTTATTCGTATAATTCGTATGCATTAGTATATTAGCATCGCGTTTTTATTTGCCGATTTGTTTTATTACTTTTTCAAGCACTTCCTTTGGGTCAAATTGGGTTTTAACCAACCAATCCTTCGCGCCCAATCTTTGGGCCCGGTCCAGCTCCACCGGTTGCCCGGAGTTTGAAATAATTATTACCGGGATTTTCTTTAGGTTTGGGTCTTTGTTCATTTCCTCAAGCACCTCAAGACCGCCCATTTTCGGCATAATAATATCTAACAAAACAAGGTCCGACCCTGTTTCCCTCATCGCTCGCAATCCCTCTTCTCCGTCTTCGGCTACTGAGACCTCATAGCCCTCTCTTGTTAGTTTTTTTTGGAGGAGATTAATCATAATCTCCTCATCCTCAACTAATAAAATTTTTTTTGCCATAGCCCTTAATACATTATACAATTAGACCGATGATTGGACAACCTTTAATATCATTTTACCCTCATTCAAAGATTGTGTAAAGAGGCGGGTTGTCAAGTCAAATCTTTTTAAAGAAATCTTCAACTTCTTCTTTAACTTCTATCTTGGGCAGAGTAAAATAAAAAGTTGTTCCTTTTCCTTCCTCTGATTCAAACCAGATTTTCCCGCCGTGGGCCTCAATGATGTTTTTGGTAATAAAAAGACCGAGTCCCGTCCCTTCGGTGTCAATCTTGACTGCGTTTGTCCCTCTAAAAAACTTAGTAAAAAGCCTTTTTTGCTGAACAGCGGGAATGCCTATGCCGGTATCTTTAATTGAAAACTCAAGGTTCTTCTCGGTCTCTTTTAAAGAAATTACAACCACCCCGCCTTGAGGACCATAAATGATGGCGTTGTCTAAAAGATTATCAATGGCTAATCCCATTTTTTCCACATCTAACATAACTTTGGACAATTTCTTTTCTGGTTTTTTAAACTCAAGGAGAATTTTTTTCCTCTCTGCCCTTTCTTTATAAGAGTTTATCCGGGTCTGAACAATCTCTTCAGGGCCAACGGCTATGGACTTATAAAGATACCTTCCTTCCTCAATTCTGGTTACATTTAAAAGGTCGTTGATTAAGTTAATCATTCTTTCATTGGATTGGTAACTTTTTTCAAGAATATCTCTTTGTTCTTCGCTAATTAAGCCCAAGTCGCCATCTAACAACATTCTCAGGGTCCATTTAATCGCTGAAAGAGGAGTCCTTAATTGATGAGCGGAAAGAGAAACAAACTCTGTTTTCATTCTTTCAATTAATTTTTCCCGGGTAACATTGTGCATAATAATCAGATTGCCCAACATCTTCTCTCCGCTCATTATGGGAACGCCCGAAACTTCTAAACTCAGATTCTCGCTAAAAGATAATTCTTTTCTGAAAATTTCCTTCTGCCCGTCTCCTAAAATAGTTGTCAAGATTTTAAAGTTGGGAAATTTAGTCAGTTCCGAAATTGATTTGCCCGCTGTTTCCTTGGCTTGAACCCCTAAAAATTTCTCGGCCCAGGGGTTGATTAAAATGAGTTTGTTTTCGGTATTAAAAACTAATAGTCCGTCAACTAAATTATTAATAATGGAGACAGTTTTATCTCTTTCCTCCTCGGCCTCAGATTTTGCTTCCTCAACATCTTCCAAGATATTTAACAGGGCTCGTTTTGATTCTTCAAGTTCAGCGGCTTTTTTCTCCAAATCCTTTGTCCTTTTTTTAACTGTTTCTTCAAGTCCCTCGGCCAACTCCTTCAATTCCCTGGTTCTTGCCTCAACTTTTATTTCAAGAACCTTTTTTTCCTCTTCCAATTCTTCTCTTGCTTTCATCAGCGCAAAATCTCTTCTGACCAGCATCTTGGCAATTAAATCCAGTTCGCTTCTTTGTTTTTCTAATCTACCTGCGGTTTCTAAAAATTTATCCCCCTTTTCTTTCAAATCAGAAATCATCATATTAATACTCATTGCAAGAGCATCAAAATTTTCATCACCAGTTAATTTACAATAATTAGAAAAATCGCCCTGGGCAATTTTTGCCAAGACATCTGAAACATTTTTTATTCCTTCTAAAACTCGTTCTCTTTTTACCTCAGAAAGTTTGCCTTTTTTGGACATTCAAATAAAAATTATTTGGTAATTACTATTTTACAAATCTTACCCGGAGTTAATTCTGACTCAGATTTTGGTGTTTTCCCTAACACGCTACAAACCCCCCGAAACATTCCTCCAACTGGACAGGCAGTAGCTGGAATGGAATATTTCCCTACTTTTTTCGGACAAATATGACAATCACCGATGGTAATAATTATTTTCTCTTTATCTTCTTCCATAAAAGCGGTGGTATCAATTTCTATTGCCTCATTCAATCCTTGCCAAATTTCTGGATAGGATGCTTCTTTAGCCAAAATTCCTTTTTCTAAAAGTTCACTTCCTACTTGCTCCCCGATTAAAAAACCTACTTTATTGGCAACGAGCTGACTTTGGAGTCCCATTTTCCCAACAGCCCCCAAGGCTCCGATAAGTATTCTTTGTTTAATTTTCATCTTTGTACTTGTCTTATTTTTTTAAAACTCGACCTTTATCTTAAACTAAAACCCTTTTAAGCCCCTATCTTAAAATTAACTTAATCGCTCAATCGCTTAATCGCTTCAATTACTCCCCCAGCACCATCAAAGCCATTGTCTCATTGTGAAAGACAGAAAAGCACTCTGCTCCCATCGCTCCTCCTAAAGGCGCCTGTTCGCCATAGGTATAAAAGCCGATTAAAGGAATTTCTTTGCCTAAAACATTCTGAA
>Ga0066637_10003854_pt1 | contig 10066 bp, 13 predicted proteins | sample CryGeyCG2014_020_FD_62737 | JGI IMG/M metagenome (GOLD analysis project Ga0066637, IMG submission 62737) | Groundwater microbial communities from aquifer - Crystal Geyser CG08_land_8/20/14_0.20 | ecosystem: Environmental > Aquatic > Deep subsurface > Groundwater | place: USA: Utah: Grand County...
ATAAAAGTTGAGCGAAAAAGCGGCGGCTGGCAGGTGTGCGGAAAGGTGGACGGCGCAACTTACGACAGAAAGAAGCACGGCTACGGCGCGGAGATAAAGGCAGTGACATATCACATGCTTGAGGTCAAGGAAGAAAAAGGAATTTGGAGTGCGAAGATACTGTTTGATATATGATTGTATGTTTGGTAAAACGGACAATAAAGCGGTATGTTTGGTCAAACCGACAATAAATGAGAACCCAAAGGGTTCTCATACTCTCCAGCAAAGGAAGGTATGGAAACGTAGTTTCCATTTATTGTCCGAATATACCAAAAATGCAAATACACCAAGAATGCAGAGTGACAATGGAGCGATAACATGGAAGGAAAAGTAATACGGGATGCAGTTCACGGGAACATAAAAGTGGATTCCGACTTTCTGAAATTGCTTGACAATCCGGCTGTCCAGCGCCTGCATGGAATAAAACAACTTGGTTTTGCGTACCTGGTTTACGGAGGCGCAAACCATACCCGGCTTGAGCATTCCCTCGGCACTTCGTACGTGGCTGCAAAGATGGCGGCGGCGATGGGTTTCTCGAAGGAGAACGCAAGGACGGTCAGGGCGGCGGCGCTTCTGCACGACGTCGGGCACCAGCCCTATTCACATACGCTGGAGAACGCGGTAAACAGGCGGCTCGGAACAGACCACATGGACGTCACGAAGGAAATCATACTTGGAAAGCGTAACATCGCCTTGGACGCAAACGCGCTTTTCGAATACGCGCCGATAAACGAGGTATTGGAGGCGCAGGGAATCAATGCGCAGGAAGTCGCTGAACTCGTAACAGGCGGCTCGAGCAGCCCTTATACGACAATCGAGGAATTCGGTTCCTGGAAAAGAGTGCCGAAGATTGAAGCGGATCCGGCGCTCGGACAGATAATCCACTCGGCTGTGGATGCAGATCAAATGGACTACTTGCTCCGCGATGCCTATTATACGGGCGTCGCATACGGATTCATAGACATGGAGCGCGTCCTCCAGACAATACGGGTGAAGGGCGGCAACATGTCCTTCGACCGCAAGGGCGTCAGCGCCCTGGAAAGCATAATCGTTGCCAGGGGATTGATGTATTCCTCGGTATATTTCCACAAGACCGCGCGGATTGCGGAATCGATGCTCTGCCGGGCGGTGGAACGAATCCCAGACGCGAAGATGTTCGACTTTTCGGCTATGGTGGATTCCGAACTGATTGAAAAACTAAAGACCGCCGGCAAATACCAGAACGACATTGTGATGCGCCTGAAATACCGCAAACTTTTCAAGCCGTCGTTCTCGATTCCGCTTGCAGAACTTTCTGAGGAAAAGCGCCGCATTCTGGCGGGAATGAGCGAAACGAAGACGCGCACGGCAGTCGAGGACGAGCTGGCGCGGCGCGCGGGCGCCCGGGAAGGTTGCATAATCGTGGACACTCCCGGAAAGGAAATTCTCCTGACCGAGCCGCGAATCCACAGCACCGACGTCCGCATAGTGGACGGCGACAAGGTGATGCGGCTGAACGAATGCACGCCGATAGCGCGCGCAATCCGCGAGCGAAACGTGGTGGACTGGGGCGTGATGGTGAGCGCTCCAGAAGAATTCAGGGAAAAAGTTGGAAAAGGCGCGGAGAAGGTTTTGTTTGACTGATAGGTTGACTGAAAGGTTATGATTATTTCAGTCCGCTTATCAAATCTTCCAGCGCCGCTCTCGGGTCCTTCGCCTTTGCTACGCCCGATGCGAGCAGGACGCCGTCCGCGCCTAGTTCTATCGCTTTCTTCACATCTTTGCCGTTCTTGACGCCTGCGCCGCAGAGAACATGGGCTTCCTTGTTTATCGCCTTGACCGCGCTTACGCTGTTCTTGACGACGTCGGGGTTTGCTGTGGTTACGGATACTTCGCCTCCGATTAGTTCAGGCGGCTCGACTGCAATGAAGTCTGGCGCGAGCGCCGCCGCTGCCGCCGAGGTAGGAACGTTGTTGGTGCACACTATTGAAACGAAGCCGAGTTCCCTGCACTTTGCAACGAGCGCCTCTATCTGCGCAAGGGTCAATTTATGCTCGGCGTGATTGATGAGCGCGCCTGCCGCCCCTGCGGCTTCGACCGCCTCAGGAAGAATGTAGCCGGTGTTATTGCCATAGGATATCGGGTCAACGTGCTGCGCGAGGACTGGAATGCCGCAGTTTGCCACAAGCCGTATATCCGTGGGCTGGACTGCAATCGCAAGACTTGCTTCGTGTACCTTTGCGAGTTCCGCCATTGTCTTTGCAAGTTCCAGCACCTTGTCGCCTGTTCCTGTTTCATAAGTCTTGACGTTGACCACGATTATGGGAATCTTCATCTTATCGCAATAAGGAATCGAATCTATTTAAAAAAACCCGCCGATTCCCTGCCATGAGCGAAAAAGCGGCGCAGAATCCGCCCGCGCCGGGACATGGGACGCAGGAAAACCAGGACGCGGAAAAGCAGAAGCGACAGAATGAACTGTATTCAATTACCGGAAAAGGGCTGAAAGTTATAGGCATTTTCCTCGTTGCCTACATGGCAGTTTCCGTCATACTTGCGTATTTCCTGCGCGTCAAGTCGTCGATGCTTATTACCGGCATAATCGTGATTATCGCCGTGGCTTATCCCATCTGGCTATATCTGGTCCTGCGCGCCGCCGGACGGCTGCGGAAACTTAAATCCAGGAAGGAATGAAATGGTGAAATATATTTTGATGGGCGCCGGAAACGATCTTCGTGGGGACGACGCCGCCGGAGTCGAGGTTGCGCGTAAAATGACTGAAAGCGGCGGCACTGAATGGCTTGCAGTTGACTGCGGAACCGTTCCTGAGGATTATACCGGAATCGTGCGGCGCGAAAAGCCGGAATTGGTTGTTCTGGCCGATGCCGCAGAAATGGCGCTTGCGCCCGGGGAAATCCGAAGGATCCCGAAGGAAAAAATCGGCGTTCTCTGCCTTACGACACACAACTTCCCTATTTCAGTTCTAATCGAATATCTGAAGGAAATTGTTGGCACTGGAAACGTCCATCTTGTTGGAATCCAGCCGAAGGAATTGCGATTGGGGGCGCCGATGTCGAAGGAAGCGGAAAGCGCAGTTGAAAAGTTCGTAAAAATGCTGAAAGAGAATATGTGGCGCGAAATTGCGGAACTGTGACTTTTTACTTCGCTCAAGAGGACGGCCATTCGCAATCTTTATTAGGGAGCATACCATTCGGTAACTTACTTATTGGTAACTTACCAATTGGTAACTTGAGGCGTATAAGGCGATAAAATGAAAAATCCATTCATTTACGGGGTTGCGGTTACGGGTGAATATTTTGTGAATCGCGATGAAGAGATGCGCGAGATTGCTTCAAGTTCATCGAGCGGACAGCATATCGTTCTATACTCGCAGAGAAAGATGGGCAAATCCTCGCTCATTGAGGAGATGTTCCGCAGGTTGCGGCGGGACAAGGGCGTGGCTGCATTCCGGATAAGTCTTGAAAGAGTGGAAACGAAGGAAGCGCTTGCGAGACTGATCATTAACAAGACCATAGAGAATTCATACACTTCCGTTGAAAAACTCCTGAATGACGCAAAAGACATTTTCAAGAGAATCCGCATCAGGGCATTCGCCGACATGGACGGAAAGGTAGGCGTAGAGCCGTTTTTCGCCGAAACTGCAGCCATACTTGAAGATGCACTTGAGCTGCCGGAAAAGATAGCCGGCAAGAAGAACGTTCGCATAATAATTGCTCTTGACGAATTCCAGCGGATAGGGCGGATGGACGGCGCATCGCTCGAACGCCTTTTCCGCTCGATCATCGAGACACAAAAGAATGTCAGCTACATCTTCACCGGAAGCGAGAAGCACCTGACCTCACTGATGTTCGGGGAAAAAGAGCGCCCGTTTTACAGATTTGCCAAGCAAATGGAGCTAAAACCCATAAAAGACGAAGTTCTTGAAAAATTCATAAAGTCACGAGTCGAGGCAACCGGCAAGAAAATAAGAGACGATGCGGTTAGATACATCGTCGATTTCAGCGAAGGAATCCCGTTCTACGTCCAGTGCTTCTGCCACGAATCATGGTATAATTCGGGCGCCCTCATTTCGTTGGAAACCGTCAGGAATACGCAGGAACAAAAGATAATTCCCAGCGCCTCTGCCGGCTATCTCGCAATATGGAACGGAATCAACGGCTCCATCCAGCGAAAACTGCTCATCGGCTTGGCGAAGGACGATGAAAAGATAAAATCGGGCAAGAAGAAAATATATTCCAAGGAATTCATCGCAGATCACAATCTGGTTTCGACGGCAAGCATACGAAAGGCGGTGAAATCTCTGGAAAACGCGGAACTGGTTTACAACAACCGCATATCCGACTTCTTTTTCAGGGAATGGCTGAAAAGCCAAACACTGGAATAAGTGGCGCGAAATTGCGGAACTGGATTAGAGTTCTGCGATTTTCCGTAAAGATTGTTCGCATTTTCTCAGAGACGCATAGAACTCTTTCTCGCTTATCTTCTGTATCATCATCTCCTTTTCGTTTCCCCATTCAAATAACGCACCCAATTCAAGCAGCCTTTTCTTTCCCTCGAAATTTTTGCGATACCGTTCATACATTTTAAGCACAAATTGGATTTTCGCTATTGTTTCCTCCTTAAATTCATCCAATCCCAGCCCAAATTTTTTCGAGATGAGATACATATCAAGAAAATCCCTTGCCTTTGTCCCCCTCCTTGTAAGAATGGATCTCGCCTTCTCGCAGAATATTTCACGGATATCGTATGTCGCCAGTTTTGGTTTTGTAATGTATGCCCTAAACTCATTTTCAAACAGTGCTTTCAGATTTCTTGCTTCTTTGCTTCTCAGCCCTCCGAGCAAACTTATCAATGTTTTCTCCTTCGGCGTGAAAAGTATAAGGTCTACAAAATTTATCTGTATCTTGATGAATGCCCTGCCCCCCAGCACAGCGGAATCATACCAGATTTTGAATGTGGCGCTCTTATCGCCCCCAACCAGTTCAACATACTTGCGATCTTCTTTTCTGCATTTGAAATCCATGCCGTGTTTACTTGCGATCTCCTCAAAGACGATTCCCAGATTGTCAATTATTGTTGAAATCCTGCGCCTTACTTCTTTCTGGGACGCGCCTTTGAAAATGGATTGGTCTTTCCAGGTGAAATCCATGTCCTCTGAGAATCGGAAATATCCAAGATAGCATTTTATCAGACAGGTGCCGCCTTTGAACAGCAGATTGTTCCTGAAATATTGATTACGAGAAAGATCGGAAAGCATAATGTGGATGAGAAAGTCCTTTTCGACGAGGTCCCGTCTTCCTATCTTCAGGGATTGGGATGCCATGTTTATGAAATCTGGATTCATAATGCCTCAACTATGTTGACAATCGATTTGGGATAATGCTCAGCATATTTGCGAATCTTGTTTTTTGAGATGCGGCTGACATATTCCTCTGTATCGGCCAGTATTTTTTCTTCAGGCACGCCGTTGTACTTCCATAAGTAGATAAAATCGAGCACGGTTTTTTCCGGGTCCGAATATGGTATTTTGTCTCCTGCTACACCAAAACCGAAAAGGGAGTGCTTGAATTTTAAGAATCTGAACATGGAGCCTGCGATGCTAATGGGCTTCGGTCTCGAAATTGTATCGTTTACTATATACTCCACATTGAAATACTCGTGGGTCATATTGTTGTGCTTGAGGGCAGTGTAAAGCCCGAAGTACCAATTCCGTATTCCTTTCGCAGCCATGCCCTTCGAGACCAGTTCTAAGTGGTTGTACCGAATCCTGCTTAGTTCAACCTCTTCAGGATTTTTTATGTAGTAAATGCCATGGAATATCCTGACGATCCTGTGAGAGGCCATAAGGCTGTGAAGCGCCTTTTTGCAGTCTATTCTGAGTCTATCGCAGTACCTTTCCATTTCTCCGACAGTTACTATCTCCTTTTCTTCCAGCCAGAGCTTCTTGAGCAACATTGTCGTTTTCATTTAAATCACAAAGTCAATTTTTATTGCTTTTGTAATATGAATCACAAAATCATATTTAAATTTACTTAACCTTTTTCCAGCGCGTTCCCTCTTTCTTGTCCTCGACGATTATTCCCTGCGCCGCAAGTTTGTTGCGGATTACGTCCGAAGTTTTCCAGTTCTTGTTCTTGCGCGCTTGCTCCCTTTCTTTTATCAGCGCCTTCTGCTCTTCGGTAAGATCGAATTCCTTTTCCGAAAAGTCAAGAACCGCAAGCACTTCGTTCACTTTTTTCAGGAACGCGAGCGCTTCCGCGGCGCCATCGGCTCCAAGTAAGTTCCCGTCTATCATCTTGTTGGCCTTGTTTGCAAATTCGAAAACATATTTGGTTGCCTCGGGAACGTTGAGGTCGTTGTCCATCGCTTCCTCGAAGCCGCGAATTGCTTCGCCAGCAAGCGCCTTCGTCTGCTCGTCATTTTTCTTTTCCTTTGTGTCCCTAAGGCGGTCGATGAAATTCTGCAAGCCGTCGAGCGCCTTCTGCGCATCATGCACGGATTCAATTGTGAAGTTCAGCGGCTGCCTGTACTGGCTGTTGAGGAAAACATATCTTATCGCCGCCGGCTTCAGCCCCTTTGCCGTCAAGTCGCGGAGCGTGTAGAAGTTCCCAAATCTCTTTGACATCTTCTGCCCTTCTACCATCAGGTGCGCGGTGTGAAGCCAGAAGTTCACGAATTTTTTCCCTGTCGCCGCCTCGGACTGCGCTATCTCGTTTTCGTGGTGCGGGAACTTGTTGTCTATTCCGCCTGTATGCATGTCAAAATGCTCGCCGAGATATTTCATGCTCATTGCCGAGCATTCGATGTGCCAGCCCGGGCGCCCCCTGCCGAGTTCGGTTTCCCAGAAAACCGGGCCGTCGTTCTCGTCCCATGCCTTCCAGAGCGCGAAGTCACCGACGCCTTCTTTTTCGTATTCGTCCTGCTTGACCCTTGCGCCTTCCTTGAGTTTGGTAACGTCTATGCCGGCAAGCTTTCCATATTCCGGGAACTTGCCTATCGAAAAATATATGCTTCCATCCTCGCCCCTGTACGCATAGCCCTTTTCCATCAGTTTTTTCACCAGCGCGACCATTTCCGGGATGTGCTCCGTCGCATGGCAGTATACGTCCGCAGGCAGGATGTTTAGCAACTTCGCATCATCGATAAACGCTTTCTTAAAAGTCTCGGTATATTCCTTCAGCGGCTTGTTCTCCCGCATCGACGCCTTTATCGTCTTGTCGTCCACGTCCGTGAAGTTCATCACCTGCTTTACCTTGAACCCCTTAAAAATCATGTATCTCTTGAGCAGGTCTTCCCAGCAGTAGCACTTGAAGTTGCCGATATGGATGTAGTTGTAGATGGTGGGGCCGCAAGTATACAATCCTACGTAGCCCGGAGTTATCGGCTCGAACGGCTCCTTGCGCCTTGAAAGCGTATTGTAAAGCTGAAGCATTTTCTCACTTGCAATTTTGTTATATATTATCCGTTAAAATATTTGAGTGGAGTGATATGATGGATATATTCGCATAATTCCGTTTACATGACTAATCAATCCCTCTCAAAATCTGGCGGCAGAAAGGACAGCGCAGCACCATCCCATGCGGCGGCTTGGGGTGCTCCTTGTTCTCCAGAAACGAGTATGAATGATACCACCTGCATTCGAGGATGTATGCGTCGTGCGGGGAATCGGCTGGCTCGAAGAAGAAATGAGTGTATCCTGTATTGAGCGCTTCCGCGCGCCTCCTTATTTCGCTTCCCAGATCTTCATCGGAGCGCCCTACGTAATTGGCGTTGGAGCCGTCGCGGGAAAGCAGGAATGCGCCTATGACTCCTGATGGAATCTGGCTTGCGGCGGAGATGGGATACGGCTTCTTGACGAAATTCCTCATCAATTAGAATAATGGCGCTCGCGGTTAATATAGCTTTCCGATTTTCGTTGCGTCTTTGGCTACTTTCGCGTTTTTCCTATTTTTGCGAGCACTTCCTTATACGGGTCGTGCGGAAAACTCAGTTCCTTCGCTTCCGGCAGCCTGCTGAAGAAATCGACCTTTTCAGTCATCGGGTCCGAAATTTCACAAATCTTCTTTCCGAGGCACGCGAAAAGAACGTAGCCCTTCCCGCCCTCGCCGTTCGACGTTTCCATAACCACTTTCGGGCGGATGAGTTCGTAGCCCGCTTCCTCGAGAATTTCGCGTCTGGCGCACTCAACCGGCGTTTCCATTTCTTTTAATTTTCCGCCAGGCCACTCCCAACCGCGTTTCTTGTGCTTAATCATCATGAAGCGCCAGTCCGGCAGAAGCGCAACCACGACAGTATATTCCATAAGTTACCATTCCGCAATCTCATTCTTCAAGCGCACCGCGTTATTGTCAGATTATTTCAAGCATACAGCGTTCCCTCTACAATCTACATTCCGCACTCACCATTCATACTTCCGCCATCCGACATCATACTTCATACTTCGGAATCTACCATCCTTCCCGGATGTACCATCCTCTGTCCCGCAGGTTCTTGATTGCCGTGCGGACAGTGTTTCGCGGCTCTTCGACGAGGCGTCCCAGCCCGATGCATTCGCGCTTTTCGTTGAGGACGAGAATGTTGTTTCCTTTCTTTGCCCTGCATTCAATTACAGAAGGGCCGATTACGTCGCGTCCGTAAAGGAACAAAGATTCCGCCTTTTCGTTCACAATCGCATATCTGCTCTGTGCCAGCGGGCCAAGCATGTATGCTCCTTCCAGCCCAAGCCGGAACCATCCGTCCTTTATCTCGCCGAGTGTAGTTCCAACGGCATACGGCGTTTTCTGCATTTCATCGTTGGCATTCTTGGCGTATTCTTCTGTATTCTTGGCATCTAACGCTACATGCTTGATATGTTCGGACAATAAATGGGAATCCATGTGCTGTCTGCGGACAGCACTGGATGTTTGCGCTTCCAAAGGAAGCGCAGATATATGCGCTCCGAAGGAGCGCAAATACGCAGTGCTGGCAAAGCCAGCACGCGCGCCAAAGGTTCCCATACCCTCCTTCGGGGGTACGGGGGCTTGCCCCCGTTTATTGTCGGTTTGCATCAAGCATACAGCGTTTCCCAGCGCAATCTCCGCAGTTTCCTGATTTGCAAGCGCGATTTCGGTCCAGTTCCCGCGCACCGCCAGAAGGACTTTGCCGGCGAACAGTTTGTCGAAAGAGCCGGGCGCGAAACTCTCGAATTCGGCGCGCACGTTCTTTGTCTCCGATTCTGCCAAACGCTCTATCTTCAAGACATCACTCAAGCCAACCGGAATCGCTTCGCGCCGTCAAATAGTTTTTCAACGGCTTGCCGATTATAACTCATGGAATTCTTCGACGTAATTGCAGCAAGGAAAAGCGTTCGCGGGTACAAGGATGCGCCCGTCAAGGACGACAAAATAATGAAATGCCTCGAGGCAGCGCGGCTTGCGCCGTCATGGCGAAACTGCCAGTGCTGGTTTTTCATCGTAGTGCGGGACAAGGAGAAAATCAAGGCGATGGGCGACCCAATCATAAATCCATGGCTTCATCAGGCGCCGTGCGTCATAGTTGCGTGCGCCGATCCGGCAAGGTCTGGGGAGCGCGAGGGAAAGCAGTATTATCTAGTGGACACGGCAATCGCAATGGAACACCTCGTTCTCGCCGCCGCCGCGCAGGGTCTCGGCACCTGCTGGATAGGGAAACTGGAGGAGCCGAAGATACGCAAGATGCTCGACATACCCGAAAACATCCGGATTGTGGCGCTTACGCCATTAGGATACCCGGACGGCGAATCAGACCTGCGTACCCGAATCGTGAAGAAAATCATGGGAGGCGCCCGCAGGAAGCCAATTGAGGAAATGTCATTCTGGGAAAAATGGGGGAAAAGTAAGGAATAGTTACTTTCTCAGTTTAGCGACAAACGCGCCCATCGTGTTGTGGATGTGCGGCAAAAACCTTCGCGCCTTTTTGACATATTCCGGGAACTTCTTTCCGAATGCCTCGCCGAGCGCCGGCGCCCCCGCTTCAATTGGGATTTCCTCAGCATGCATTCCCAGTTCCT
>Ga0066637_10003855_pt1 | contig 10063 bp, 10 predicted proteins | sample CryGeyCG2014_020_FD_62737 | JGI IMG/M metagenome (GOLD analysis project Ga0066637, IMG submission 62737) | Groundwater microbial communities from aquifer - Crystal Geyser CG08_land_8/20/14_0.20 | ecosystem: Environmental > Aquatic > Deep subsurface > Groundwater | place: USA: Utah: Grand County...
CTGGCGGTAGCTGTTGGTATTCTCCTTGATACATTTGTTGTTAGAGCAATTCTAGTCCCAGCTATTGCCACACTTTTGGGAAAATGGAATTGGTGGCCAAGCAAAGTAAGGAAGTGATGATCAAAATAAATATTGGAAGTTCCTTTTTGCTGCCCGTGCACGGGAGGTTGGGGCAAGAGCAACATCTCACTTGGCGGCGCATTTCGCAAAGCGAAATACAAAAAATTGCGGCGGCGGAAAAAAGAAGCGGCGGAACGCTCGGGCGCGGCGGAATTCCCCCCACACCCCCCTTCCGCCGTGCCCTCGCAGGAGGCCAAAATTTTTTCGCCACCAGTTCTCTTTTAATTTCCAATCAACCTGTCGTAAACACCGGCCTTGCGTTGTCCGAGTATATATAAGTATAACAACATTAAAATTACAAAAAAACCTATTCCCAAATATAAAAACCCAGATTGATAAGATACTCGCTCGATTACAAAACCTACCCCGAAACTGGCAACCGCGGCAACGATATGCTCAATTTGCACGTGGGTTGATAATAGCGTTGCTTTGAATTTACTTGGACTAATAATATCCATCATGTAGCTGTTATCAACCTTACTCAATCCCCATTGAAAGGCGTTGATGATTATGAATGCAATCACAACAATCCACCAAGTTGAAATAGTCGCTAGTATCAATATGAAAAATGTATAAAGAATTAGCTGAAATTTATAAAAAGAATAAATTGTTGTGATTGCTCTAATTCTTCCACTGTAAGCAAGCATAAGGGAGGCGAATGCTCTTCCAATTCCAAAAAATACACCGTACCAAATCACGGGTATCTCAAGAAAGGTCTGGTATGGCGCGCGAAATCCGCCGACACCAAATAAGACACCGCCAATAATTCCGGAAAACAAAGCAAAAGTAAAAAAATTGAGGTGGTATCCCTCGCGCAATACTTGTCTAAAGTTTGTCACCCCGATTTCTTTTATTTCTTCCCGTGGTACTGGCGGGGTCACTAGTGAAATTGCCGCAAATAGCCCAACCAGATCAACAATGAGAGCGATTGCAAAAGGGAGTTTAAAACTAATGCTCACCAAAAAAGGAACGAGCACCATAAACACAATCGGTACAGCAAAACCAATCGAACTAATCTTGCCCATCACGCTTGCGTAGTCTTTTTCTCGTTGCAATCCTCGGAGTGTTTCGTGCATCAATGCACTGCCTGTCCCACTATGAAAAGCAATTCCTGTGCTCAACGCAATTCCTGCAAGAATTAAAAAGATGATGTTGTTTGCAACGAGAAAAAGAATTGTTGATAACAAAATAACTATTCTAGAAATAACGAGAGCTTACTTGTGGCCGATTTTGTCAGAGACATAGCCACTGGGAATCTCAAATACAAAACCCGCCAAACTTCCAGCGAGCAAAATAATTCCAATGCCCACGGCGTTTACGTCTGGGATAGTCAAATAGTAAGCGCCAAGAATAGCAACAAAAATTCTTTTGTTGGCGATTAGCAGAAGCGTATATTTCCAAATATTTCCCTGTAGTAGTTTTTGCATAATTATTTCAATAACTCATCAGCCGACACGCCCAACACTTCGGCTAATCGCTGAATTGTCGCAAGGGTAGGATTTTTATTGCCACTCTCAATGTTGCTAATATAGCCTTTATCCACCTCTAAAAGGTGCACTAAAGCCCCTTGCGACAATTTTTTCTTGGCGCGAACCTTTTTTAGATTTTCGCCCAATTTTTTTGATATTTCCTGCATATTTCTTATTCACAGTTTATCACTTGTTGTTTTGTTGGACAATGGTTATACTATAATATAACTATGATAAATTCTTTCTTAATTGGATTGGCGGCGAAAAAATTTTAGCCTCCCGCGAGGGCGCGGAGCGCGTGGTGGCAGATCATTTGTTTTGAAAATAGGTTCTAACTTGGTACAATAGAGACACCAGAATGGAACTCATCGGTTTTTTGGAAGCCAAAATGCGGGACGCACGAAACACGTCCCGCATTTCTGCTTCAAAAAAATCGTTGAGTTCTGTTCTGGTGGACTTGAGAGGATTCGAACCTCCGACCTCTTCCTTGCAAAGGAATTGCTCTACCGCTGAGCTACAAGCCCTAATAACAAAATCCCAAATTCTAAGCACTAAATTCTAAACAAACCCAAAATATTAATTTTCCAAATTCCAAACTGTTTGTTGTTCTGTAATTTGAGTTTTGAAATTGTTTAGAGTTTAGATATTAGGATTTAAAATTTTTTAACTGAAGGTTCCAATTGCATACAAAAAACCCATAACAATTACTAACAAACCAAATAATTTCCAAAAAGTATAAGTGCCGCCGGCGCCTAGTTTAGATTCCGCCCACTGACTATTCCCAGCCATATCAACTATTTGCTTAGTATAAATAATTATAACTAGCCCCAAACCCAACGCAATAATGAAAGTTAAAATCCTATCCATAAAATTGATGCGACAATAACTAATACTTGAGTCATAATTCCAACTATCTTAATATACTTTATATTACCCTTAAAAACAAGATGAGTTAACTGGTGAATTTTGAATAACCATCTCCAAATAAAAAGTCTTTTTGAAATATTTCTCCACCAAATAATATTGTCCATTAAATCGGGTAAAACCGCCACTAAAGCACCAGAAAATATGAATAAATTAAATCCAAATTTAATATATAAAAAAAGTATCAATAAAAGTGCAACAGGAATGTCGTATCTCAACATTGAGTAATCAATTACTTTATTCTCTTTGTCTTTTTCCCTTTTATTTTCTAGTCCATCGTAATGTGGAATGAAATCTAAAGCGTAATGACTCAAAAAAGCTAAAAAAATACCCCATGCTGGATCGGGTGTTTCAGCCACAATCGCCGAACCTAAAATCAAATGAGCTGAATTTAACATAAATTATTTTTTATTTTTAATTTTTAAACTTTTTTGGTGGGCACGGGAGGGATTGAACCTCCGACCCCGTCATTATCAGTGACGTGCTCTAACCACTGAGCTACGTGCCCCAAATTGCCTAATGGCAATAAATTTTCAATTTTCAATTTTCATTAAATTTTCAATGATACAATGTTTAACAATCGATTAATTAAATATTTAATAGAAATTAGAAACTCAATTTACTCAATAATTCTATCTCATTTACTCTTTGAAATCAAGTTTATTTTTCTAATTAAATAAGCATAGATCGCCAGTTGTGGTAAAACTTTTAGTCCAATCATAGTGGTTTTAAACATCTCGATTTTATCAATTCTCCAATAATAAAAGAGAGTTGGACAAGCTAACATCAAAGAACAAACTAAAACAAACAGCCACTCTTTTTTCTTTTTTGTAATTAACAATAGCGTTACTAATGTCGGTAACCAAAAGGTTAAATGACTCTCCCAAATTTCTTTATGAAAAAGTGACATCGAAACGGCGGTAAATAATAGAAGATAGATTTTAGAATCTAGATTCTTGGGACTTTTTGAAAATTTAAAAGACGCCCAAAATAACATCAAAATAATAAAAATGGACCACGATTTTGAAATAATATAATATAATTTAGGATTGGTTGGATAGAATATTTGCCCCCAAAAAGCGTTGACGGAAAAATTATCAATATATCCAACCTGCCAGGCGTGATGATCTTCCAAGACTAAAATATTTTTGAAAAATTCTTGAAAAGCCGGAATATTTTGGGCTTGAAAATAACCAAGATAACCAACTGTAAATAATATGAAAAATAAGATAAATAGTACTATGGCAATTTTATTTTTTGTCATCCAAAAATAGAACGCAACAAATAACGCCTGCGGTTTCCAGCTTAGTGATAATATCCAAGCCAGAGCAGATAATATTTTATTACCAAAAATTTCAGCACCAATAGCACCCAGTAAAAACATGCCGGCTAAATGGTTAAACTGTCCCATCCGCCACTCGGAAGTTAGTGAAAAAAAAGTAAGCCAAATAAAGATAGCTGTAACTATTTGATATTTTTGAACCTTGAGTTTTTGAGCGATTTTTATAATTAAATAGACTGACGCAAGGTGTAATAAAATTGAAATAACTAGATAGCCATGATAAGCGCTCATAGCGGAACTAAATACTAAAGTTGGTACCCCCCAAACAAACGGAGTAATTGGAAAATAGCGCATAATAACAAAATACGGAGCAAATAAATGTTCTTTCGCCCATTCTCCATAAACAAAATATCCATTAACAAAATTATGACCAGCCTGATAAAGTTGAAAAAAATCTTCACCGATCGCCGCACAATGTGTATAACCGGTTTGCCAACAAGCTGGATAAATTATATACTTCAAGTAAGTAATAAATATTATTATACTTAAAATAGTAATAAAAAATAAACTTTTTTTATTAAATTTCATGTTTTTATGATACCAAAAAAATCTCAATCGTTAAATGTTTGCGTTGTTCTGCCCGCTTATAACGCTGAAAAAACTCTAAAAAAAACTTATTACGATATCCCAAATAAATATCGGAATAATGTGATCTTGGTTGACGACGCTAGTCACGATAGAACAACTCACCTTGCAAAAAAATTAAATTTGCAAGTTTATCGACATAAAAATAATCGTGGTTATGGCGCCAATCAGAAAACCTGCTATCGTTTAGCGCTAATTAGTGGCGCTGATATTGTCGTTATGCTTCATCCAGATTATCAGTATGACCCAAAATTAATTAAGTATTTTGTTGAAATGATCGCTGACAAATATTTTGATGTAATGCTCGGTTCAAGAATTAGAAGTCGCAAAGAAGTGCTCGATGGAGGAATGCCAAAATATAAATATTATTCAAATCGTTTTTTGACCATTATTGAAAATACGCTTTCGGGACATAATTTGACTGAATGGCACACGGGTATGCGAGCCTATAGTAGTGAGGTTTTAAAAAACATCAAATTTAATCGGTTTTCAAACGATTTTGTCTTCGATAGTCAAATGCTTTTTGCTATAATGGAGAAAGGTTACAAGATTGGCGAAATTCCCGTTCCAGTTCGCTACTTTTCGGAGGCATCAAGTATTAATTTTAAAAGAAGTTTAAAATATGGTCTACAAACGGTTGGGGAAGCGTTTAAATACTATTTTCGAAAAAACAAGCAAAGTTCCAAGAAGAAATAAATATTTAGTCGCTTTTCTAATTATTTTTGCTTATGTGTTTTATCTAATTTATCCTTCTTTTTTGTGTAACGGATACTTATTGAATACTGACACTTTTGGACATTTTTATGCTAGTTGGTCAACCCTGACTTCTCTTAAACAAGGTGTTTTGTTTGGAAATTATGATCTTTACGGCGGGATTGACAACTTTATTAGCTATTCATCGCTTTTCTACTATTGTTTGGCATTTTTTTATTTGCTTGTTTCAAAATTAATCACTATTCAACTAGCTTGGATAATTTATCTATTTACTATAGTACTATTAATTTCATTTGGAATATTTAATTTGCTAAAAAAACTTGGGTTTCCTTTTCTTGTTTCACTGTTTGCCAGTCTTTTCGCAATCTCTTTTCGCTATTCAATGTTGTCTGACTTTTCACCAAGCGTAATGTATGAAATTGGGTTAGCGCCATTTGTTTTCAGTTTTATATTTCTACCATATTTTTTAATAAATTTCTACAATTTAATTAGCCAACCGTATCGCAAAAAGTATGCTATATATTCAGCCATTTTATTAACTCTAATTTTACTTGCTCACCTATATACTTTTTTAGTGGTACTCATTTTTATACTGTTTATCATAATCATCGGGTCGTTTAAGTATCTAATCAAGCATAGTAAGCAAAACAAACAAGTATTTTTCTCAATATTTCGTTTTTTAATATTCTTTTTTACAACTTCGTCGTTCTGGATTTATGCTTTTGTGGTTGACAAACCATATTCATCAGCTACTAGTTATGAAAAATTACCAATATTTTCTAATCTCCAATATTATGTTCAATTGATACATAACGATTTCGGGCAAGGAATTGATGCTAGAATCCCAATCTTATTAGTTTTTGGTTTAATTGGAATTTTGACGATTATTCGTAGTAAATTTCTTAGAAAGGAAAAAATATTTTTTCTTATTTTTATTATCAGTGCAATCGCACTATCTTTTGGTTTTTCAAATTTATTATTTATTCCATCAACAACTAGTTTTTCGGGAGCACATGTTTACGGACGAGCTTTGGCATTTGTTAAATATTTCTGGATTATCTTTAGTGCGATTGGAATTTACGAGAGCGTAAAATTGGCTATTCAACTTTTGACGACCAAAAATTTAATTTTTGGTCGTCGTTTAGTTAATACTATTAGTTTACTACTATTTTTAATCGTTTTAGTAATTCAAGCCCAATTATCTAAAAATCAAATTCGTGATTATCAAGCTTTCAAATGCTTTGATAAAGAAAATGATTATTTTGTTGACATTAATCAAATCTCAGACCTCATTAAAACCAATAATAACTTATATGGAAAAATATTAGTTGATATCAGTTTTGAGTCACCTGAAAAATACATTTTTCCCGTACTTTCGGAGAACCATGGTTTGATCTCGCATTTTCCAATGGACAGAACTGAAGTCAAGGCGAAAAAAAACATTGACGAGTTGTATCAATCAATAATTGACAATTCTGAAAATACTATTAATTTAGTTGATAAGCTTGGAGTTGATTTCGTTATCATAGATCAAAAAAGAGCCAAATCAGATTGGACATATAGATATTTTCAAGCAAATAATTTTTCTATCATCTACAAAAACAAACTTCTCCTATTGATAAGAAATGGACAATCAAAATTCGTTGATAGTCATAGTTTTAATAATTCAAGCGAAATAGTTACTGATTACAAAATGCCCAACATAATAACTATTATCAACCCCAAAAAAGATACTGTGTATACTATTAAAGAAAATTATTACCCAAAATGGCACGCATATCAGGATGGAAAAGAAATGCCTATCACTTACCCACAGGATTTATCTAGTATTACAGTTTTTTCAAAAAATAATTCACCGATTGAATTAAAATATAGAGATAATTTAGTTCAAATTATCTTATTAGTAATTAGTTGTGTAGTAATGGTTTACTACTCAATAACAACCAGAACAAAAAAATGAGTTCTTTTTAAATCTATTGTGGTTGCAAGAATGCACACCCTGCATAGCAAGGAAATCCTAATAACTAAATCCTAAATCCTAAATAATATCTAAATTCAAACACACAATGTTTTAAACATTTGGGTTTTGAAAATTTGGATTTGTTTAGAAATTAGAAATTAGAAATTCCGTGCTACGCATGGTATGACGACCATTGCAATTTACTATTACCATTCTACCGTTGTAAAAAGCAACTTATGTATATCTCCTTAGAAAGGAGGTGATCCATCCGCAGATTCCCCTACGGATACCTTGTTACGACTTAGCGCTCCTTACCGATCCGACCATAGTCCCTCATAAAGAGGAGTTTCAGGTCTTACCGACTCGGCTCACTTGACGGGCGGTGAGTACAAGGCTCGAGAACGTATTCACCCCGACGTGGCTGATTCGGGGTTACTAGCGATTCCAGCTTCATGCAGGCGAGTTGCAGCCTGCAATCCGAACTTAGACAACTTTTGGGGATTGGCTCAATCTCACGATTTTGCGACCCATTGTAGTTGCCATTGTAACATGAGTGTCGCCCAGGGTGTAAGGGACACGCTGATTTGACGTCATCCCCACCTTCCTCCCACTTACGCAGGCAGTCTTGTGTGACAAATTTAACACACAATAGGGGTTGCGCTCGTTCAAGCACTTAAGCTAACACCTCACGGCACGAGCTGACGACAACCGTGCATCACCTGTCATTTGATTCCCTTGCGGGCACCCCCGACTTTCACCGGGGTTCCAAAGATGTCAATCCCTGGTAAGGTTACTCGCTTACTGTCGAATTAAACCTCATGTTCCACCGCTTGTGCGAGCCCCCGTCTATTCCTTTGAGTTTTAAACTTGCGTTCGTACTACCCAGGCGGCACACTTAACGTGTTAACTTCGCCCCAGGTCGGGTCGATGCGACCGAGAGCTAGTGTGCATTGTTTACGGCGTGGACTACCGGGGTATCTAATCCCGTTCGCTCCCCACGCTTTCGTCCATGAGTGTCAGGAAAAGCCTAGCAAATTGCCTTCGCCTTTGGTGTTCCTCCCGATATCAACGCATTTCACTGCTACACCGGGAGTTCCATTTGCCCCTGCTTTCCTCAAGTAAGGCAGTATTTTACAAGATACCTTTGTTGAGCAAAGGTCTTTATCGTAAAACTTACCAAACCACCTGCGGACGCTTTACGCCCAATAAATCCGGACAACGCTTGGACCCTTCGTATTACCGCTGCTGCTGGCACGAAGTTAGCAGGTCCTTATTCATAAGTTACAGTCATAATCTTCACTTATAAAAGAAGTTTACGATCCGAAGACCTTCAATCCTTCATGCGGTATTGCTGCGTCAGGCTTTCGCCCATTGCGCAAAATTCCCCACTGCTGCCTCCCGTAGGAGTATGGACCGTGTCACAGTTCCATTGTGGCTGATCATCCTCTCAGACCAGCTACCCGTCGTCGCCTTGGTGAGCCATTACCTCACCAACCAGCTGATAGGACGCAGACCATTCCTTATTCGAAATTCTTTAATCCGAATATTGCATCGGATGCTATCGGAAATTAATCCACCTTTCGGTGGGCTATGTCCGAAATAAGGGTATGTTTCTACGTGATACTCACCCGTTTGCCACTGTCGCCAAAGGCGACCGTTCGACTTGCATGTGTTAGGCATACCGCCAGCGTTTGTCCTGAGCCAGGATCAAACTCTCAAAAAATTATGAGAAAAACGAATAATTTATTGCCCTATCAAATGACGGGGCAATTATTGTTAACTTCTCACAATGTATTAAACTATGAGTTGCCCTGCATTCGCAGGGCTTCTCGCAAATTGGTAAAAATTTATATTCTTGCAACCGCAACAGATGTAAAACATTAATTATTCATTAAAAAAACAGCTGTTGTGGATTGCTTCCACAATTGTCAAAGATCAAATTGTATTATTACTACCTTGTATTATACAAAAGCACTTATTACTTGTCAACAACCACCAAAACATTACTTATAATAAATAGTACTTATTAATCCGTGAATTCAAAAGTTGAAAGAATTTGGTCAGTAGTTTTTGAATCATCATCATTATAGATAGTATCAATTATTGTAAAATACAATTTTTCATGTTTCAGATACATACTACACACAGCAGGATAGCTTAATTGACAAAATTTTTCCCCGTCTGACTCAATAAATTCTGAATTATGGGCATATTTTTTTTCATTCAAAAAAGTCACATCAGTTGGTAGTTTCGTGCTCGTGCTATATTTTATAACGATCTTATGAGGCTTGCTATTGTCAATCATACTCACTCCACTATATTGAGAAAATAAAATGTATGTATTCGGATACTTAAAACTAAATCGATATCCGGAATTATTAAATATTTTCCAATCATTAGTTATTGTTGATGTTGTGTCAGAAACAAAAGTCAATGTTATCGGAAATGTTTTATAATTATATATAAACGCTCCCAGTTTAGATGGCATAACTCCTCTTATTGATGGTGGCGGTAGATTGGGGCAGATTTCAATGTTTGGATTTGAACACCCTCCTATTTTAAAAGGAAATGAGTTTTCATTAAAATTCACCCATTCCTGGGCGAGACCATCAAAAGTATAAAAACTCGATAAATCTACATCTTTTCTTGCATCAACATAGCTTTTTTCTGTTGGCATTGCTAAACACTTATTAATTTCTGATCCTTTAGACGCTTGACACATATCAATAATCACTTTGATTTTTTGTATATCGATCGACTCATTAAATGGATTACCAACTTGGTTCCAGCCCGGTTGTAGGGTTATTTTATACTCTGATTCCCCGATTGCAACAAAAGACGAAGGGGCTTTTAGTGAGAATTTTTCGTTTTTATCTGAATAAATCCAAAAACCTTCGCCTGGTTGAGTTATTTTTTGGTTTTTATCAAGATCTATATATTTTTTTTGTA
>Ga0066637_10003863_pt1 | contig 10057 bp, 10 predicted proteins | sample CryGeyCG2014_020_FD_62737 | JGI IMG/M metagenome (GOLD analysis project Ga0066637, IMG submission 62737) | Groundwater microbial communities from aquifer - Crystal Geyser CG08_land_8/20/14_0.20 | ecosystem: Environmental > Aquatic > Deep subsurface > Groundwater | place: USA: Utah: Grand County...
TATTTAATTGCCCGATTCTAAACCCTCTTTTTTTCTCCTTTGCCTCTTCTCCCTCAACCGACATCAAATAATATCCTTTCTGGCGAAGAAGTCTGGCTAAATGAGAAGGGTCTTTAGCTTCCAAAACTCCCGTTTCTTCTTCACCCTTTAGATTTTTTGCTCGGTAAGAATAATTTGGCATATTAGAAATTGTTAGCGAGTCAACTTTTTCTTCAGAAAAAGCTGGGGAGCGTTACAAATTCTTACACCGAAGCACATAATTTCATTATGTGCTCGGTTAGACCAAGCCCTTTATCGGCAACTCCACATAAAAAGTGGAACCTTTTCCTTTGCCCGGGCTCTCAACCCAAATTCTCCCTTGATGGAGTTCTACGTATTTTTTAGCCACATAAAGCCCCAATCCTGCTCCTTCGGTAAAAAGCCGAGTTCCGGCCATGCCCCGGGAGAAACTTTCAAACATTTTTGATATTTCTTCTTCAGTCAGCCCCTCCCCTGTATCCGAAACCTCAATTTTTAATTTTTCATTTTTAATTTTTAATTTCATTCTCACTCCTCCTTTTTCAGTATACCTTATTCCATTATCTATCACATTTAAAAAAACCTGTCTTATTTTTTCTTTATCAAGGAAAATTTCCGGCAAGGGTTCTTCGGGCTTTTCCCACTTTAGATAAATACCCTTCTTTTCAGCTTCAATCTTTAGTTCTTCTACCACGCTTGAAATCATATCTTCCAGAGCTGCTTTTTCAAATTTAATTTCCATTTTCCCTGCCTCAATCCTTGAAATATCCAAAAGGTCATTTACCAACTTTATTAATCTTTCACTTGATTGATAAACACTTTCCATTGATTTTACAGCTTTTGCCGGCAGCTTCCCATAATCACCTTCTAAGAGCATTGAGATGTATCCTTTGATTGCAGTTAAGGGAGTTCTCAACTGATGAGAAGCAATAGAAATAAACTCAGATTTTGCCTTGTTTAACTTTTCCAATTTTTTGTAAGCCGCCTTCAATTTAATATTAACCACCTGCAATTGAGAAGTTAAATTTTCCAACTCCTCCCGCCTTTTGATTTCAGTCAGTACGCTTTTAATAAGCGAATAACCAAAAAAGAGGAAAGCTACAAAAAGAATTCCCTTCCAAATATATTCAAATGTAGATTCAGAAATAAAGAAATTAATCAACAGCAAAACAGCAATCAATCCAACCAAAAGCTGTACCAAAACAACTCGAATACCAAAAAGTTGTCTCTTTACGATAGCATAAGCAGTAAATCCAAGAAGAAAAATAGCGGAGTAATTGCCAAGTAAAGAATATCGATACGCCCCTGTGAAAAGGGGTACAATGACATTAAAAATAAAATTTATTCCTGCAAAAAGTAATACGCCGATTAAAAAATATTGGATTTTTATTTTCTCTGCTTTAGGGAACTTGAAATAACCTATTAAAAGTCTGGTAATAATAAACAGAGTTAAAAAAATTATTATAACAGAAAAAAGAAACCATCCTTTTCCTAAAACTGGATTGACCCCCCACTCCCGAAATTCAACGCTTTTAGTAATCAAGTCAGTAAAAACTGCGATTAAAGCAAGAATAATTCCGAGGTTTAAGACGATTTTATTTAAAATTGGAAATTTTTTTTCTTCAGCTAAAAAATAACTAAAAAAGAAATAAGCTGCGGTAAAAAAGAGGAAAACAGCCGCATAACCCAGTCTTCCCAATAAAAGAGCTCGTGGTGCTAGAACTGGTAAACTCATGAGATAATAAAAAGTAATCCATGAAAGAATAAAAATTGTCATCAAAAAAAATAACTGATTGACCTTTGATTTTCGGTTAACAAAAAAGACCCAGAAAGCTAAACATATTCCAGTACTATTTATTAAAACAATCAAAAGTTGATTAAGAAAAGATAATTCCATTTTTCTAAATCTTATATATAACCTTGACTAATTAAATGCATAACAAGGAATCTCTCTAAGCCTAGCAGAATTTTCTCAATATTTACCGATTTCATTTTCTTTCCAAGGTCATTAATTTCCCAATAGCAATTCTCCCATTCTGTTAAAAGCTTTTCTTCAATTCTTGAATCTTTGATTTTTTTGCTAATCTCTAATTTATTGCCTTTTCTTAATTCATTGGCCAGAAGAATACCAGAATCTATCGCGTAAGCAAAAATTCCACTGGAAAAATCATTTTCTTCTATTTCTCTTTTCCAAGTGCTTATCCAATTTCCAACTTTTGCCATTTTCTGAGCTTGCCAAACAATTTCTCTCATTATTCCAAGGTCTCGGAGATCAAACTTAAACGAACACATCAAATCAATTGTACAACTAACGAAGCACTGCATGTTAAATGGAAGGTAGAACCAATACTCTGTTTTATTAATTAAATAATGATTTTGATTCACAAGATAAGCATATTTCATTTCGTTAAGTACTTGGGTCATATCGTATTCAAAAATGTCTTTAAATTCTTTATATCTTGGGTATTTGGTAATTGTTTTTTCAATATGATTCCAAAGATTTATAGCGGTAGTAAGATATATTTTTTCTTTTTGGTTTAATCGATTAAATTTTATATTAGTCCGCTCTAAAGGAATTTTTAATAATTTGTTCAGTAGAATTTTATTTCTTGTTTTATCAGCGATATCATCTAATAAAGTAATAAATATAATTATCAGGGTTTTAATCTCCCATAGAGATTTTTGATATTTTTTTGAGATCGTGGGAGTAGTAATTACTTGGACAGCTTTATACATCCACTTCCATAAAAACTCACTTCTCTCTCCCACTTTTTCATATTCCTTCACCCATCTCTGAAGCTCTGGTGGGAGTTTTACTTTTTGAATTGCTTTTATCTCTTTTTTTATTCTCTCAGGCGTTAGTTGTTTCAAAATTTGCTCAATTATCATAGGTTTTCTTCGTTTTTTCCGACTCTAATCAAATTTTAACCATTTTTTCGAAAAATAGCAAAAAATAAAAAGAGCAGAAACTAAAACGAATCTGCTTTTTCTTTGTAAGATTTTATCTTTATTCTCCTATAATTTGAACTTGAATTTTTCTTGGTCTGGCTTTGTCTAATTCAACAAGCATAATTCTTTGCCATTGGCCAAGCTGAATTTTGCCCTCAATTAAATTTAAAGTAATGTTTTCGGACCAATTCGCCATCCGTATAACCAACCCTATGTCTTTCTTGAAAACTTTCATGTATCCTACATCATAATCTTTTTGGTACCAGTCCATAGCTCTTTCCCTCCTTCCGATTTTAGATTTAAGCTTCTGCTTTCTTTTTACTAAAAAAATTCATTTATACTAAACTTCTTATTAGTCCTCTTGGAGGTTTAATGGAAAGAATTCTCTTGTTTATTTTCTTTTGTAGATAGAAAATAAATTTTTTAACATCCATTTTTTCAATCTCGAAGTTACCGAAACATTCTATGGCTATTCGTAAAGCTTCTCTATGAAAAGAATCTAATTCATTGGGATGCCAAATATTTTTTAATTTTTTCCCCTCCGTTAATAAATAAATTTGGTTTTCCAGTAGAAAACATATTATTTCGTTAATTATTTCATTATGTGGTATCTTGATTCTCGAGAGAAAAATATGAGATAGTTCATGAACAATAAGGGCCGAAGAAAAATTTTTACTCCTTCTCGGTTGTCCATATAGTACTAATTGTTTCTTGGTCTCAACTGCTCCTAGAAAGAATCTGTTAGGAAAAATACTAACAGTTGTTCCTCTCCGTAGGTTAATTTCATGAAATACTCCTAACACTTTTTCTATGAAAAAAATATTATTATTCCAATTCTTCTTTACAGAAATTAAATTTTTCTGTGCCTCGTTTATTGTTTGAGAAGAAAAGTTTTCTCTAAATAATTCCGCAAAAAAATGAATTCTTTTTGATTCAACTTTAAAATTAACCCTCATAAATATCAAAACTATCACCTTCAGAGATAAGTGATTATTGATTATTGAAATTATCCCAGCCTAAAAAATTTAGTAATCTCAGTCACCGCAACCGCTGAACTGCCATGATTCTTCTTCGTAGTATTCTTTTACATCTTCGCTTTTCCCCTCTTTATTCTTATTCTCTTTATTCTTATTCTCTTTACCCTTAATATCTATTTTCTTTTTCCTAGATATTTTTTCTCTTGTTTTCATATAATTATGGTAAATTAATTTTTAATTCTCGACCTTGTATAATAGGAAGTTTATAACATCTGGATTAAATTTGCAAACTATAACTTATCATTTAAAAATGTGCTCGTCATTTAGCCTTTTCAAAATATGGCACATTATAGGATACTTTTTGTCAACATCGTCTTTTCTTGTCCAAAGAGGATAAAAACCTAAAGGACTATAAACCTTTCTGTTCGCCTTATAGCCCAATAAAATATCTTGCCTGATAAGTTGAAAATCTTTTATCTTTTTATTTAATCGGTCGATAAAATCTTTTTTGAATTCTCCAATATGAACGAAATAATTTAATTTTCTTTTTTTGAAATTCCCGGTATTGATTTCCTCAAAATTTAAGAGTATTGATTCCAAGTTCTTATAAGCATTGATAATATTCTTTTTATCGTTATTATCTCCTATCTCTATTCCCACCGCATCCTTAGCAATAGATATTAGACTATTTTTGTAGTTAAGAATAAGTACATTGGAAATGTTTGAAAGCATTATTATTTTTTCTATTAAAGGAGTAAGGTTAACAACTATCCAATAAGGTGGAGTTTTAAAATTGGTGGAATGTATGTCTATCACTAATTCATATTTCATCATTTCTTTATGTAGTTTTCTTGCCAACGAACTTTCTTTTGATTTATTCATTAAAAGGCAGCTTGGCAGATTAAACAGTCTGTTTAAGTTCATGCTTTTCTTACTCTTTTCTTCTTTTGTAATCGTAATAGTAATCAATGTAAAATTCAGATCTGCAGAATTTTTTTTTAGTAAATTAAAAATTTTTAACCCGGCATCCTCATTGGAATGAACACAAGAAATAATAGCACATTTATGAGGATTGTTCCCAAATTTTTCTTTTTTTAACAACTGCATGTTTATTATGTTTTTATCCAGCATTGAGGATCTCTTGTCTTGAAATCTTTCTGTGTTGCATATGCAACGGCCGGACAACCCCGACATACATTCTTTAGCGAGCAATTCATACAAGCCTCTATTAGCTTGTTTTCTAATATTTTTTTGATAAGCTCGCTATTTTCATAAATCCACACTAAATCATTTTCTAATAAATTTCCTATTTTTCTTTCTATCTTCCTGCAAAGCAATAAATTCCCATTAGGCAGAAGAGTCAAATGTCGATAACCCATACCACATCCGTAAGCTTTGTTCTTTAAGTTAATTTTTAGCTTATTATTTTCAAAAAATAGAAGTTTCCATAAGTGATCTTTCTTTCCTATTTGCAATTTCTTATTGTATTTTCTTATTTCTTTTTCCGTTTTCAATGTTTTCAACAATAAATCTTTGAACTTTGTCGAAGGGGTAAAAAACCCTGTCTGAGCTGTTCCCCGACCAATTGAAACAAATCTTGTAAAATCGACTCTAGTAAGAGGGGTTCGTGATAATTTTTTAATTAAGAAAGGTACATCTTCTATGTTTTTGTTTGAAACAGTGATATTTACGACTGTTTTTATACCTTGTCCCTCAAGTAATTTTATGGCTTCAAAAGTTTTTTTAAAAGAATCCTTTCCCCTCAAATGATCGTGGATTTTTTTCATTCCATCTATGCTCAACTGATAAAAATAAATATTGTGTTTTCTTAATTTTTGAAGGATTTTTTCATTTAAAAAATGATAGTTCCCCATTATTGCGAAATTAATATTAGCTTCTTTTATTATTTTTAGAAAAGACCAAAAACTCTTATGGAGCAAAGGATCACCTCCTGTAAAATATATTCTCCCGCTTAGATTATAATACTTCAAAAAGTTTTGGTAATTTTTTAAAGCTTTCTTGAAGTCTTTTAAACTCATTTCCTCTCTTCTCTGAGAATCTTTAATATAACAGTATCTACAATCCATTTCGCATCTATTTGTTATATGCCACTGAAGAGTAAATTCTCTAAAAGGTTTATATGGATGCATAAAATCAATTTTTATTTTTCAATAAATCTAAAACATAAAGGGTCTCTCTCAAAAAATTTATGGAATAACCCAAAAGAACGAGCTCGGCACCCCCCACACAAATCTTTATATTTACAAACCCCACAAATTTTTATTTTATCTCTATCTCTCAACTTTTTCAAAACTTTGCTGTTTTGCCATACCCCATTAAAAGAATCTCGCCATATGTTTCCTGCTATAAGCGATGGGAAAAAGGGACAAGGAAGAACATCTCCTCTTTCGTTTACCGTACAAGTTAGAATACTAGCTGGACAGCCACAACATAAAATTTTGGGAATTTCCCTTGACTCTAAATATCCCCTTCCTAATTGAAGGGCAAACATTGTTTCGGCTATTAAATTCATCTTGTTTTTATACTTTTTTCTTTGCTCTTTCCATATTTTTATGTACTTCTTTGTTTTTATAAGGGTGTTTCTTAAAAAACGAGTTCTGTTTTTTATCTGGAAGTTCCCTTGGGGAATAATTGTATTAGTCTTATGAACTTGTGCTCCAAGAATATAAGCTAAATCTATGGTCGTCTTATAATCTTTTGGGAACTGGTTTATCAGGGTAGTAACAATACCATATTTCATACCAGCCTTTTTAAGTAATTTATATTTTTCACAGTTTTAATAAAGGCGCTCTTATAACCCCTTACTTTGTCATGAACCGCTGAATTACAAGAGTCTAAAGATATTTGAACATAACTTAACTTTGTTCTTGAAATTTGTTTTACTAATTTCTCTGTAATCAAAGTTCCATTTGTTGACATTGTGCAATTCATTCCTGTGCTAGTAATATACCGTACCATCTTCGCTATTTTTTTCACTAATAATGGTTCACCTCCTGAAATATTTATACTAAAAACATTCAATTTTCGCAAATCATCTATCAATTTCTTAAATATTTCAAAATTAATATCTTGAGTATTCTTTGAGATTCTGTGACAATGAATGCACCTTAAATTGCATCTGTTTGTGACCTGAACCGTGACATATAATGGTGCTGAGATAAAATTTAGAGAATGATAAAGTAAATTATCTGACGGTTTTTGATGAGTAGGTTTTATAATTTTGTTTTTTATCAAGAAACTTATAAATTTTTCGTTATTTCTCACTTTCTCAATTATTCCCTCCTGAAAAACACTTTTAGAATTTTTCCTGTTTCCTATTAAAAGACGCTTAGTTTTTGGCTCCAATATCAATAAAAACCCTTTCTCTTTCCGCCAAATTATATTGTTTCTAATCTTATAAAACATTTGTCATAAATTAAACTATCGAGCAAAGAGGATCACTTCCGTTTAGCTTACCTGTCTTAATAAATACTGAAGCTCTACAACCTCCTCGGCAAAACTTTAGAAATCTACATTTTGAACATTTCCCTTCTAATTTAGTGATATTTCTTATTCTCTTCATAACAGAAGAGTTTTTCCATATTTCTAATAAACTTTTTTCTCTTATATTCCCACAGTTAAGTTCTTGTGAAAACATATAAGAACAAGGGTATACATTTCCATATGAATCTATCCCACAAGTGCTTCTCCCGGCTGAACAGCCATAATGGTTTTCTGGCATCCAAGAAATATTTTTTCTATCAGGGGTCACTAAATTGTGGTTAAATTGAATAAATATTTCTCTTTCTTTCTCTTTTCTTTCTGAAAGATATTTGAAAAGGCTTCTAAGTATCTCTTTTTTTAGCTGAAGGTACCGAATATTTTGGGCTCGTCCTATATCCATCATAGGTATAATCCTAAAGAATTTAGCACCAATATTCTTTGAGAGTTCTATTAAATCACCGACTTCTCTATAGTTTAGATTATTCATGACCATAGATATAGAGACAGTAAAATTCTCTTTTATAAGATTGCTTATGTTTTTTAATACTAATTTAAAGTTTCCTCCTTTCCGAATTTTTGAATAAGTTTTCTCGCAGGCCCCATCAAGACTAACTTGTATAAATTTCAATCCTGCCTTTTTTAATCTTTTGATTTTTTCTTTGTCTATTAAAGATCCATTTGTAGAAATTTCACAAGTTAATCCCCTTTCTGTCGAATATTTTATAACTCTAAGAAGATGAGGATATAAAAGGGGTTCTCCTCCTCCCATACTTAAGAATTCTGCCCCCTTTTCTCCCATTTCATTTATCAACTTGATTATAAATTTAAAAGGCAAATTCGTATTTTCTCCTGACGATCTTGGGAAAGAATAACAATGGATACATTCAAAATTACATCTGTTCGTACACTCCCAATAAATGGTCCTGGGAAAGGATAAGCAATCTTTCGTAATGAATTTATTATTCACTATCCTTACATTTTTAGGATTTCTCTTTGTTTTTTCTATAATCCTTTTTTTACTCAAAGATTGTAAAAAAGAAATTATTTTTTTGCGTTCAATATGAGATAAATATTTCGATTCCAAAACAGTATCATTTTTCTGAATAGCTTCTAGTAGATCAAAGTAATGGTTTGGCACTTTATACCTAAAACCATTCGACAACATTATCAACGTTCCAAAATGTTCTTTTCTAATAAGGATATTGTCTTTAAAATACCACCCTTTTAAATAACTCTTAACTGATGCATCCATGGTCAACGTAGAAACAACCAAAAAATTATTTAAATTCTTCTATAAATTGACTTCAAAATTGACTTAAAAACCTTAGGTCTCCTGAATAAAATAATCTAATATTGTCTATGCTGTATTTCATCATCGCTAACCTATCAACCCCCATACCAAATGCAAAACCCTGCCATTCTTTTGGTTTATAGCCAACCGCTCTAAAAACATTTGGATGGACCATGCCACCGGGAATAACCTCTAGCCATCCTGTGTTTTTACAAACAGCGCAACCCTTCCCTTTACAATTCTGACAATTGATGTCTAACTCGAAGCTTGGTTCGGTAAAAGGAAAATAACTAGGCCTCAATCTCGTTTTCACAGATTTGTTAAAGAACTTTTTCAAAAAGGCTTCTATGATTGCTTTAAAATTAGCAATAGAAATATTTTTATCAACCATTAATCCCTCACACTGATAAAATTGTATCTCGTGTGAAGTATCTGTTGCTTCATTCCTAAAAACTCTCCCCGGGGCAATAATCCGAAAAGGAGGGTTGTGCTTTTCCATATACCGAATTTGAACTGCAGAAGTTTGAGTTCTCATTAAAAAGTTCCCTTTATTTCTTTTTTTCTCCTCTTGCTTCAGCCATAAAGTATCCTGCATATCTCTTGCTGAATGATTCCTTGGCATGTTTAGGGCATCAAAATTATACCATTCTGTTTCAACCTCGGGACCTTCGACCACTGAAAAACCTATGGACTGAAAAATTTCTATAATTTCTCTTTGGACTATGCTCAATGGATGCAAATGACCTGTTTTTACTTCTTTTCCCGGGCGAGTAATATCAATTTTTTCCTTTTGAAGCTTTAATCCTTCCACATTTCTTTTTATCTCTCTATGCTTTTTCTTTATAGTTTTTTCTATCTCTGCCTTTGTTAAATTCGTCTTTTTCCCCAATACTTTTTTTTTCTTTTCCGGAAGTTGTTTTAAGCACTTGAAAATCTCATTAATTTTTCCTTTTTTACCTAAATACTTTCGGGAAATCTGCTTTATTGTTTCTAAGTCCGAAGCTAAGTTAATTTCTTCTTGCGCCTGTTTTTTTATTTTATTTAAATCAATCATAAAAACTTATCTTTTATCTTTTCTACCTTACCATATTTGTTGATTGTATTCAATAATTTAATCCCATAAAATCCTAAAACGTTCAATCTAAAAATCGTTTCGTCAAAGAGGAAACGACTTAGTGAAATAAAATAACTTTTGCTTTCTTTATTCTCCCACTTTAACCCATTTTTGTAGCTCTGGAGGTAGTTTTACTTTCTGAACTGCTTCAATTTCTTTTTTTACCCTCTCTGGCGTTAATTCTTTTAAAATTTTTTCAATTAT
>Ga0066637_10003870_pt1 | contig 10049 bp, 10 predicted proteins | sample CryGeyCG2014_020_FD_62737 | JGI IMG/M metagenome (GOLD analysis project Ga0066637, IMG submission 62737) | Groundwater microbial communities from aquifer - Crystal Geyser CG08_land_8/20/14_0.20 | ecosystem: Environmental > Aquatic > Deep subsurface > Groundwater | place: USA: Utah: Grand County...
CTGATTGTTCTTTAAAACAACCAATAAAGTGAGGTGATGTAACCTGCAAAAAGTATTGGCTTGCAACCAAATCAGGGGCCAACCAAGAAGAGAAAAAAGGGAGCTAGTTTAAGTAAACTGAAAAAATGTAAACCATCTTTTTATCTTTCTAAACATCAATTATAGAGGAAGGTAAAGGAGTTTTTCGTGAAAAAGCTAAAACTTGTTGTAATGCTGGCTGTGATGTTTATCGCAACCATGGGCATGTCTATATACATGCAGGGCTGTTCCAAAGAAACAGGAACGCCAAACCTGCCGGAAAGGATTACTGGACCGGCTAATACTGATGAGGGGAATGTTAATGTGCCGGGGGATACTTCTACTGTTGACCCCAAAGGTGGAATGGGGCTGGCTGCAGCCGCGGCGATAAACTGGAATACTTTGAATACAGTGAGTAAGCGCCAGCTGATTTTAGAAACAGCCTATAGGGAGAATGGTTGGGACACTGACTATAACTGTAAAACTTGGTCTCAACACATTGTTACTAAGGCTTCAAATGGCGTTACTAGTTTGCCCCCAACTTGTCCAATTTCAACGGGTTATTACTTCTGTTCTGGCCGGGTTACTTTAATTCTTCAGAATCAGCCTGCTTCATATACATATTTTCTACCTGGGCGGGTGCTTCAGATGTGGTATGGTGGGGTCAATAAACCGCATACCGCATTCATCTTCTCTACAAGCCCGAGTGGCATGGAGTGGATTGATTGCAATTTTATTGGAGGGGTTGGGAATGGGATTATCGGAATCCACTATATTTCTTGGTCTGATTTCTACAAAAAAGTTCCGGCTTACACGCTATACGAAGTTTATTAACCTCGCTTTAAATCGGTAGGGAGCAGAATTTGCTCCCTACCTTGCCTTTACAATTTTTTCTCAACCATACTTTTTAATTATGATTTCAAAAAAATTAGCTATTATCGTTATTATTATCTTTAGCATGCTCGCGGCACTCGCGATTATTCTTGAAAAAACGCGGGCCATTGTTAATGTTCCATCGGCATCCCGTTTTGGCGCAGTCATGCAATTCTCGTACTCTTCAAAATGGGTAGTTGAAAGTGATCCAGCCGGATTTCCCAATGTCGATCCATACACAGTTCGAAGCATTATTTTCAGACCAAGTCCCGACGCATACCCTGATGTGGCTATGCGGTTTTGGGATAACCCAAAATCCGCAACCGCCCAAACCTGGGCAACCAATGCCGCAGCAGAAGCTGAGCTCACTCGGAGTCCAAAAGAGATTTTACTAGGGAAGAACACTTTTTGGGTACTAAGCACAGCGGACGGTCCTGGTCTTTTCGAGACTGAATTATTTTTTTCGGTTGGTAACCGCATGATGCAAATTGGTATTGAACCACAATTTGTATCTGCAACAACCCCATTCTTTTCTCAAGATGTTCGTAATTTATTAGAGTCCATCAATTTGAAAATTTAGATCTTATAATCCAAACCCAAGCACCCGGGTCTTGGAAAGGAGATACCCGCGTGCTTGGTGATTTTGTCCGGATACCACTTTTGCTTTTACGCTGTTTTGGTATCCAAAAATCAGTATGAAGCAAGCCCAAGAAAAGTCAAGCAAATTACTTAATTTTTCTCTAAAATTAGCCATTTTTTAAAAAGAAAGGGGGTGTAAATTATGAACTTAAATAAAGCAGTTTTAATGGGCAACTTGACCCATGATCCGAAAGTCAAAGCCTTGAATGGTAAGCAGAAAGTCGCCACTTTTTCCGTGGCCACAAACCGAACTTGGCGAGATTACAAAACCAAAGTCACTAAAGAGGCTGTGGAATTTCATCCGATCGTGGCTTGGGGCAAGCTCGCTGATATTATTGAAAAGTACCTGAAAAAAGGCGATCGGGTTTATGTGGAAGGCCGTTTGGCCACTCGGAAGTGGGAAGATAAAGATAAACTAAAGCACGAACGCACAGAAGTGGTTGCCCAGAATTTAATTATGCTGGGTTCCGCACGGAAAGGCGCGAAGCCCCAAGCGGCCGCGGAAGCGGACGCGCCAGAAGAAGGCGAAATGGAAGAAGTTCCAGTGACCTAATTTTGGTTTGTTCTTTGTAATTAATCAATTAATTTCAATTTCGTCCTCTTGTCCTCTCCCCGTTGATGAAATAATTGGCGGGGAGTGATAAGCAGAAGAGATATGTCAGAAACAATTATCGCAATTGGCGATCGAGTCGAAGTCACAATCAATGGCCGTTTAATGAAGTTAAAAAATTGTATCTGGGCCTGGGGATTTAAGCAAAGGTGAAGTAAGCGCGACTGCACCAGTCGGTCAGGCAATGCTCGGCAGGAAAGCAGGCGAATCGTGCTATTACACAATAACTCCGCCAAAGACTTTACAAATTAAGATAGTAAAGATTATATGAAAAAATTATTAATATTATTTTTTTTTATTTGTTTGACATTGATTAAGCCCACACAAGCAGCCACGGCCAATCATATTGTCATCAGTGAAATTCAGATCAGCGGCGCCACTGGCTTTAGTACGGATGAATTCGTGGAGTTGTTTAATCCTTTGGAGAGCGCAGTGGATATCACTGGCTGGCAGTTAATTAAAAGAACAGTCAGTGGCGCCGCCTACCCCCTAATTGAGCAATTCGAATCAGCGCAAATTCCGGCGCATGGCTATTATTTAATCGCTCACCCGACAGGCTACAAAGGCAGTATTATTCCAGACGCGCATTATTCCACCAATAATTCCATATCAAGTGACAACAGCCTGGAATTGGTGAATTCCCAGGGGATTGTGGATTTGGTGGGCTGGGGCAAGGCCAGTCATTTTGAAAATACAGTCGCCTCAACGCCCGGCAGCAGCAAAAGTCTGGAGCGCAAAGCCCTGGCTGGTTCAACAGCTGAAACCATGCAGGCTGATGGCAGTGATATTTTTCGGGGCAATGGCGAGGATAGCGACAATAATAGCTCGGATTTTATTATTCGGGATTTGCCAGAACCGCAGAATGTTAGTTCAGAATTGGAATTTGTCACAGCCCCGGCACCAACAACGCCAGTGCCTAGCCAGCCCACGACCCCGCCAGTGAATCTAAACACCAATCAAACCATAAGTCCGGTTATTCTTACTCCAGTCTCGCCTCGCACTTTAAACATTACCGAAGTTTTGCCAGATCCCAAGGGCGCGGATTTACTTGGTGAATTTATAGAAATTTTTAATTATGGCGAAGAGACCGTGGATTTAGCAGGTTTAAAGTTGGCTGACGCTTCTAAGTCGAATTATATTTTTCTCAGCATGAAATTGGAGCCTGGCAAATATTATGCGGTCAAGAGAGCTGATTCGGGAATTGCTTTAAACAATACTGGCGGCGAAACCGTAAATTTGACAGCGCCTGATGGAACCGTGGTATCAACTCTTCAATATAAAGAAACCGCGCCAGAAGGTCAGGCTTATGCGCTTATTAATAAAGAATGGAAATGGACCAAGCAGCCAACGCCTGGCCAGGCAAATATTTATCTTGATCCAAACCAGGCGCCGATTGCCAAAATAAAAGATATTGAAACCGATTGGTGGGTTAAAGATGAAATAGAGCTTTCGGCCACGCCCTCATCAGATCCTGACGGTGATGATTTGGAATTTACCTGGCGCATAAGCGATGGACGGGTTTTGGCAGGCACTAAAATTAAATTGCGCTTTATTAAAGCCGGGAAAATTGAAGTTAATTTAGAAGCCAAAGACACTAAAGGTAAAAGCGGTTTAGCAAAAAAAGTTTTTAATGTAAAAGATTTTCAAAGAAGTAAAGATATGGTCATTTCCGCATTAATGCCCAATCCGGGCGAAGGCGCGGAAGAATGGCTGGAGCTGAAAAATTTAGGTTCGGTCCAAGTGGATTTGACTGGCTGGATTTTGCAATCTAAGAAAAAGCAAACCAAGCTTGAAACAATTATCAAACCCAAATCAAGCTTGCAATTCACCAGTGAAGATTTGAATTTTGCCCTGAACAATACCGGCGGAGAAATTGTTTTGATAGATCCGGATGGAAAGACCATTTCATCTGCCAGTTATTCAAAAGCCAAACCCGGCGAGATATTTTCCAGAAATCAGCAGGGCGTTTTGGTTTCTGATCAATCCTTGGTTTCGGAAATAAAATCCAGTAATAATATTGCCAATACTAATGGCAAAGTAGCCGGGGCAACCACAAATGAATCAACCTTTACGAATCAGCCGGTTAATATCTCAAATACAGGGAAGACTAACCAAACCTTGCCAATTTGGTCCTGGGCAGTTATTGGTGGTGGCCTGTGCATTGCCTGGCTAATTTGGGAAATGTTTCGGCGCCGCTGATTTTTAAGCGGCTTAATAAAATTGGGGCAATAGTGTATAGTAAGAGTGTATTATGGTTTTAATCGGCAAAAAAATTCCAAAAAGAAAAATCAAGCCCTTGATATTAATTGTGGAGGACGAAATTTCGGTTGCCGCGGCCTTGCGAGAAAGTTTGGAAGAAAAGGGATACAGAGCTGAAGTGGCCAAGGACGGCATTGAAGCAATTGAAAAGGCTCGGACCTATAAACCTTCGGCAATTGTTCTGGATTTGGGCTTACCCAAGCAGAATGGCTTGCAGGTTATTGAAAGGTTAAGATCCACCAAAACCGAGTTCACAATTCCGGTTATTGTCTTGTCCAATGTGGAAAGCACTGTAGTTTTGCAGAAGTGTGAAGAACTGGGCATGGCCTGTTATTATGTAAAAACCCACACTTCTGTCCAGAAAGTCATTGAGACCATTGCCAAGACAGTGCCTTTAAAATAATATCTATAATTTTTTAATTTAAACCATATGGCGCTGAATATTTGGTCATCCAAATTAACCCGCGCATGGATTTTTAGTATTTGTGCGCTTTGCATTATCGCTCTTGGCTTGGGAGCGTATTTTAGATATTTTTATGTCCCGGGCGAAAACGGGTCGCAAACTTTTGATAAGGTGGTCATTCCGGCCAAGCAATTATTAAAATTTTACTGAAAAAATTTACTTTAATTAATTTAATTACCTCCCCTCCTTGATTAAGGAGGGGACAGGAGGGGTGGTAACTATGTATAAAAATGTCAGTAATATTTAATTCAGTAAAAAAAAGGGAGAAGAAAAATGTTGAGGAATTTAATGCCTAAAGCCGAGGTAGTGCTTTGGGGTCATTTAAAAGGTAAGCGATTGAATGAATATAAGTTTAGGCACCAACATGGGATTGACAGATATATTGTTGATTTTTATTGTCCAAAAGCCAGGTTAGTCATAGAAATTGACGGAGAGACTCATTTATATATGAAACGAAAAGAACGCGATTTATTGCTGGAGGCGTTTTTAAAATCAAATAAAATTCGAATCTTTCGCTTTCTAAATACTGAAATCTATAATAATATTCAGGGTGTAATCGATGAAATAATATTTAATTTAGAAAGATAGCAAATTATGTCCGTTATCATCTTGCAATATAACCGAACCAAAAGAATAATTCAAATATTACTGCTTTTGATATTAATCGGCTTTATCTATTTTTTCATTTTTGCCAGGTTTTTTTCCAACACGGCAAATGAAAATAATTGGTTTAACGATCATTTTAGGACAAGTTTGGCCAAGCATGAATTTTGGCGCTCGGTTTTTAATTTGCACCGGGACGGCGACGGGCAATTTATATATTTAACCAAAAGCAAGTTGGCGATAGTGATTTACACCACTGAAAACAATCAGCTATCAGCCGAAGTCAGGAATAGTTTAGAGCAGGAAATCAAAAGTATTTTGCCGGATATTTTGGATATAAGATTTTACGATGGTCAGCAGCTGAATTTGACCAAAAGTAGCTACATGCGCCAAGAAATAAGAGAATTTATCAATGATTTGCCAAAGAAAAGGCTTGCTGATGATACGGCATTATTGAATGTTTATGTTTTAAACCGCTCTGAAGAATATCCAAGCAATGTGGGGCTGACCAATGCGGAAAACGGCGTTGTTGTTTTTTGGGACATGATAAAAGATTTAACCTCGGAAAATTCCAGCACTTTTGAAGCTTATCTTACTTCCACGATTCTTCACGAATTCGGCCACCAATTAGGTTTAAGTCACTTAGATGATTCAAGCTGTATTATGTCTGCAATTGTGGAAAGTCCCGGGACTATTGAGGCAGGGGATTACTGGCCAGTAAAAAATTATTGCCGGCAGGAGAAAGCTTTGATTGAGATAAAACAAAAATCAAAGAATTAGTTTTTTAACTTAAGTCAAATAAGCTGGTTTTGACTAATTACAGGCCTTTCGTTATGTACGCAAAATCAGTAAAGAACCTGAATGTTTGGTAACTTACTGGAACTGCCAAAAAGCCCCACCGGGAAGGTGGGACTTTTGTGTGTAGGAATTTTATCGAGCAAATGGTTCCAGTCGGTCGACTCTCCGGACATCACCTTCATCAATAATGTGTTTGCTGTGCAGAATATCCACCAAGGTATGGAGTTTGGTATCCTCCTTTCGCGTGAGTACTACTAGGTCTCCGCGGAGGTCAGACAACTTGTCATCTAAATAGTCTTTAGTAACCATAGAAGACTCTACATTACCTAGGCGTCCTTCCATGTCGCCCAGACGGCCTTCTATGCCGGCAAACCGCTGGTCTACAGATGTGGCAAAGAAGTGGATTGCCTCCATGATTTCGGAGTTTTCTGGCTGTATAGCTGTTTTTGGGGTCATAAATGATGATGGGTTTAGCCATCCTCTTGTCAGGCCTCCATCATAGCGCGACTTTTGTGTGTAGACAATAGATTAAAATTTAACATTGACCCCTTTTAATTTATTATTGCCAGTCCAAATTTCTCAAGGTAATCTACAAGCATGAGTTCAGCCAAAGTCTTATTAGTTGACGGCAATGCCATTATTCACCGCAGTTTTCACGCTTTGCCGCCTTTGACCACTAAAGACGGCACCATGGTCAACGCGGTTTATGGTTTTGCCACAGCCTTGTTAAAAGCTCTCAAGGAAATCAAACCCACGCATGTGGTCGTGGCTTTTGATAAAAAAGGCCCGACTTTCCGAGATGAATTGTACGAGCAATACAAAGCCACACGCGTGGCCGCGGCGCAGGAACTTTATGATCAAATTCCCTTGGCCCACGAATTAGTCAGTGCTTTTAATTTTCCAGTGGTGGAAGCAGATTCGGTGGAAGCAGATGATGTTATTGGCACGCTTGCCAAAAGTTTGACCCAGGCAGGGGACAGGGTGGTGATTTTGACCGGGGATATGGATACTATGCAATTAGTTTCGGATAAAGTTTCGGTTTTTACTTTGAGAAAAGGCTTGTCTGACACAGTTTTATACACACCCAAGGAAGTTAAGGAAAGATACGGTTTTGGGCCGGAAATGATTATTGATTATAAAGCTTTAAGAGGGGATCCATCAGACAACATTCCTGGGGTGAAAGGCGTGGGCGAAAGAACAGCCACGGATTTGATTTTGAAATTTGGCAGCCTGGAAAATCTGTATCGGATTTTAGAGCACCAGCCAAACAAAGCCAAAGATTTGTCGGAAAAATTGCGGCTGAAATTATTAGAAGAAAAAGAGCAGGCTTATTTGAGCAAAAAACTGGCTACCATCAAGTTAGATGTGCCAATTCGTTTTAATTTAGAAGAGGCCAAAGTGAAAAATGCCGATGCGCAAAAACTTCATGATTTATTCGTGAAGTGGGAATTTAAAAGTCTGGTCGGCAAAATAACTCAATTGGTTAATGAACCAGAAGAAGAATTGGCTGAAGTCAGCCGTAAATCTGCTGACCAAGGGGTTTTATTGGCGAAAGAAAAAGAAAAAGTTGATTATCAATTGATTGATTCGGAGAAAGACTTTCAGAAATTCATAAAGGAACTAAAAAATCAGAATTCTTTCGTTTTGGATACAGAAACCACCAGCTTGAATGTTTTTGAGGCCAAATTGCTAGGAATTAGTTTTGCTTGGCAGCCGAAAAAGGCTTTTTATGTGCCAGTGGAGAATAAAAAATGGTTGGCAGCGCTTACCCCAGTCTTGGAAAATGAAAAAATTCAGAAATGGGGGCATAATTTAAAATATGACGCCAAAGTTTTGGAATTGGCTGGGATTAAATTGGCTAAACAGAATTTTGATTCCATGATTGCTTCATATTTATTAAATGCCGGTTCGCGCAATCATGATTTGGACACTTTGGCTTTCACCGAGTTTGGCCACCAAATGATTCCGATTGAAAATTTAATCGGCAAAAAAGGCAAAGACCTGCCCGCCACGCGAGGCAAGGCGAAGCAGGCGGGCCAGCTAAATATGAGTCAGGTGCCGGTGGAAAAAATTTCTGAATATTCCTGCGAAGATGCGGACTATACTCTGCGCTTGGCTAAAAAATTCACGCCCCAATTGGAACATCAAAAATTACTGAAGTTATTTAGTGAAATAGAAATGCCTTTGGTTCCGGTTTTGGAAAAACTGGAATTAAACGGCGTTAAGGTGGATAAAGCCTTTTTAAAGCAATTAAGCATCAAATTGACAAAAACTCTTAATCAATTGGAGGCAAAAATTAAGAAAATCGGCGGGGCAGATTTGAATGTAAATTCGCCCAAGCAGTTAAAAGAAGTTTTATTCAGCCGTTTGAAGCTACCTGTCCAAGGTATTAAGAAAACCAAAACCGGCATTTCCACGGCTGCCGGGGAATTAGAAAAACTTCAAGGCACACACCCAATCATAGATTTAATCTTGGAGCATCGGGAATTGCAAAAGCTTTTATCTACATATATTGACGCGCTGCCAATTTTAATTCAAAAACAGACCGGTCGGGTACACACGGATTTTAACCAAACCATCACGGCTACTGGCCGGCTTTCAAGTTCTAATCCCAATTTTCAAAATTTGCCAATCCGAACAGAGCTGGGCCGTTTTATCCGTAAGGCTATTATCGCGGAAAAGGGTTTTAAATTAATTTCCGCAGATTATTCACAAATTGAATTAAGGATCGTCGCCAGTCTGGCCAATGAAAAGCAAATGATTGAAGCCTTTAAAAACGGGGCTGATATTCACCGGGCCACGGCCGTGGATATTTTTGGCATACCGACGGAAAAAATTACGGATGAGCAAAGGGACGCGGCCAAAGAAGTGAATTTTGGCGTGCTTTATGGCATGGGCGTTTGGGGTTTGGCCAGCCGGAAAAAAATTTCCACCCAACATGCTCGGGATTTTATTGATCGGTATTTTGCCTCGCGGCCCAATGTCCAGAAGTTTTTGGAAGAAACTAAGGAAAAGGCCAGACGCTTGGGTTATGTGGAAACACTGTTCGGCCGGAAAAGATTTATGCCGGAAATGAATTCTTCCATGGGCCAAGTCAGAGCCGCGGCTGAAAGAATGGCTGTGAATTTTCCCATTCAGGGTACGGCCGCGGATTTGCTGAAACTGGCCATGATTAAAGTGGATAAGGGCTTGGAAAAAATCAGTCCAAAAACCAAAATGATTTTGACTGTGCATGATGAATTGGTTTTTGAAACTCCAAAAGCTGAAGTTGAAAAAGTGGCCAAATTCGTGAAAGAAACCATGGATAATGTCTATGAATTAAAAGTCCCCATTGCTGTGGAAGTGAAGGTTGGGGATAATTGGGAGGAGATGGAGGAGGTTGGCTTTTAATGCCCCCTCTCCCTATGGGAGAGGGGGGTCACCCGCCCGCCTCGCCTAAGCGTAAGCGATGGCGGGCAGGAAGACCGGGTGAGGGCGCTCGGGAAAATAGGAATGATTTTTTATCAACCTCACCTGGCTTTCAGCCATCCTCTCCTTTATAGGAGAGGAGGATTATTATTATCCAAGCCTGACCTTCCTCCTTCCTTGCGACGGGGGAGTTTTTTACCCCCTCTGTATCTCCCCTTCGTAAGGGGGAGAGGTTTATAAAAAGTGTTTTGTCGCCTTACGAAGGGGATTATTTTTATGATAAAAACCGCCGGCTTTAGCCGGCGTGTGCGTTTTCTAGCGTAGCTCCCGGGAGTACAATAAACTCACCTCAAAAATAGGAAGGAGCTGAGTTTAGGC
>Ga0066637_10003873_pt1 | contig 10046 bp, 11 predicted proteins | sample CryGeyCG2014_020_FD_62737 | JGI IMG/M metagenome (GOLD analysis project Ga0066637, IMG submission 62737) | Groundwater microbial communities from aquifer - Crystal Geyser CG08_land_8/20/14_0.20 | ecosystem: Environmental > Aquatic > Deep subsurface > Groundwater | place: USA: Utah: Grand County...
AAAAGAGGCGTCAGAAAATAGATCTGGCGCCATTTTTCTTTTCTTCTCCCCCACCTTAATCCCCCTTTTTGAAGAATGGAGGGTTAGGATTTCTTTTTAATTTTTGGTATAATAAATCAATGAAAGATATTACTAAAAAGTGGGTTAGTTTTGCCAAAGAAGATCTAAAAGCAGCCGAGATATTGTTTAAAAATAAATCTTATAAAGGTTGTTTTTATCACTGTCATCAAGCAATTGAAAAATTTTTAAAAGCTTCAATAATTGCTAAAGATAAAAAGGTTAGAAAAACTCACGATTTAGCTGATCTCTTAAAAGAAAGCGAAGTAAAATACAGCAAAGAAATTTTAGAGTTTGTCTATAGGCTAAACCCCTATTATCATCCTATTCGTTACCCAGATGTTATTTTAGATTTTCCTTTAAAATATAATCGAAAAACCGCAAAAGAAATATTAAAATTAACTAAAGAGGTTTCAAAATGGCTACTCTTTCAAATAAATCAAAAGTAAAAAAAATAATTAAAGGATATACGAAAGAATTAAACCCCTTTATAAAAATAAAAAAGGTAATTCTTTTTGGTTCTCGAGCTAGAGGAAAAGCTCACCGCGATAGTGACATTGATTTTATTATCATTTCCCCTGATTTTAAAAAAATGGAGTTTATGGAGAGATTAATTTGGCTTTCAAAAATGAGGGGGGAGAAATTTATGTCTCCAGCAATGGACATTTTTGGCTATACTCCCGAAGAATTCAAGAAGCTAAGTAAAGAATCAATTGTTTTAGAAGAAGCTAAAAAAGAAGGTGTTATTATAAAATAAACTATGGCAAAATTTATTGTTCCTTTATTTGTAACCAGAGAATCAAAAATAATAGGGCCTTTAACTTTCGCCCAATTTGTTCTGGTGGCAATTGCCGGTGCTATTTGTTTTTTACTTTATTTCCTTTTCGGAAGAAAAAATATAATCGCCTTTATCCCAATTGTTATTTTAGTAATGGGGGCTTCTTTAGCTTTAGCTTTTTTGAAAATGGGAGGGCATACTCTGCCGATGGCTTTGGAAAATTTTTTCAATTATATCATTGGGCCAAGAATTTTCATTTGGCAGAGGAAATTTCTCCCACCAAAAGTCAGGAAAATGGAGAAGTTTAAAAAAACTGAAACTAAAGAAACGGCATTAAAAATTGTTAGAGAAAGCAGTTTATATAAACTCTTTACAGAAGTTGAAACAAAGAAAATTAAATAATTAAAAACTAAAAAGGAAAAATGAAAAACGAAAAGGAAAAATTTAAAAGTGAATTCAAAAAGAGGATTTATAATTGGATTCTCCGGTTAATAAAATTCACAGACACCTTACCGAAGGACATGAGTTCAAGGATAATCGCTAGTCAATTAATAGATAGTGGTACAGGGGTTGGCTCTAATTATGTTGAAGCTCAAGCTGGTAGTTCTAAAAAAGATTTTACTAATTATCTACATATTTCTCTTAAATGTGCAAATGAGTCTAAATTCTGGTTAGCTATCTTACAAAATTTGCAAAAAGGCGAACAAAGAGAAATAGACTGGTTACTGCAAGAAATTGCTGAGATAGCAAATATTTTAGGTGCTAGTCTTTTAACAGTTAAAGGGAGGAGATGATTTTAAGTTTTTAGTTGTCGTTTTTACTTTTTCATTTTAAAATTTTAATTTAGTGTAACGATTATGGTCAAAGGAGCGCCAACTCAACAATTTTTGGAAATCGAACAAATCAGGGAAGGGGTGGTGATTTTGAAAGACAAAAGTTTAAGAGGGGTTTTGATGATTTCTTCTCTGAATTTTGCTTTGAAATCCGAGGATGAACAAAATGCCATTGTCTATGGTTTTAGGGATTTTTTAAATTCTCTGGATTTTTTCTGCCAGATTTTAGTTCGAACTACGAGATTAAACATTACCGGCTATTTGGATAAATTAAAAGAATTAGAAGAAAAGCAAGAAAATGAACTTTTGAAAATTCAAACAAGGGGATATAGAGAATTTATTGCCTCAATGATAAAAGAAGGGGTAATTATGACCAAAACTTTTTATGTTATTATTCCTTTTTATCCCGGACCATTAGAAAGCCCGAAATTTGGTGGTAAAAAAACCAGAGACCAAAAACCAGTCAGTTTAACCGAAGAGGCCTTTCAAAGACATAAAATTCAACTCTGGCAGAGATTGGAATTTGTAGCCGGCGGACTAAAGAGATGCGGGCTCCAAGTTATGCCTTTAATTACCAATGAACTAATTGAATTATTTTGGAGCTTCCATCATCCAAGAGAAGCTGAATTCGGTTATTATCCCGAGATCCCTCCGGAATTAGCCATCTAAAATTATGCCCAATTTTCTTAAAATTTTTAAAAAAAGAGGAATCGAAATGCCCAAAAAATTGTTTGAGGCCGAGATTTTAAAGGCAACCGATATTATTGCCCCGGCTTCGATTGAAATTTTTTCTGATTGCCTTAAGATTGGAGAGAGATTTGCCAGAACCTATTTTATTTTTACCTATCCCCGCTATTTAAGTACCGCCTGGTTATCTCCAATTGTTGATTTGGATATCCCGATTGATATTTCTTTTTTCATCCATCCGGTGGATACGGCAACCTATTTAAGATTGTTGATGAAAAAAGTGACCGAAGTCCAATCAGAAATAATGGAAAGGGAAGAAAAAGGTTTAGTGAGAGATCCGGTTTTGGAAATGGCTTTTAAAGACTTAGAAACCTTAAGAGATGAATTGCAAGAAACCAGAGAAAAAATGTTTAAACTCAGCCTCTATCTCACAGTTTATGCAGATAAAAAAGAAGACTTTAGAGATATTGAAACAACCCTAAGGTCAATTTTGGAATCACGCCTCATCTATATTAAACCTGCCATTTTTCAGCAACGCGAGGGTTTCATTTCCACTTCTCCCTATTGTTTAGACCGCCTTTTAATTTATACTCCAATGAATACCGAGCCCTTGTCTTCAACTTTCCCCTTCGTTTCTTTTGATTTAAGTGCCAGCGAAGGAATTTTGTATGGAATTAACAGGCATAATAACTCTTTAATATTATTTGATAGATTTTCTTTGGAGAACGCTAATGAGGCCATTTTCGGAAAGGCCGGCGTCGGCAAGAGTTACATGGTCAAGTTGGAGATTTTGCGTTCTTTGATGATGGGAACCGAGGTGATCGTCATTGACCCCGAAAACGAATATCAGTTTTTAGCTGACGGAGTTGGCGGTTCTTTCTTTAAAATTTCTCTCACCTCCCCCAACCACATCAATCCTTTTGAATTGCCTGTTCCCAGAGAAGATGAAACTCCAGAAGAGGTTTTAAGATCAAATATTATTAACTTAGTGGGTTTGTTAAGAATCATGCTTGGTGGTTTGACCCCTGAAGAAGATTCCATCATTGACCGAGCCGTAACCGAAACCTACGCCGCCAAAGATATTACTCCGGAATCGGACCCCAAAAATTGGGGCGAAAATGTGCCCTTGATGGAGGATTTACAAACGGTTTTGGAAAATATGGAAGGAGCCGAATCTCTGGTCAGGAGATTACAAAAATACACCAGGGGGGCTTATGCTTCTTTCTTTAACCAACCCTCGAATATTTCAATGGAAAATAAATTCGTCGTTTTTGGCATCAGGGATATGGAGGAAGAATTAAGACCGATGGCTTTTTATATTGTTTTAAGATATATTTGGAAAACAATTCGGGCTACTCTTAAAAAAAGAATTTTAGTTGTCGATGAGGCCTGGTGGTTAATGCAAACCGAAGACGGGGCTTCATTTTTATATGGTATTTGCAAGCGAGCCAGAAAATACTGGTTAGGCGTAACAACCATTACCCAAGACATCTCAGATTTTATGAAATCTAACTATGGCCAACCAATAATTACCAACTCTTCTTTACAATTACTGCTTAAGCAATCACCGGCAACAATTGATGTAGTCCAAAAAACATTTCTTTTAACTGATGAAGAAAAATATATACTTTTGGAGTCAGCAGTTGGGGAAGGATTATTCTTTGCCGGCCCAAAACATGTTGCTATTAAAATAATCGCCTCTTATGCCGAGGACCAAATCATTACTACTTCCCCGGAAGAGGTTTTGAAAATTAGAGAAGCGAAAAGAAAAACAAAAGAAGTTTAGGGTTTAGGGTTTATTACGGGTAGGGCTTGATGACCACTCTTCTTTCTGGTTCTTGGCCGATGCTCTCTGAAGTGACATCCTTTCTTTCCGCAATTTCCAAATGAATAATTCTCCGCTCATAAGCCGGCATCGGAGACAAAACCTTTTCCTTTTTTGTTAGAGAAACCTCATCGGCAACAGATCTAGCCAGTTCTTTTAAATACTCAATCTTTTTCTTTTTGTAATCATTAATGTCTAAATCGACATAGAAATTTTCCACCCGCCCTTCTGGGCGAGGCTCGCCTCCTTTAGAGGCGGCAATTTCTCTTCTTAAAATCGCTTTTAAAAGATGCTGGATTTCAAAAAGAGTCTGGCCTTTTTCTCCAATCAGAATCTGAGGATCCTCAATTTTCAAATTAATGATTAAAGTTTCGTCTTTTGGGGGTAAAATTTCAATTTCTCCCTCAATGGTTATTTTCCGAAAAAATTCCTCAATAATTCTTTTGGCTTTTTCTAAATTTTCTTTATTGAACATAATTTAATCCTTCGACGGGCTCAGGATTGGGCTGGGCTTGCCGAAGCTCATTTTTTTGAAAATTAAATATTGTTGGATGATTGAAAAAATTGTTGTCGTTAACCAATAAAGGGAAATAGCAGCCGGCAGTTTCCAAAGCAATAAAACTGTGAAAATAGGAATGAAATAAAGGGTTTGTTTTTGAATCAGATCGGAAAATTGTCCTAATTGAGTTTTTGTCTTTTTGGTTTTTGGTATTGCCATTTTGGTCTGAAAAAATTGGAAAATTCCAGCCAAAATAGCCAAAATCAAATAGGGTTTTGTCAAGTCTAAAAATTTTAAGAAAAAGGGGTTGATTTGACCCGGTTTAGGGATCAGAGAATAAAGATTTGCCATTTCTTCATTTTGGAGCCCTTTGCGGAAAACCTGATAGAGAGCGATTAAAATGGGGAACTGAATTAAAATCGGCAGAAACCCAGAAAAAGGATTAATTTTTTCCCTTCGGTAAAGTTCCATCATTTCCTTTGCCTGTCTTTCTTTATTGTCTCGGTATTTTTCCTGGATTTCTTTAGTCTTTTCTTGAAAGCCTTCCAGGGTTTTTTGGGATTTTAGGCTTTTGGTTGTTAGAGGATAAAACAAAATCCTAATGAGGACCGTCAGTAAAATGATAGCCACCCCGAAGTCTTTGGCGCCAAAATAAAATAAGATTAAAAGGTTAAGCAAGGGGCGGTAGAAAATGGTATTGAAAATTTGGATAAAGAAATTTGTCATTTGAGTAATTTTGCCCGGCTGAAAATTTTAGTTAAGATTTCTTCCAATTCCCAAAAATCTCTATTTTCTAAGCCAGGCTGGGCGATGAGAATCATATCGAAACCTTTTTTAATTTTTTCTATTTTCCCTCTCACCAATTCTCTCAATCTCCGTTTTAGCTTATTACGAAGAACCGCCTTTTTTGAAATTTTCGTTCCGACAATAAAACCAAAACGGCTTTGAAATGAATGATTCTCAGCCATCTTCAAAATTAAAAAATCTTCTTTCAATCCTTTTCCTTTTCGAAAAACCCGCTCAAAATCCTTTTTTTTGTTTAGACGGTTTCTTTTAGCCAGCATACCCAGTAGAGCAACTTCGAATAAATTATCCAGAAGATGAATATGTCCAAAGTCTAACTTTTAAGAATACCCAGTAGAGCAACTACTTCGAAGTTGTCTCACTGGGCATATCAAACTGTTAACTTCCAGCGACCTTTTTCTCTTCTTTGATTTAAAACTCTTCGGCCACCTCGTTTTCTCATTCTCTTTCGGAAACCATGAACTTTCTTTCTTTTTCTTTTTTTTGGTTGGTAAGTAATTGACATAATTTAGATTTTAGATGTTTGATTATAGATATTAGATAATAGTTTTTTAAGGTTAGCAAAAAAGATTTCAAAAGTCAATTTTTTTTCTAAAATCTAAAATCCAATATCTAGTATCTAATATCCCCAAATTCTCCCCAGATTATCAACAGAAGAAAGGTACCTTGCCTTATTTCCATTAAAATTTGACATATGATATAATTCCAAAGGGCCATGAATCAAGAAGAATTGTGGCAAGCCGTTCTTGCCCAAATCCAACTAAATATTTCTCAGGCAAATTTCGCCACCTGGTTTAAAGACACGAGGATTGTTAACCGAGACAAAGAAAGGATTATTATTTCTGTCCCCAATTCTTTCGCTAAAGAATGGTTAGAAAATAAATATCATAAATTGATTTTTAAAATTTTACATAGTTTAGGTGAAGGAGTAAAAGAAGTAGAATATGAAATTGGCAAAACCGGTCTAAAAGTCATCAAGGGAACTTCATTGTTTTTCCCTCCTATCAATGAACAATTAGAATTTCCGGAGTTCAAGGTTGACCGAGAAACCAACCTCAATCCTCGTTATGCTTTTGAAAATTTCATTGTCGGCCCTTTTAATGAACTACCCCAGGCCGCGTCTTGGGCTGTTTCAAAAAATCCCGGTTTTGTTTACAATCCTTTGTTTATCTACGGGGGAGTGGGTCTAGGCAAAACCCATCTACTCCAGGCAGTGGGCAATGAAATTGCCAAAAATTTTCCTAAGAAAAAAATTAAATATATTCCCTGTGAAAAATTCACCTCCGGCATCATCGCCTCAATCAGAAATCACGATGTTGAAAATTTCAAATCGAAGTATCAAACAACCGATGTTTTAATTATCGACGATGTCCAGTTTCTAACCGGTAAAGAAAAAACTCAAGAAGAATTTTTTCATATCTTTAATTCTCTATACGAAAAAAATAAACAAATCGTTTTGTCTTCCGACAGATCTCCAAAAGCCATTCCCGCCCTAGCCGAAAGATTAAGATCGAGATTTGAGGGCGGGATGACTGCTGACATCTCTTTGCCAGATTTTGAAACCCGGGTGGCTATTCTCAAAACCAAAGCCCAAGAAAAAGGAGCAGTTTTTCCTGAAGAAATTTATTCTTATATTGCGACGGAAATTCAAAAAAATATCCGAGAGTTGGAAGGCGCGCTTAATCAACTGTTAGTTTTCCAAAAATTAAAAAATCAGATTCCGGATTTAGAAACGACTAAAAATCTTTTGAAAAAATTTATTTCCAATCCACCAAAAATTGCCAATCCAAAGAAAATCATCCAGGCAATAGCTGAATTTTATGATTTAAAAGAAAAGGAGCTGAAAGATCCTTCGAGAAAAAGGGAGGTGGTAAAACCACGGCAAATAGCAATGTATTTGCTAAGAGAGGTTTTAAAATGCTCATATCCCTACATCGGTCAAAAGTTTGGTGGAAGGGATCATACCACGGCCATCCATGCTTGTGAAAAAATCAAAAAAGAGATAGAAAAAAATGAAAATTTAAGAGAGGAAATCAGTCTCATTCAGCAGCGGATATTAAGTGATTAAGATAGGGATAAAGGGTGAAAAAATAAAGAGACCAGAGATATGCAGTTTTTAGAAACCACCCCCGCCGAGAAATTGACAATTCTATCTATGGTCAAAAAAAAATTATAAACAACACCTACAACAATGATAATAAAGGTATTACAAAATAAATTAAAAGAGGGATTAAATATCATTGAAAGAATTACAATAAAATCTTTAACGTTGCCGATTTTAAATAATATTTTAATAAAAACCGAAAAAAATTTTTTAAATCTTTCCTCGACTAATTTAGAAATAGGGATTCAGTGGTGGAATTTAGCCAAAGTTGAAAAAGAAGGAGCAATTGTTGTCCCAGCCAAAATTCTTTCCGATTTTATTAGTTTTTTAGAAGATGGGCCAATAAAATTGGAAGTTAAAAATCAAACCTTGGCCATTGAAACCGAGAAATACAGCACGAAAATAAAAGGATTAAGCCCGGAAGAATTTCCCATTATCCCTCAGGTCTCCTCAAATGAGTCAATAAACCTTGAAAGCCGTCTTTTTTGTGATAGTTTAAAGCAAATTGTTCAGATTCCTATCCTTTCTTCGGCCAGACCAGAAATTTCCGGAGTTTATCTTTATTTTCAAAAAAATCTCGTGAAAATGGTAACCACTGACAGTTTCCGTTTGGGAGAAAAAAAGATTTTCTTGAAGGAACCGCTTCCAATCCAAAAAGAATATTCTTGTATCCTGCCCCAGAGAACGGCCAAAGAAATTATTAATATTTTTGGGGAAAAAGAAGGAGAATGTAAAATTTTTTTCTCCCCAAACCAAATTCTCTTTGAATCTCAAATGGTCGAAACCCCTCACCCGGAAATTCAAATTGTTTCTAAATTAATTGAGGGTGAATATCCTGACTATCAAACAATTTTACCCCAAAAATTTGCCACCGAGATTATTTTGAATAAAAATGAGTTTTTAAATCAATTAAGAGCGGCCAGTATTTTTGCTTCTAAGATCAATGAAATAAAATTAAAAACGGATGGCAAAAAAGGACTGGTTGAAATATCGAGTCAAAATCCGGACTTAGGCGAATACCGCTCGACAATTTTCGCTAAAATAAAAGGGAAAGAAATCGGAATTTCTTTCAATTTTCGCTTTCTCATTGATGGACTTTTAAACATTCCCGGTCCAGAAATTAGTTTTGAATTAAATAGCGAAGAAGAGGCAGCTGTCTTGAGAGGAGTTGGTGACCAAAGTTATCTTTATCTTGTTATGCCGATTAAACCGAGCACATAAAACGTTATGTGCTCCGGTAAGCCAAGCACATAGTTTCACTGTTTCACTATTTTATTGTTTCAACAAAATCTTTTCCATAAACTGATGGAAAATAGGGCCAGCCACAACGATGCCTGGCTCTTTTTGCATTGGGGATTGGTCATTATTTCCCACCCAAACTCCAACAACAACATCAGGAGTATAACCTAAAGTCCATCCATCTCGGAAATTATCGGTTGTTCCGGTTTTGACCGAGACCTTAAATCCTTCAAAATAAAGAGGTGATTTTGGGCCAAAAATTGGTGTCCTGGCTTCATTATCAGCCAGAATGTCTGAAATTAACTGAGCTATTCCCGATTCTAAAATTCTCCTTGGATTTTTTTTACTTTCTTGGATTACATTACCGTTTGAATCCTCAATTCTCAAAATTGCGGTTGGCTCTGTTTTTAATCCTTCAGTAGCAAAAACTCCATAAGCCGAGACCATTTCCAATAACCTTACTTCGCCTCCACCCAGGACAATTGAGGGTCCATAGAAAGAGATTGGTTGGGTCAGAGTGGTAATTCCCATTTCTTTTGCCGTTTCGATACTTTCTTTTAGTCCCTTACTAAAGACCCCTTCTTTTCCTAAGAAATTATTAATTTCCAATTTCTCAATTTTTTCATCCCGCCCATCAGGGCGAGGCTCGCCAGAGGCGGCAGAACCAATTAAATAAAGAACCTTTATCGAAGGAATATTGATGGATTGAGCCAACCCTTCTCGCAAGGTCACAATTCCCCTAAATTTACCATCATAATTTCGAGGGATGTATTCTTTTTGTCCCCAGATTCCAAAATTTGTTAATTCATCCGAAACTTGGATTTTATCATCGTAACCCTTTTCGAAAGCAGTAGCATAAACAAAGGGTTTGAAAGCCGATCCCGGTTGTCTGCCTCGAAGAGTAACATTGGGATAAGGTTCAAAGAGACAGTTTTTCCCGGGGAGGCAACCTTCGGGTTCGGGTAGGGAGCTCCAATTTTTTGATCCGACCATCGCCAAGATTTCACCGGTTTTTGGAGAAATCGCCACCAAAGAGGCATTGTAAGCTCGGTATTTTTCATTGATTTTTGCTCGCTCTTTTATTATTTCTTCAGCTGACTTTTGAAGATCAAAATCCAAAGTTGTGTAAACCCTCAGTCCTTTTTCTTTCAGAAAATCCTCCCCGTATTCTTTTTCTAATAAATCCTTAACATACATTACGAAGTGGGGAGCTAAAATTT
>Ga0066637_10003874_pt1 | contig 10046 bp, 10 predicted proteins | sample CryGeyCG2014_020_FD_62737 | JGI IMG/M metagenome (GOLD analysis project Ga0066637, IMG submission 62737) | Groundwater microbial communities from aquifer - Crystal Geyser CG08_land_8/20/14_0.20 | ecosystem: Environmental > Aquatic > Deep subsurface > Groundwater | place: USA: Utah: Grand County...
GTAGGTGACCTCGGTGCCCAGTCCAGACCCGAACACCGGATGTCGCCAACCGGCGTTCCACAGCTCTGGCAACAGCGCCCAACGACTGTTGGCTGCGGCCTCGCCGGACAGGGAGAAGGCCCGTCCTCCGATCAGCGAAGTCAAAGACATGTCGCCGGTCTTGTTAGGAAACGGAAAAACGTAAACCGCGGTAATTATCGCCACGGCCGCAATCAGGGACAGCGGAGCGACGAGCGCCATCCGACGCCACAGACCGCGTCCACCGCCGGTCCAAAGCAGGAGCCCGACCATCACGCCGGTTCCGACGAACCCGCCGAACCAGAAACTCCTGGACAATCCCAGCAGTAGGCCTACCAGTCCCCAAGTCATTAGACCGAACGTAACCCAAAACGACCGTCCATGCAGTAGACGTGGTGCAGCCACAGCCAGCAGTAGCACCACGAAGACGCCAGCCAGCAAGAAAAGATGCGACTGAAAAAACACCCTATGAAAATCCGCTGTCATGACGGTCACCTCCCCCACCCTGGTGTCACGGACCCAAACGTACATGTTGGCGGCTACATAAAACAGGTGATGCGAAAAAAAGTAAAGCACGGCCAGAGACTTGGCGACCAGCACGGTCATGGCCGCAGCCAGCACATACCAGAGTGTCCGCCCGGTACGGAGCCCGGGCCAGCCTTCAACGAAAGCCGGAAACAAGGCAAAGAAAGCATATCCATTGGCATCGAAGAAGACGTTGCCGAAGCCGTTCCCGGCCAACAGCCCACGTAACCCGCCGAAGGCCAACACGGTCAGCAGGGCCAAGTACGGCCACAGCAGACCGGACGACCGCATTTCCACATACCAGGCCGGTGCCTTAAAAGAACGACGTCTCAGTCCGGCGGCCAAACCCAATGCGGTCCGGGCCATCCAAGTCCCGAACACGGCCAAAAACAAGCCCATGCGCAACGACAAAACGGCGCCATCGACGTCGGCTGGTCCGACAGCCAACAGGTAGCCGCCCTGCGACCCGACAAACAGCTCGCCCAGGACCGCTATAACCCCCAACCAAGGCCGATACCAGGATAGTACGGCCACCGCCAGGACCACGACAAAGAAAGCCGCCTGATTCAGCCACGAAAAGTTATAGCCGATCCAGGACACGAGTTCCAGAAGAATATAGCCGGACAGAAGGACCAAAAAGAGACGAGGACCGGACCAATGTCGACTCTTAGAGCCTCTGCCGCCGCGAAACGAACCGGAGGCTAGGTGCACAGCCCACGAAAGCGCCATAGAGACCGGATGCAGTAGAGTCACCATCAACCGCGACATTAGACTCCCGTGCTTGCGCATGTACGTCCGCAGACTGGCATTCCAGAAACGCTGCTTGGTCGGACCCATCTCCTGAGCGAAGCTCTCCCCGCCCCAGTGCACCACCTCGGCCTCAGGCGTGTAGCCGACCCGCAGTCCGGCCGCACGCACGCGCCGGCAGAAATCTACCTCCTCGAACCAGATGAAGTAATCCTCGTCGAGCGGTCCGATGCGGTCCAGCACCGAACGCCGGGTCAGGAAGGCCGCACCCATGACCTGATCGACGTCCGCCGCAGCCGAATAGTCGAAATCGTCGCACAGATAGCGCCTCAACGAAGCGCGTTTCGGGAAGACACGATGCAGCTTCAGCATGATCATGGCCTGATCCGACGTCCCCGGGAACGCCCGAACCGACTCCTGCAGCGACCCGTCCGGATTCAGCAGGCGCGGACCGAGCACTCCAAGGTCCGGCCGATCCCGCATGACCCTGACCATCCCGGCTAGGGCATTGCTCCGCAGCTCGGTATCGGGATTCAGCAGCAGCACAAACTCACCCCCGGCCACGGCAATGCCGGGGTTATTGCCGGCAGAGAACCCCAGGTTGCCGGAGTTCTCGATCATCCGCACCTGCGGAAACTCGCGCCGGACCATCTCCGCGCTGCCGTCACCCGAGTCGTTGTCCACGACAATAACCTCGAAGCTTAATCCGACGGTCTGCTCAAAGACTGAAGTCAGGCAACGGCGCAGCAGTTCCCTGACCTTCCAATTGAGAATGACAACACTCAAATCCATATTCTCAGTTCAGATGATGTTTCTCCTTGATGATGGCTTCGGCCTCCCGGAACCTCTCCACAGCCCGCATCCTAAGACCCAGCCTGATCCACGGTATGCGGTAAAAGATCCCCGGTACCCAGGTGCTGATGCCGCCCAGATGCGGTATGGCCACGAACAGATACTCGGGGATCCAAGTCCCGGACTGCCCACGCTCGAGCATGGTCAGCCATAAATCCCAGTCCTGCAGCTTACGGATGGACTCGTCGAAGCCGGGAAAATGTTCCCGCCGGATCAGCGAGGTCGTATGAATATAGTTCATCCGTCGCAGGCGCGCCGGATCGAACGGCCAGAGCCTGAACTTCTTCCAGCCGTACATGAACGAGCAATAGGCATAAGCTGCATCCGACCGCAACTCGAGGGCTCGAACCATCTTCTCTAGACAGTCTGGCTTCATGACGATATCGGCATCGCAGAATAGGACCAGCCGACCGCATGCCTCACGGTAGCCGCGATTCCGAGCCGCATTCGCGCCGCGGTTCTCCTGCCTGATGTAGGTAAGTCTCGACAAAAACGGCCGGAGTGTCTCTTCCGTACCGTCAGTCGAACCGTCATCGACTACGATGACCTCGAAGTCGCGGTAAGCTTGACCGAAGACGCTGTCCAAACAAGCCGGCAGTTCGCGAGCATGCTGGTAGGCGGGAATGACGATGCTAATGGCCGTGGTCCGGCCGGATTCTATCTCGTTCATGGCGACTGATTAGTTATCGTCCCGTCCATGGCCCGAAGGACCGCAGCGGCGAACTTCTCATTCTGACCGCCCTCCCCAAAATCACGTTCGACCCTATGCCGACCGCCGGCACCCAAACTCTGCCGCAACGTCTCGTCGTCGATCAGACGCTCGACCGCCTCCTTCAACGCCGTTGGATCGTCCGGCTCGACCAACAGTCCGGTCTGTCCGTCTATCACCGCCTCAGTCACCCCACCTGTCCTGGATCCAACGGTCGGACGGCTGAAGATCCCGGCCTCCAAATAGACGATGCCGAATCCCTCGACATCGCTACCCAGCGATCTTGGCACCAGCACGAACGCGTCACAGGCGGCAAAAGCCCTTGAGAGCTCCAAACGATCGACCTGACCGAGAAAGACCGTCTCGGCGACGACGTCCAACTCCTGCGCCAGCTCGATCAACTCGTCGATAAAAGGACCGGCTCCGACGATCATTTGCCTAACTTCACGTCCCGACCTCTTCAGTTCGGCCAAGGCCTGCAAACAAATGTCGAACCCCTTGCGTCTCACCAGCCGTCCGGTCGACAGCAAAACGAAAGAGTTGCCTAATCCATGTCTCTGTCGAAACGCCTCAACCTGTTCGGCGCCGACGACCAGATCGAGCGGTAAGGATGGCGGCGGGATGACGACTTCAATCCGCTCCTTCGGCACCCCCATGGACCTGACCAACTCGGCAGTGAAACCGCTGTTGGCCACCACCAATGCGGCACCGAAGAGTATCCGACGGGCACCTACCCTCTTTCTTCGGTCGCCAGACATGGCCAACGAGACATCCATCCCGTGAACGATGACCGTGTAGGGTATACCCAAGAGCCGCCGAATCCAACGAGCGACTCGCCCCATGTTCAGCAGGTGACTGACGACCAGCATTCGAGGACTTTCACGACGACACAGCAGCCAAGTCCAGTACAGGGCCGGCAGCCAACGCGGGCGCAGCCAACGGACCTCAAGCGGGCGACGATAGATGGCCGGACCGGCCACCATGTCCGTCCCGTGGCTTCCCTCGATCTCCGGCGCCAGGACCTGAACGGTCCCTATCGAATACCGCTCGGCAAGGTAAGACAGGTAAGTCGAAACTCCGCCGACCTGTGGCGGATACTCCAGCGTAAGCAGCAGCAGGTTGTGATTCGAATCTTTCATGGCACCAAATCGCTGACCCCATGGCCACGCCTCAAAAGGATATTCGCGGCCGTACGCAGTTCAGAGACAGTCACACCGCCGAGTGCCAGCAGCATTCCGGAATAGACCGCCACTCCGACCGGAACCAGCAGCACAACATGAACCTTTCCGCGTGTGACCAGAAGCACCGCGGCCATGACCGCAGCGGCGGCAGCCGTCTTCAGGGCAGCAGACCAGAAACGACGTCCGTCGACCTTAACGACCTGGCGCATGAACAACGCCGCCGAACCCCAGAGCACGAAATTGCCGACCAAGGCGGCGATCGCCGCTCCGACCGGGCCGAATTTCGGAATGAGCATGGCGTTGAGGGCGATGTTGATCACCATAGTCAGTCCCATGGACAGCGTGTTCTTCCCCTGTCGATCGCTGGCGTTAAGCAGCGATCCGGCCGGCCAGTACAGGAATGCGAATACCAGTGAGGCCATCAGGACCTGCAGCGGCAGCACCGATCCGTAGAATTCGGGACCGTACAGCAGCGCGATGAACTGCGGTGCCAGCACTGCGACACCTACCGCCAGCGGCAGCGACAGGAACATCAGATACACCACCGAGACAGTAAACAGCTGCGACAACCGGCCTCGATCGTTGACGTAGTGCTCGCTCATGGCCGGATAGACCGCCGCCGCGAAGGCCATGGGCAGGAACTGGAAGGAAAAGGCAATCTTATAGGCCACACCGTAGATGCCCACCGATGCCTCGGAGATCAGCTTCGACAGCATCACCGAGTCGATGTACGAATAGATCCTCGAGAAGACCCCGGCTAATGCGAACGGCAGCGTCACCCTCCAGAAAAAAAGAAGCACTGGCCTCTCCAGACGCAGGTCGAGCGGCTGCAGTCCGAATTTTTTCTTCAATACCAGACCGGCCCACGACACATTGAAGGTACTGCCGCAGAGCAGGGCCACGACCAGGAAGTGGAGCGGCAGGTGAAACAGCAGAAAGGCGATGCCGGAACAAATCACGATGGCCTGTCCGCCGACCACGCCTACCGCTTCGTAGCGCAGGTTCTGGAAGCCGCGCATGGCCGCGTACATAACCAAATGTATCGAGTCCACGACCATGACCACGCTGGCGATCGTTATCATTAGCCTGGTCTCCGGATGATAGTTCAAGATTCGGGCGGTGATGTAGACTGCCCCGACGGTCAGCACGGCCAGAATGACCTTGATGCCCAGCACGTTAGCCAGAAGAGAGCCGGCCCGAGCACGGTTCTTGGCTACCTCCCGCACCAGCACATTGGCCAAACCCAAATCAACGAAAATCGAGAACATGGTGGTCAGCGACACGGCCAGAAAATAGCGACCGGCCCCGTCCACCCCCACGGTCCGGGCGATGATCGTAAAATAAACGAAGGACAGCACTTTCTGTCCCACGAACGCCGTCACCAGATAGGCCGTATTTCTCATCACCCGTCCATCCGACATACGACTGAATTTTACCGGCTGAGGACGACGCTTACAAGGCGAAACTCAAGCCCGAATCTTGACCCAAGGCTGATTTAATGATAAAATTTGAACCTGGAGGTTCTTTGGAATGGAACAAATCAGAATAAGCGGAGGCCGTTCACTCACCGATGGCGTTGCCTTTGCTACTGATCGATGTGTGGCCACAGCCAGACGGACCGACGGAACCGTAGTCTGCGAACTGAGATGGTTCTCCAATCCAGTACTCCGCTGGATAAATTTCAAGAAGAAATTCCGCTTTCTGCCCCACCTGCTGACCACATTGGTCTCGCCATGGATCGGTCTGGAGAAACCACGCAGCAGACTCATCTTTGTGGATATCCTGACCGGCATCTGTCTCGCGATGTCATTCCATATCGAGAGTATGCTAGTTGCTGCAGCTATATCGATGCTAGTCGTCGGTCTTGGTATCAAGCTGATCATCATGTATGACGGACTGAAGGCCTACCATGCGACCGAACACATGGCATTCAACGCCTACGTATTCGCCGGTTCGACCGATATCGAAACCATTCAAAGACAGGATCGGTTCAATCCCGTCTGTGGAACCAGCCTAATTGCACCTCTAGCTCTGGCCTAGCAATGGCTCCATTTATTGCGCTGTGCTCAGGCATGACTCTGAGCATCAGTTCGGCACTACTCCTAGAGGGTGTGTTACTACTCAACTCACTCGTCGGATGGCACCGAATGCCTCTGTTCAAAGAAATCAACCGGTGGCTGCAGATTAGATTCACTACTTCACCTCCGAACAAAAGTCAGCTCGAAGTCGCAAAGTCGGCGCTCGATGCAGTCCTCGCTGCCGGCCGTAACTAATCGAAAACATGACGAAACTCTGGCACGTCCTATCTGGGACGTGCCTTATTTTTAAACCAAAGGACAGACCGCCACGGTCTGTCCTTTCTATCATCGACCCAATTGATCGACTAACGCTTGCTCCACTGTGGGGCGCGACGAGCCCGCTTCAGGCCGTACTTCTTCCGCTCCTTCTCCCGCGGATCGCGGGTCAGGAACCCCTCAACCTTAAGACTAGAACGAAGGTCGGCATTGAACACCAAAAGTGCCCGAGAAATGCCCAGTCTGACCGCCTCGGCCTGACCGCGCATGCCACCGCCCTCAACCTGAGCCTCAACTTTGGAGACGCCATCCAATCCGACCGTGCGCAACGGAGCCAAGACAGCCTCCTGCAAGTCAAAGACCGGAAAGTACTCCTTGAAATCGCGCCCATTGACCGTGATCTCAAGCTTCTTGCCGTCGGTCCAAAGCTTGGTCTTGGAGACGGCCCTCTTGCGCCGTCCGACCGCGAAGTAGTAGCCGTCCGGCCGCTTCTCCTTGGCCTCACGACGAATCGCCGACCGGTCCCCGGACTTCTTGGCGGCCACCTTCTTGGGTAGCGCATCGTCGGCCTTGGCAACGGTCACCCGCTTGGTCACAGCCTTCCTGACGGTGACTGGCTTCTTTTCCTTGTTGTCATTCAGCTCCGTCATAGTTAGTCGTTGTGAACCTTGAGTCTCTTCATTCGACCGTTCTGAAGCCGATTCTTCGGAAGCATGTTCTTGACCGCACGCCTGATCGCGTCGGACGGATCCTTGGCCATGACCTCCTTGAGGGTGCGCTCCTTCATGCCGCCGGGATAGCCGGAATAGTGGTAGTATGTCTTCTGCTCCAGCTTGTTGCCTAAAATCCGGACTTGGGCTGCATTCCGAATCTCCACAATGTCACCCATGTCCTTCTGTGGCTCGTACTGCGGCTTGTGCTTGCCCATGAGCAGCTTGGCCGCCTCACTTGCGAGACGTCCGATGCTATGGCCAGCGGCATCCATTTTTACCGTTTCTCTGTTGATAGAGGTTGCCATAAAGCTATACCAGTTCAATCTGAACCATCTCAGCACCGTCGCCTTGGCGAAAACCGATGCCTGTTATCCTAGTGTAGCCGCCCTTCCGGTCCTTATACCTCGGACCGAGTTCCTCCACGACCTTCTTGACCGCATTGTCACCGTAAACCACCTGATTTACGCGGCGACGGGCGGTCAAGTCACCTTTGCGACCGTCGGTGATCAGTCTCTCCACCAGGGACTGGACCGCCTTGGCCTTGGCCTTGGTGGTCTGTACCTTTTCATAAATAATGACGCTGGTGGCCAGGCTGCGCAGCAGCGCCTCGCGCGGCCCCTTCTTCCTGTCTAAAGTTGTACCTTCCTTGCGGTGGCGCATACGTTTCAGTTCCTACTCCCCTATTCGGAGGATTTTTTCTTGCCTTTCTTGGGTTTCTCCTCTATCACGTCATCGTCGACCTCAATGGCTGTCTCGCTCTCGGTCTCTCCTGTCTCGTCCTCGGAGGATTCCTTATCGGAAGACTCGGACTGGCCGGTCAGTAAGGAGAAGTAGTCGAGCAGGATACGGACCGACTGGTCGACCGCCTCCTGCGGAGTAATGGTACCGTCGGTCTCGATGCTCATGGTCAAACGATCATAGTTGGTGACGTCGCCGACACGGACGTTCTCTACCCGATATCCGACCTCACGGACCGGAGAAAAGACCGCGTCCACTGCGATCGTGCCCAGTTCCTGCTTCTCGTCCGCTTTTTCCTCGACAGTGACGTAGCCGCGGCCACGCTCGACGATGATCTCCATCTCGACCTCGGACTTTTTGTCGGTTAGAGTGGCGATATGCAGTTCCGGATTGGCGATCTCTACGTCGGAGTTCGCTTCGATGTCGGCGGCGGTCACCTCCTTCTCACCCTTGGCCGAAAGCCTCAGGCGGACCGGAGCGTCGGCGAATACGTGCATTCGAAGTTCCTTGAGGTTCAGGACGATCTCCAGAATGTCCTCCTTGATGCCATTCAGCCCGGCAAACTCATGCTGGGCTCCGGAAATCTTGACTGCCGTCACCGCCGCACCCGGCAACGAGGACAGCAGCACCCGTCGCAGCGTGTTGCCGAGCGTCGTGCCGTACCCGTGATAGCATGGCTCCACCACTAGGGTCGCCGTACGTTCATCCTCGCCCGGGATCAGTTCGATCTTGGATGGTAGCAATATTTCTTCCATATTGATGCTCCTCCTTATTTTAAGTCTCCCGCCTTACCTCGAGTAGTACTCGACGATCAGCTGGGGGTTGAAATTCTGCTTGAGATCCTCGTCCTTGGGCGCATGCAGTACCTTTCCGGTCAGCTCTTTGGGATCGAGATACAGCCAGGATGGGATCAGATGCTGCTCCAGCTTAGCCAGTTCAATCTGCAGTGAGGGACGAGCCTGGGCCTTGACCGACAGGGAAACGATGTCCCCCTCCTTTACCTGGTACGAGGGAATGGTGACGCTCTTGCCGTTGACCAGTACGTGACCGTGATTGACGGACTGTCGAGCCAAGGCACGGGAACGGGCCAGACCCAACCGAAAGACGACATTGTCGAGCCTCATCTCCAGAAGCTGCACCAAGATATCGGTCGTGTTGCCGGTCCTCTTCTTGGCCTGGTCGAAATAGCGGCGGAACTGCTTCTCCATCATTCCGTAAGAGTTCTTGGCCTTCTGCTTCTCCCGCAGCTGGACACCGTACGGAGTCGGCCTAACCCGGCTGGTCGGGCCGTGCATACCCGGCCGATAAGCGCGCTTAACCATCGGACACTTGGCTGTCTGGCACTTCTCACCCTTCAGTTGCAGCTTCTCGCCCTCGCGGCGGCACTGCTTGCATTTTGGTTCAAGATTCCTGCCCATAAGTCATCAAATGCGCCGTGGCTTCGGTGCCCGGCAACCGTTATGAGGGATCGGAGTTACGTCCTTGATGGAGCTGACGATCAGCCCGTTGGCGTGCAGCGCACGGACGGCTCCCTCACGGCCTGATCCGATTCCACGCACGAAAACCATCACTTCCTTGAGCCCCGTGTCGCTGACCTTCTCGCAGACGTCCTTGACGATGACACTGGCCGCATAAGGAGTGGACTTTTTCGGACCGCGAAAACCGCAGACACCGGCCGAAGACCAACCCAACACGTTTCCGTTCTGGTCAGTCAAAGTCACGATGGTGTTGTTGTACGTCGCCTGAATATAGGCCCGTCCGGACGAGACATTCCTCACGGTGCGCTTCTTGCCTCGAGCACGCGTGACGCGGACGGACTTCTTTCCGCCTTTCCCGTTGGCGGAGGACTTGTTGGCCGCGACCTCCGACTCGGTTTCCCGGTCGGGAGCAGCGGCGTTTTTGTTGGCCATTTCTTCTGCCATATACAGAGTTCAGTTCGTCGACGATTACTTCTTGTCGACCTTGGTGCGTCCGGACGCCATGGTCCGACGAACATTGCCTCGCACCGTACGGCAATTGGTCTTGGTCCGCTGACCGCGGGCCGGCAGGGACCTGATGTGACGCAGTCCACGGTAGCAGCCGATCTCCTTGAGACGCTTGATGTTGGCGGAGACGTCGCGGCGCAGCTCGCCCTCGACACGGTACTGCTTCTCGATCACCTCGCGGAGCTGATTGACGACGGTGTCGACCAGATCGTTCATCCTGGTGTCCGGATCGATCTTAAGCTTAGCCAGAATCTCGTTCGATCGACTCCGGCCGATGCCCTTGA
>Ga0066637_10003875_pt1 | contig 10044 bp, 8 predicted proteins | sample CryGeyCG2014_020_FD_62737 | JGI IMG/M metagenome (GOLD analysis project Ga0066637, IMG submission 62737) | Groundwater microbial communities from aquifer - Crystal Geyser CG08_land_8/20/14_0.20 | ecosystem: Environmental > Aquatic > Deep subsurface > Groundwater | place: USA: Utah: Grand County...
TAAACAAAAACACCGCTTTGAGGCGGGGTCTTTGTTGCGCTTGCTTTCAGCTTAGGAAATCCTTAGCTGAACGGGGCTTGCGCCCGCAAGCACATTATTATAATAGCAAAATACACACCTTGTTGTCAACAAAATATGCGAAAAAAGAATAAACAAATGCCGATCTTTGGGATATGAAAAAAGATTTTCAAAAGTGGCATAGTAAAAAAGAAAAAATTGACGAAATTGAAAAACGGCCGTTTTTTCACGAACGAGAAATTTGGTTTTGTCGCCTTGGAGCAAACATTGGTTTTGAACAAGATGGCAGTGGCGAAGAATTTTTACGGCCAGTAGTTATTTTTAGGAAGTTTAACAATGCCATCTTTTGGGCAATACCATTGACAAAAACAGAGAAGAAAACAAAGTTTTATTTCCCTTTCTCCTTTGGTTCGGAGACGAGTGTAGCGATTTTGTCTCAAATACGACTTATTGATGGCCGAAGGTTAAGCCATAAAATAGGGGATATGGCAGAAAAAGATTTTTTGCGAATAAAAGAAAAACTTAAGGCGCTGATGCCTTAAGTTTTTCAGTAGTTCCCCCTGCAAAACGCAGGGTCGGGCCGAAGCCATTTATGTTTGAATGATAGCAAATTTTAAAGCTGTTTGTCAAGCTCAAACATTTTAATAATTTTAATTTTTGTACAAAAGCGCAATAAGCAAATCGCAATTTTTAAGGGCAGGAAAGCGGGTTTGTTTTTTGGTGGCGGGGAGGGTAGAATAGAACAATGGTTGAAGAAAAATTAAAAAAGTTTTTGATTATTGACGCCAATGCTTTGGCGCACCGGGCGTTTCACGCCATCCCGCCCTTGGAAACAAAAGCCGGGGTAATGACTAACGCGGTTTATGGATTTTTTCTGTTGTTTTTGCGAGCTGTCAAAGAGATAAACCCGGATTTTGTTTTGGCGGCTTTTGATTCAAAAGAGCCGACCTTTCGCCACAAGGATTTCGCTCAATACAAAGCCAAGCGTAAAAAAGCTCCGGACGAGCTTTACGAACAAATTGACTTAATCAAACAGGGGCTCTCGGCTTTTTCTGTGCCGGTTTTCGTGATTCCCGGTTTTGAAGCCGATGATATTATTGCCACGGCTTGTTTTTTAATTCAGAAAAAGCGGATAATGCCTGCGCCCGAGATTGTTATTTTAAGCGGGGATATGGATAATCTGCAATTAGTCAATGACAAGGTGAAGGTTTATACAATGCGCAAAGGCATCAAAGACACTATTTTGTACGGCATTGAGGAAGTTGAGCAAAGGTATGGCGGGCTTTTACCTGAGCAAGTTGTTGATTATAAAGCAATTGCCGGAGACGCTTCGGACAACATCCCGGGCATTGTCGGCGTCGGGGATAAAACAGCCATCGCGCTTTTGTTAAAATTCGGGTCTTTAGAAAATCTTTATAAGGAAATTGAGCAAGAAACAGAAAAGGCGCGAGAAATTAAACCAGGTCTTTTGCAAAAAATAAAAAATTATCAAGAACAGGCGTTTGTTTGCCAGAAATTAGCGACAATGCGTTCTGATGTTCCAATGGGTTTAGATTTTCAAGGACTTATTTTCGGCGACTTTAACGATAAAAAAATTCAGGATTTTTTCAAGCAAATGGAGTTCACCACTCTTTGGGGCAGATTTTTGGAATTACAAGAAAATCAAACAGGCAAAAAGCAAGCGGGCTTGCTCGCGGAAAGCGCTGAAAGCATCAAAGAGGAAGTTAGCCGATTAGAACAGCAAGGTATTTTATCGCCGCAAATCGCTGACCTTGAATTAAAACTTTATCCAATTGTTAAGCAAATGGAAAACACCGGAGTTAAAGTTGATATTCAAAAATTAAATTTGCTTTCTTTGTTTTTGGAAAAAGAAATCGCCAACCGTCAAAAAAAGATTTATCAATTAAGCAAAAAGGAATTTAACATAAACTCGCCCCAGCAAATTTCAGAAATTTTATTTGTTGATTTGGCTATCTCACCCTTGGGCTTGCGCAAAACACCCGGGGGCGCTATTTCTACCAATGTTGAAGAATTAAAAAAAATAAAAAATCAGCACTCGGTAGTCGCTTATATTTTGCAATACCGCAAATTGTTTAAACTAAAAACCGGGTTTGTTGACGCTTTGCCCCGTATGATAAACTCAAAAACCGGTAGGGTGCACCCGCATTTTCATCAATTAGGTACAGAAACCGGGCGGATGTCTTGCTCTGACCCGAACTTGCAAAATATCCCGGTAAAAGGCGAGCTGGGCAGAGCCATTAGAAAATGTTTTGTCGCAGAAGCCGGGTTTTGTCTTTTGTCAGCTGATTATTCGCAAGTGGAATTACGGATTGCCGCTTGGCTCGCGAACGACAAAACGACAGCCGAGCTTTTCAAGCAGGGTAAAGATATTCACACTCAAACCGCCAGCCGTCTTTTTAATATAAAAGAAGCCGAGGTTTCAAAAAGCCAACGCGAATTTGCCAAAACCCTAAATTACGCTATTTTATATGGTATGGGAGCGAACGGCTTGGCGCGTCGTACAGGTATTGAGAGAAAAAAAGCCAAGGACTTTATTGAAAGATATTTTACGGAGTTCAAGGAATTGGCTAATTTTGTGGAAGAGCAAAAAGCCAAAGCAAGAGAGACCGGTTTTTCGCAAACATATTTTGGCCGAAAAAGATTTTTAAATGAAATAAATTCTTCAGACAGTCGTTCGCGAGCCCAAGCCGAGCGTATTGCTGTCAATATGCCGGTTCAGGGTACTTGCGCTGATATTATGAAAATGGCGATGACGGCGCTCGCTGGGATAGACACTCGGCTTATTTTGCAAATTCACGATGAGTTGCTCTTTGAAATTAAAAGAGATAAAATAAAAGAATGCGCTAAAAAAATAAAAGACATTATGGAAAACATTGTCAAAGACAAAGTTTTTTTAGCGGTTGACATTAAAGTTGGCGACAACTGGGGCGAGATGGAAAAGGTCGGTGAAAAATAAATTAAAAATATAATTTTACTATGAAAAAAATTTATTTGATTTTGATTATCGCGGTTATAGCGATAATTGGGGTTGGCGCTTACTTGATTTTAAGCGGCAATCAGGCAACGGACTTGGGCAAACTATTTCCAGTAAATAAAGAAGTAGTCAAGCCCGAGCTTGTTATGGGAGAGGGTTATAGTGTTGCCCTTGACGGCGAGCAGGCAGTGAGCCAGGCCTATGAGATGGCTCAAAGCAAATTGCCCGAGGGGGCTGTTCCGGAGTTCGCGGTTTTGTATTCTTCGTTTGGCTATAATCAGACAAAGCTTATTCAAAAAGCCAAAGAAATAATGCCCAATACCAAGATTTACGGGTATACTTCAATTATTGGCACAATGACCAATAATGGTTTTCATATGGGCGGAGCAAAAGAGGGCCAGGCAGTTTCTGTAATGTTGTTTGATTCTGATGTTTTGACAGCTGGGGTGGGAGCCGCGGCTTTAAGCGAGAACTCTTCACCAAGGGAAGTTGCCAAATTAGCGTCTCAAAGAGCGGTTTTAGACGCGGGAGCAACAGGAGAAACGCCTAAAATTGTGTTTATTAGCACTTCTCCTTTTGGTCGGGGTATGGAAGAAGAAATTGTCGCTGGCATTGCGAGTGTTTTTGGCCCTGATGTGCCGATTATCGGCGGAATCGCTTCGGGAGACGCGGCTTATAACGGCGGCTGGGGTATGTTCGCTGGCGATAAGTTTATACCCGAGGGCGTTGTTATCGCGCCTATTTATACCGACCTGAAGGTCGGCTATATCTATTCGTCGGGCTTTAACCCGACAGACATCAAAGGTGTTTCCACGAAATTCAGCCAAGGTCAAGAAAGAATTTTACAAGAGATTGACCAAAAACCCGCGGGTGTTGTTTTAAATGATTGGTTGGGCGGTTTATTGAAAGACCATTTAGGCACCTCTGACAATATTATTCCTTTAATGGGCACTCACCCGATAGCTGAAAAAATTATTGAGACCGGCGGATTTGTCAACTGGGCGCTGATTTATCCTTGGTGGTTTCACACAGATAACAGCTTGACAATCGGTGTGTCAGCTCCCGAAGGCACTGAACTTTATTTAATGGAGGGCGACCCTGAACTCCTGATTAAAAGACCTGCTCTCACCGCCCGATTAGCGCGCAGCAGAGGCAAAATTACTGAAGCCGAAGTGGCAGGCGTTGTTATGGATCATTGCGGAGGGACAATGCAGGCCATTCCTCGAGAAAGAATGTCGGAAATTCCGCCCTTGGTCAATTCAGCAACTGGCGATAAACCATTTATCGGAGTTTTTGACTCGGGTAATTATGGCTATTTTGCGGGCGTAGGCAATCGATATGGCAATATGATGGTTTCTATGGTGGTTTTTGGCGCTGTTAAATAAAGCATCCCGTAATTATAATGTTGAGGAAGAGGCTTAAAATAAAATTTATTGTTTATTTGGTCGCTTTAGTGGCTTGCGTTTCGTTTATTTTTTTGTTCTTTTTCATTAATCGCGCCTCTTCTTTGGTACAAAAAGAACTGAATAGCGTTGGCAAGTCATTGGCAAGGAGCTTATCATATTCGTCAGAGTTGGGGATTGCTTCAGAAGACCAAATTTTTTTAAAGCCGTATCTTGAAAGAGTTTTTCAAGAGGAGGATGTTTTGTTGGTGGCTGTTTATAATAAAAAAGGCAGGATTATCACCGCTAACAGTAAAGCAAACATTGATGAAAACATCTCCTATCTCGCGGCTGAGAACTTGATACATCCAAGAGATGTGGTAATGGTAAAAGATAAAGTTGTCGGTAAAGACGAGCACTTTTATGATTTTTATTCGCCGATTTTTATTGGCGAGATTCTTTCACCCTCAAATATTGTAAATGGCGACAGGGAATTAGCCGGATTTGCCCGGGTAGCTCTTTCACTTAAAAAAGTTGACCAAGAAAACCAAGCGATTATTTTTTTCGGGTTTTTGCTCACTTTGGCTTTGATCGCCTTGGGCGCTCTTTTATCTGTTTTAATCAGCCGCCGCCTTACTAACCCTATCAATGTTTTGAGAAAGGGCGCGCAAACTATTGGACAAGGCAACTTGGAGCATAGAATAAAAATTACAACCGGCGACGAACTTGAAGGGCTTGCCGAATCTTTCAACCAAATGGCCAAGAACTTGCAAGATTCTCATTTTGCGTTAGAAGAATCAAAAAATGTTTTGGAAATAAAAGTAAAAGCGAGAACAAAAGAATTAAGAGAGTTAGCCGACAGTTTAGAAAAGAAAGTTCAAGAAAGAACCAAGGCATTACAAACGCAAATTTCCGAGCTTGAAAAATTTCACCATTTGACTGTTGGTCGGGAGTTAAAAATGATTGAACTGAAAAAAGAAATAAAAGAGAGCAAAACCAAGCTGGGACAAACAAAAAAAAGAAGCAAGCAAAAGGTCGCTGAGCTTTAACTTAATACCATATATATATGATTAAAACAGGATTAGGCATAGCCCCAGCTAGCGATCTTTTTATCGCTGGTCGGGAGGCGAGCCAAGAGGCGGCAAAAATATTAGGGGAGCAGCCCGATTTATTTTTGGTTGCCGCCCCCTTTGCCCCCAATCTAGAGAAAGTTTTAGCAGGTATCGCAATGAGTTTTCCGGGGGTTCCGTTGGCGGGAGGCACGCCTGGCTGGGGTATAATAACTGACAAAGGCATTAAAGAAAAGGAAACGGTGGTTTTGGCTTTAAAATTTGCCAAACCCGATTTTCAGATTTCTTATGCAGAGCGCTTGTCAGAAGACGCGAGGTTAGCTGGCGTTAATTTGGCTCAAGATCTATTAAACAGCCACAAAACAGCTCCTCACTTTTTATTGATTTTTGCTTGCGGCTTGGGCGTGGCGTTTGATAATTTTTTAGATGGCTTGAAAAATAGTTTGGGCAGCAAAACCAATATCTTGGGAGGAGGCACAGGCGATTCTATGGCGTTAAAAAGCGGCGGTTGGCAATTTTACAACAAGCAATTATTAAGCGATGGCGCGGTGGCGGTTGGTTTTTGGGGAGAGACTCAGTCGGTTATTCAATCTGGTCATGGCTGGGAGCCATTGGGTTTAGAAATGAATATTAGCAAAGCGCAAGGCATCTTTGTCCAAGAAATAGATGGCAAACCCGCGGCTGAGATTTTTGAAAAATATTTCAGCCGAGCGGACATCAGAGACCCTAAGTTTTTTACTCCGCAGGGCCAGGGCATTTTGTACCCCTTGGGCATTATTTCCAAAAACACAGGAAAAATCATTGTTAGGCAGGTGGTTGGCGTGGGTCCCAAAGCCGAGCTTGTTTTTGCCACTAATATGCCCCAAGGCGCTGCTATTAGAATAATGCAAGCGCAAACTAGCAAAATGATTGATATTGCCCAAGATATTGGCAAAGATTTGTCAGTTGCTCTGAGTGGGTCGCATCAGGTTGCTTTTGTTTTTGATTGCGTCACAAGAAAGTGTCTTCTTGTTCCCGACCAGCAAAAAGAAATCAACGCTTTTATTAAGGGACTGGATAAAGACATTCCGATTTTTGGCTTTTTTAGCTATGGGGAAATTTGTTCAGCCAAAGACGAAGCAAAGTGGTTTGTTCATAATGAAACTTTCACCGCGGGCTTATTAAAAGAATGATTATGCGGCAAAGAAAAAAAATAAAAAAAAATAAGCCAGTGCCATGTTGCCAGATTAGGGGACGCAAGTCCCTGGAATTAGAAATTATTAGATTATCTAAATTAGTTGTCCAGAAAGTCCAGGAAGCCAAAGACATTCGCGAAAGATTAGAAAACTTGCTCAAAGAAAAAGAGCAAAAACAATGCTTTTTAGAAAAAGAGGTTGAGCAAAGAATGCAAGAGTTAGAAGAAAAAGTTCAGGAGCTGGAGCAGTTTAAAAAGATAGCCATTGGCCGAGAATTAAAAATGGTTGAATTAAAAGAACAGCTTCAGGTTCTCAAAGAGGGGTCTTAATCAAAAGAGCAACACTAAATTTTTATCTGCGTTGTTTTGATATTAATATTGAGAAATAATAATTTCAAAACCGCGCGTATAAAATAAATTTATGATTAAAACAGGAGCTGCCCAGAGCGCAACAGAGGACTCTTTCGCGGCCGGCAAAGAAGCGGCTGAAAAAGCCATCGCGCAAGCCGGGGGTAAGGCTGATTTGTTAGTTGTTTTTTCAACAGTGAATTATAATCAGGAAGAAATGATAAAAGGCGTTAATTTTGTCGCTAAAAACGCTTTAGTGGTTGGTTGCTGCGGGTTGCGAGGTATTTTTGGGTCAAAGGGCATTGAACGGGGCGTAGCTGTTATGGCTATTCTTTCCGATCAAATTCATTTTAAAGCCGGTCTTGGTTTGAACGTCAAAGAAGATTCTTTTGGCGCGGGCCAAAAATTAGCCAAAGAAGCAGTGAACCAAGACACCAAGGCATTGATGATTTTTATGGATGCGGTGGGGGTGAATGGCTCGGCAGTGGTTAGAGGAATTCTTGATGGTTCTAAAAAAAATCTCCCCATTATCGGGGGGATGGCTTCCGACGCTTCTACCTTTACTAAAACATATGAGTATCACAAGGGAGAAGTTCTAATCGATGTAGTGGTGGGCGTGGCAATGTCGGGCAAGGTTTCTTTTGGTATTGGGGTTCAGCACGGCTGGCAATCAGTCGGCTTGCCGGTGACTGTTACTAAATCCGAAGGGTCAATTATCCAAGAAATTGATAATCAGCCCGCTGTTAAATTTTTTGAGGATTATTTTGGGCAAGAAGAAGCAAAACAATTATATAAGCCCCTATCAAGGATATGCTATGTTTATCCTTTGGGTATGAGCGTTGAAGGGTCGGATGAGCTTTTAATCAGGATTGCTTTTGTGGCTAATGAAAAAGGAGAATTGGTGTGCGCGGGAGAAATACCCCAGGGCTCGCAAATTCGCTTGATGTTAGGAGACACGGAAAAAGCTATCAAGGCGGCGCGGGATGCCGCTCAAAAAGCTAAAGAACAGCTTAGCGGCAAACAAGCTAAAGCGGTTTTTGTTTTTGACTGCGCCGCCAGATTTATGTTGTTGGGCAAGCGAGTGGACGAAGAAATTAAAGCGGTTGCCGAGGTTTTTGGCGAGAATGTCCCTTTGGTTGGTTTTTATACATATGGCGAGCAAGCGCCTATCGGGGGCGATATTGGACAGAACTGCTCCTCGATGTTCCATAATGAAACAATGACTTTAATGGTTATTGGCGAGTGATCGCCGATTTTGCAAATTTTTCTATGGCAGAAGATTCCACTCGCAAAACAACCTCTGATTTAGAAGAGACCACCAAGATTTTGCTTAGGCGGGATTTAGAGCTGACTAAAATTAAAGAAAAACAAGATGAGGATTTAAAAACTCTTGATGAAATCGCCAAGCAACTTATTCGTCGGGATCTAGAGTTGTCAAAGGTGCAGGTCGAGAGAGAAGAGGAGTTAAGGGAGTTAGAATTGAAAACCAAGGATTTAGAGCAGGTGAGAAAAGCCCTGATGAATATCTTGGAAGATATTGACGAGGAAAGAAAAAAAGCGGAAAGCGAGAGAGACAAAACCCTTTCTATTATTAATAATTTTGCTGACGGCCTTTTAATGATTGAAGGCGAGTTTTTAATCCTTTGCAATCCCCAAGCGGCAAAGTTTTTTCAGATTAATCCGCAAACATTGGTCGGCAAAGAGATTAGCGTATTAAAAAAAGATTTTCCGCCATTAGCGGTTTTCTTTGGCGCGCTCAGCAAAAAAACAGCTCCTTTCCGCAGAGAGGAAATGGCGCTGGGTATTGATTTTTTTCCGGAGGGTTTTGTTTTGGAGGTCTCTATGATTTCTTTATCTGCTAATCGTTGGATGATTATTCTGCATGATATCAGCCGAGAAAAGTTAGTTGAAAAAATGAAGACCGAATTTGTTTCCATAGCCGCTCATCAGTTGAGAACCCCTCTTTCAGCCATTAAATGGATTTTGAGTATGGTTATTAACGGGGATGTCGGGGAGATTACCGAGGAACAAAAGGATATGCTCCAAAAGACATATCAAAGCAATGAAAGAATGATCGCCCTTGTCAATGACTTGCTTAACACCGCGCGCATTGAAGAGGGAAAATTTATTAACAAGACCAGCAAAAAAGACATCGTGGCTTTAGCGAAAAATATTTTTGTCCAATTCAAGGAAAGGGCCGTTAGTAAAGGAATAACAGCTGAATTCATTAAGCCGTCTGTCAGGACACCGGCAATCAATATAGACAGCGAAAAAATTTCATTAGCCATACAAAATTTATTAGACAACGCCTTGGAATACACCAAGCAGGGCAAAATAGTTTTTAAGATTGAGTTTATCAAAGCAAAAAACGAAATTTTATTTTCCGTGGCTGACACAGGCATTGGCATTTCCGGAGCAGAGCATAAAAGGATTTTCAGCAAATTTTTCCGAGCGTCAACAGCTGTTAAAACAGAGACCGAGGGCAGCGGCTTGGGGCTTTTTATCGCTAAAAACATTATTGAAGCGCACAACGGCAGGATTTGGTTTGAAAGCGAAGCAGACAAGGGAACGACTTTTTATTTTACCTTGCCTGTGAAGGAAGAATTTGACACATTCCTCAAGGAGTTCTAAAATGATATAATATGGATTACGAAACAACTCCGAGTATGTCATTCTGAGCCAGTAGGCGAAGAATCGACGGCCCCCAGCCGTCATCCTGAGGGGGTCAAAGCCAAGCCGTTGGCTTTGACCCCCTCAGGATGACGGCTGGCGCCCTCAGAATGACAACTTCGAGCTAACCCGTATTTTGCCCGCTTGGGGTATGGTATTGGCGCTTTTATGGTTTATAAAGCGTTTGGTATGAAAGTTGAATGAGCCTCTAAATTTTCAAGCCCGATAGGGCGCAACCCCCCACCACTTTTTAAATGCAACTTATAAAAAGCAATATCATTTTTTAGGGCATTGCCCAACAGTATTGGTTTGCTGATTGCGTCTAAAAAGTGGTGGGGGGGTAAATTCGTCGCCCTAACGGGCTCCTCATTAACGATTTCTAATATG
>Ga0066637_10003878_pt1 | contig 10037 bp, 14 predicted proteins | sample CryGeyCG2014_020_FD_62737 | JGI IMG/M metagenome (GOLD analysis project Ga0066637, IMG submission 62737) | Groundwater microbial communities from aquifer - Crystal Geyser CG08_land_8/20/14_0.20 | ecosystem: Environmental > Aquatic > Deep subsurface > Groundwater | place: USA: Utah: Grand County...
CCTACTCATATTAATATTTCTGAAAAAGAAGCCGAAATAATTATAAATTTTCTCAAAAAGTATGGAAGTTAGCGAAATAACTAATAAAGATATTTGGGAAAATTTTCTTTTAAATTGTGAAGAAAAGACCTTTTTGGATTCTTGGAATTGGGGAGAATTTCAAAAAAAGATGGGGAATAAAATTTGGCGGTTTGGAGTATTTGAAAATAAATTATTATTTTCAGTTGCTTTAGTGATAAAAATTACTGCTAGACGAGGAACTTTTCTATTTATCCCTCACGGTCCAGTAGTTAAAAATGGCAGAGAACTGTTCTCGACCATTTCCACTATATTAGAAGAACTTAAAAAGATAGCCAGGGAGGAAAAAGTGAGTTTTATTAGAATTGCACCAATTTTACAAAGGAAGGAGGAAAATATTAAAATTTTTAAAAATTTAGGTTTTAGAGATGCTCCGATTCATATTCATCCAGAACTAACCTGGGAGCTAGATCTAACTCCTTCTGAAGAAGAGCTTTTGATGGGTCTTCGAAAAACCACTCGCTATTTAATCAGACAGGCTCAAAAGAATAAAGATATTGAAATTTATCAGAGTAAAAATATCGAGGATATAGAAATTTTTAATAATCTTTATCAAGAAGTGGTAGATCGTCATCGTTTTGTGCCATTTTCGCTAAATTATCTAAAAAATGAATTTTTAGCTTTCAATTCTGATAATCAAATTTCTATATTCTTAGGAAAATACAAAAATGAAATAATCTCTTCAGGAATTTTCATTTTTTGGCAAAATATTGGTTTTTATCATCATGGAGCAACTTCTTTAAAATATCCAAAAATTCCAGTTTCTTATCTTTTACAATGGGAGGCGATAAGAGAAGCAAAAAAAAGATATTGTCAAACTTTTAATTTCTGGGGAATTGCACCCACCAATAATCAAAAACATCCCTGGTCAGGTCTTACCTTATTTAAAATGGGTTTTGGCGGTCAAAAAAAAGAATACGTCAAAACTCAGGATTTACCAATCTCAAAAAAGTATTGGTTAACTTTTCTTTTTGAAAAATTGAGAAAAACCAAAAGAGGGTTTTAATGGCAAAATCTTTTCGAAAACCATATAGGGTGAAAGTAAAAAGACTACGACCCACCCGCCGCCCGAGGGGCCCTCTGGGAGGGAGGTGGGAGGGTCGGAGTCCCGCCTTCGGCGTGGGCCCCTAAAATCGATTTTAAGGATGTTTAAAGTGGCAGATTAAACACCGTATGAGAAAATACAGGAAGCCATATCGGGTTAAAAGGAAAAGTTCGATTTTGAAAAACCGATTTTTTTGGCTAGGGACTTTGATTTTAATAATTTTTGGAGGAATTTTTTATTTTTTGATTTTTTCATCAACTTTTCAGATTAAGGAAATTAAAATTTCTGGTAATCAGAAAGTTTCAACTGAAAATCTCCAAAATATAATTCAAAACCAGATTGAGAAAAAAGTATTATTTTTGCCCGCCAAAAGTATTTTTTTAGTAAATTTGAATGAAATAAATAAAAACATTTTAGAAAAATTTCCTCACATCGCTCAGGCAAATTTAAATAGAGATTTTCCAGATATTTTATTAGTTCAGATTGAAGAGAGAAAACCAGTAGCTATTCTCTGTCAAAATGAATATTGCTTTTCTGTTGACAATAGCGGTATTGCCTTTGAATTAAATGAGATCCAGCCAGACCTAGTCACCCTAAGGAAAGGAGATTTAAATTCGGAGATAAAATTGGGTGAGAAACTCTTTGACCAAACTTTAATTTTCCAAATTTTGGATATCCAATCTCAATTAAGGGAAAATTTTAAAATTCCAACAAAAGAAGTTCTAATAGTTTCTGATGAAAGAGTAAATTTTAGAACCCTTGAAGGTTGGGAAATTTATCTTAATCCAGAAAGAGATGTAGCTTGGCAATTGACAAAACTTAGAGTGGTTTTGGAAGAAGAAATTCCTCCAGAAAATCGGAAGAATTTAGAATACATCGATCTAAGATTCGGCAACTTCGCCCCTTATAAATATAAATAACATTTTTTGGTAAAATAGAAAAGTATGCCAAAACCAAAAATCATTTTAAAAGGAATTCCAGCCAGTCCTGGAGTTGCGAAGGGAAAAGTAAAAGTGATTTTAAGTCCTTTAGAATGTAAAAAATGAAAAAAGGAGATATTTTAGTTACTGAAATGACCGACCCTCTTTATATGCTGGCAATTGAAAAAGCCAAAGCAATTGTAACTGACGTTGGTGGGCTTTTATGTCATGCTGCCATAACTTCAAGAGAAATGAAGATTCCCTGTATAGTAAATACAAAAAAGGCAACAAAAATTTTAAAAAATAATCAAAAAATAATTGTTAATGCTACAAAAGGAGAAATTTATGAAGGATAAAACCATTTTAGAAAAAATTGGAATCACTCAAAAATTGGTAAAAAATTGGAGAAAAAGAAATTTAAAAATTACTTATCCAATGAAAGCTAGAGCTAAATTTTTGATTCTCATGAGGGAAAAGATTTTTTAGAGGGCGCTGATAAATTTTTAACCCCATTCTCTAAGAAAAAACAAAAATTTTATACACTTAACCCTAAAAAATTTAGAGCGGATTTTTTAAGAAATGCCAAACTTTGTTTTCAATTTTGCAGACTCATTTTTAAAAGCAAAGATTTTATAAAAAACCTAAAGGAAAAAGAAAAAAGTGCGGTTGTTTTTTTCTTTGTTTTATTTATTTTCCTCGGCATTAGACCACCACTGGTTTCGTTATCAACAACCTTTATATTATATAGATTATCCGCAATCAATAACCGGGTACTGGTGGAAAATTTTAAAAGATTTATATAAAAAAGCTGCGAAAAGAGGAAAGAAAACCCGGAAATGGCAAAGAGAGAAAATTTTACAAGCCCTTGATCCAAATTGCCAAAAAGAAATTTTAAAAGAAATTAAGCCATTGCTAAGTGAAAAAGAATTTTTAAATTTCAAGAAAACTATTCATTCTCTTTACATTTTTCAAAAAACAAACAAAGAAAAAGCAAAAATTGAATACGATGGGGCACCACCTTATGGAGGTCCAATCCTAAATACAGGAATTTCACTTTGGGAAATACTAACAAAAGAATTTAAAAATCACCCAAATCTTATTAGAGAAAATTGTAAAATAAAAATAAATAGAATTCTTCAAAAACATCCAGTTTTGGGATCAAGACAATTGTTTTCTAGTCTAAAATGTTTTGATAAAGAAATTTTCTCTCAGTTTAAAAAAGAAATTAAAAGGTGGCTATAAGATGAAAATGCCAAAACAAAAAATCATAAGTAGTAAGTCAAAAATATATGAGAAATTATTTTCTCGGGATTTCTGTCTTGCTTCTGTGGAGGCCTGGGTCCGAGGAGAAAGTACAAATCCAAAAGGATGGACAGATAAAAAACAACCTTTTTTGCCTTACATAATTGCGGAAAGGTCTGATGATACCGTTCACTTTTGGTATGATTTACAAGGAGTGGAATGGGTTCAGAATCTATTGGTTCAGCTTGCCCGTGAAAATAAAAATTTCATAAAAAAGATTAAACAGACAGTTTTAGAAAAACTAAAATACATCAGGCCAATTTATGAAAAAGAGAAAATCCTGAATATTTCCAAACTCAAGAGGTTTATACGAGAACTTGAAGATGGATATCCTTGGTTTGGAGCCATGTGGTGGTTTTGCCAAATGGATAAAGTAAAATTAGTTAGGCTTAATTTAAAAAACATACAGAGAGTAAGAGTATTAACAGACAAGCTCTGCGATGGGTCTGATACTGTAATTAGAAAATCCTTAATTAAAATCTATCCTCGATTAGGTGATTTAGTTACTGTTTTAACAACTAAAGAAATAACATCGGGAAAGATTCCTCCAAAAATAGAATTGGAAAAACGATATAGAAGTTATTTTTTTGGAAATGATCAATTATTTGTTGATAAAACACATTCCCAGATTGAAAAGAAGTTTGGAATAAAATTTAAAGTCGAGGTAATTAAAAAAATCCAACAACTCAAGGGAAACATTGCCCAGAAAGGGATTGTTAGGGGGTATGTTCGGAGAGTTATGGGCCACAAGCAAATAAATCAAGTTAAAAAAGGTGAAATATTGGTATCTCCTATGACCATACCCGATTTTCTTCCCGCAATGAAAAAAGCAGCGGCATTTGTAACAGATGAAGGAGGAATAGTTTGTCATGCCGCAATCGTTGCTAGAGAACTAAAGAAGCCCTGTATTGTTGGTACTAAAATTGCTACCAAAATCTTAAAAAATGGAGATTTGGTAGAAGTCGATGCCGAAAAAGGAATTGTTAAAATCTTAGGAAAATAAAATGAAATTTATTAAAGATTTTCAAGAAATAAACGTTAAAGATATATCAATCGCTGGTGGGAAAGGGGCAAATTTGGGTGAGATGTTCAAAATTGGAATTCCGGTGCCGCCGGGTTTTGTTGTTTTAGCTGAGGCTTTGAGAGATTTAGGAAAAATAATTAAGCCATTGACCAAATTTTGTTTTAAGTATAGAATTAAAATATGACTATTCAAACTACAAAAGTTAAAAATGGGACTATAACCCTGCCGAAAAAATTTAGAAAGGCTTGGAAAAAAGCAGCAGTCTATATTGATATTACTGGAGATACAATTTTCATTAAGCGATTAACAAAGCCAGCCTTAACATTCAAAGAAATGATGGATGAGTTTTATCAAGTAGCTCGCAAAACTAAGCTCTCTAAAAAAGAAGTAGAAAAAGCTCTCCGGGAGGTTAGAAAGGAAGTATATAAATAAGAGATAATTTTATGCGAGTAGTGCTTGACACTAATATCTTTGTTTCTGGTCTTTTCTTTGGTGGTACACCGCGAAAAGTTCTAAATTTTATTGAAGAAAAATTAGTTACTCCTTGTTTTACTATCAAAACTTTTATTGAACTTGAACGCTTGCTTTACCATGATAAGTTTACCAAACAGCGAAATCTACTTCCTTTCTCAATTACCGATTTTCTTAACAGATTAAAAAATTATTCTCTCATTTTTCCTCAGCCTTCTAAGATTCTAATAATCATCAAAGAGGATTTAGCAGATAATTATCTTCTTGCCTGTGCCAGATTAAGCCAGGCTTCTTTTATTGTTTCAGGTGATGACCATCTTTTAAAACTCAAAGAATTTCACGGCATATCAATAGTGTCTCCAAGAGAATTTTTAAAAATCGTTAAGAAATAATATGCCAAAACAAAAAATCATTTTAAAAGGATATCATGAAAAATAAAAGGCCAAAACAAAAAATAAAATGGATTAAAATTGTAACGAGAACTGCTGATATCCCCTTAGAAATCTACAATTCAAAAGGGGAAAAAGAAGTTTTTTAAAAAAAGAATAGGAAGAGGCTTTTTTGACAAGATACTGTTTCCCGAAAAGGAAGGACATGCCTTTTATTTTGGGGAAGATGAGTGGAACAAATTTAAAGAAATTATAATAGCTAAAGCAGAGAAAAGGAAAAATTGGTTAAGAAACATAGCTAACGAAGTAAAAAAAGAATGTAAGAAGAGTAATGAGTTAGCAAAATCCATCGTTGCTGAGAGATTTGATAAAAAGAATAATAAAGAATTATGGAGTTATTATGATAAATTAGGAAAAAGACGAGCAGATTTCGCCTTTTGTTTATATCCCCATTTAATTATTGAGGAATATTTGGAGAAAAAAACAAAGGATGAGTTATTAAAATGTTTAAAATCAAAAGGCAAAGAGAAACTTTTTGAGCGGTATTGGGGGATAATTGCTACAAAGATAATATTAAATGCAAATGAAAGAGAAGGAATAGAATTATTGGAAATAGCAGTAAAGTTTCGAAAAAGAGGCAAAATTGATAGGAAAATAGATAATTTACTTGAAAGACATACCAAAAAGTTTTGTTGGTCGCCTCATTACGAATTTTATCTTCCGATTTGGAACAAAGAATATTTTAAGAAGAGATTAAAAGAGATCAAGAATCCAAAAGGAACGCTAGAAAAATTAAGGCTTGAAAGAGAAAAACAGCAAGAGGAATTGAAGAAGGTAAAAGAAGAGTTAAAAGATAATAAAAAATTAGTCCAGCTCATTAATTTGACACAAGAATATCTCTATTTAAGAGCTTACCGAACAGAAGTTTTAAGGGAAGCTTTTTATTATCTTGGGACCCCTCTTTTGAAAGAAATTGCAAAAAGGATGAAATTTAAAAATTGGAAGGATATTATATATTTAACTCCAGATGAAACAGGGAGATTCTTAATTAACAAAGTAGTTCCAAATTTAAAAGAGATTAAAAGAAGAAAACAGCATTGGGCAATGGTTACAAGAGAAGGAAAAACCAAAATAATTAGCGACGAAAAAGAGATTGCAAAAATTAAAGAGGAACTTGAACTCCAAGAAGAAATCGAAGAGGTTATGAAAGGAAATACAGCTTACCCAGGATTAGTTAATGGCAAAGTTAGATTAATAAGGACGATAAAAGATGTTAAAAAATTACAAAAAGGTGAAATTTTAGTAGCAGCTATGACTACTCCGGATATGACTGTTGCTATCCATAAAGCAGCGGCAATTGTTACCGATGAAGGCGGGCTTACTTGCCACGCCGCTATTTGCTCTAGAGAGTTAAAAATACCCTGTGTAATTGCAACTAAAAACGCAACTAAAGTTTTAAAAGACGGTGATTTAATAGAAGTAGATGCTAATACAGGAATTGTTAAAATTTTAGAAAAAGCAAAATGAAATTTATAAAAGATTTTAAAGAAATAAATAAAAGTGATATTCTTATTGCTGGTGGGAAGGGGGCGAATTTAGGGGAGCTAATGAAAATTGGAATACCGGTGCCATCAGGTTTTGTAATTCTGGCTGAGGCTTTTGAGAGGTTTTTGGAAGAGACTGATATAAATGTGGAAATAAGAGCAAGGTGGGATAGGATAAACATTGAAGACATTGAATCGGTGGAAGAAAGTTCAGAAATTGTTAGAGCTTTAATCTTGAAAGCGAAAATGCCAAAAGATATTGAAAGAGAAATTTTAGTTTCTTTTAAAAAATTAAAAGCAAAATATGTAGCAGTGAGAAGTTCAGCTACAGCAGAAGATTCAAAAATAGATTCCTGGGCAGGGGAACTGGAAACTTATTTAAATACTACTAAAGAGAATTTAATCGAAAATATTAAAAAATGTTGGGCGTCGCTCTATGCACCGAGAGCAATATTTTATAGATTTAAAAGGCATTTAAATAAAAAGCCGATTTCAGTAGCAGTAGTAGTTCAAAAAATGATTCAATCTGAGATTTCTGGTGTTTGCTTTACTGTTCATCCAGTTACTAAAGACAAAAATCAAATGGTGATTGAAGCTGCCTGGGGACTAGGAGAGATATTAGTTTCTGGTCAAATTACTCCAGATACTTATGTAATTAAAAAGGATACTTTAAATATTTTAGATAAAAATATAAATCTTCAAGAGAAAATGATTGTCCGGAGCAAAGAAGGTAATAAAACCGTGGCTATTCCAAAAATTAAGAGAGAAAAACAAAAACTATCCGAAAATCAAATTCAAGAATTAGCCAAGCTCTGTATTAAAATAGAAAGCCATTACAAAGACCCTCAAGATGTCGAGTGGGCCTTGGAAAAAAATAAATTTTATATTGTCCAATCTCGGCCCATTACAGCTTTATAACTCTTTATTTAATATAGTAGATAAAGATTGAATAGCCAATTTTGGTTATAGGTTCGTATTTATCTAACCAACGATAATATCCATAGGGCTGATTAAATCCAGGAACTGGTTTCCCCCGACCTCCCTGCAAAAAAGTGGCTGAAACCGCTAAATAATTTCCTCTCGGAAATTCTGATTGATCACGAGTGCCCCACCAAGGGGCATATTTTTCTTTTAGATAATATTTGGCATCGCCACCGCCAAAATAATCAACATAAATTTTATCAATTTCATTTTCATCAACCCATTTTTTTAGTCTCTTTAAATCTTGGCCCCAGTCCAAATTAGAATTGACAGTATAAATGTAAAGATTATCAGGCCCTCCAACAATTTCATTAGCATAGGCCAAAAAATGAGGATAAATAGAAATTACTGAGATAGCCTGCCATAATAAAAGCAATCCTAAAAAACTATATTTTAATTTCAAATAAGGTTGTTTTAGTAAATTGACAGTTATTGCGCTCACCAATAAAATTGTAAAAGGAAAAGCCGGTAATAAATGGCGGACTCCAATATTGAGATTAGAAGTTAGAGAGGTAGCCCAATAAAGAGCAATAAAAGTGAGCATGGCAAATTCCGGAAAATGAGATTTAATCCAGCCTTTTGTCCGCTGAAAAATATTTACCCAAAATTGCTTTTTAATCGACCAGGCCGCGTATAAAAGAGCAATTAAAGTTAAAATGTGAAAAGCCAATGGTTCTTTAATGGCATAAACTATGGGAAAATAATTTTTCCAGCCAGCAGCTGAAACTTCACCTAGAAAATAAGTGGTATGGCCGCCAGCTGCTCGCTGGAAAACTAAAGCCAGCCCTAAAAAGTATTCAGCAAAAGGTCTTAAAATTGGTTTAGCTGAAGCCCAAACTAAAATTTCTCGAACCTTCGGGAAAGGAGTAGAACCCAATAAAAATTCAGTATCTCTAGCCTGTCTTTCAGGAGAATAATTCCAAACATGGTATTGATAAACCGGCCAGATTAAAAGATAACCAATAATAAATACTAAAATTAGAATTTTTAGGGTTTTTTGCCAAGTCCCTAACTTAATTAACCACCAAACAAAAGCCAAAATAGCGAAAAAAGGAATCAAAAGGATTACTGAAAATTTGCAAAGCTCAGCTAGGCCAAAAAATATTCCTGATAAAATAATATTTTTTCTAGTTGGGCTTTTTAATGCTTTTATGAAATAATAACTGGCAATAAGTATTCCGGTTGCTGCTCCAACATCGGTGGTAACCAATCTTCCATGAGCCAAAAAAGTTGGCGAAAAAGAAAATAAAAACAAAGAAAGCAAGGCAGTTTTATTACCGAAAAGTTCTTTGGCCCATTTGAAAATATAAAAGCCGAGTAAAATTAAAATTAAAATCATCGGAATTCTTCCCCAAAATATCATTTGGTCAGCCGGATTACCAGAATGATAAAGGAAATGATAGCCAAAGCCCCACTGACCATTAATATCTTCTTTCCAATCTTTTATTTCAGATGGAAAATTTAGGGGCCCGCCTTTAGTGGGAGGGTGGAGGGTGGGTTGGAGTCCCTTAATGAAAAGTAAAGGAATGGCAGCCAAATCTTTCAGCAAAGGCGGATGTTCAGGATTCAATCTCATATCTTTCTGGGTTAAATAAGAATACCCGGCTGGCAAATGGGCTACCTCATCCATGGTTACTGAATCGTCTTTCATACTAAAAACCGCCAACAGAAAAACAAAAATTAAAAGCAAAAGCGCAATAATATCAGAGCACATATTTATGTGCTCGACCGAGCACCGAAGCACATAACGCTTTATGTGCTCGGTGCTCTGGTTAGTAGGCGATTTAGACATAATTTAAAAATTTTAATTTATTTATTTAAAACGATTTAAACATATTTCCTTCCAATCTGCTGGTAGTTTATTACAAATACTTGGTTTATTTTTTTCTAAAGCAAAATTAATCACGCTCTCTTCATCACCCTCCAGATAGTAGTCGGGAGCAGGAGCTAATTTATTATCGGCAGCCGGATTCCAAGCTGCTTTTTGTCCCCAAATTAAAGGGCCAAAGAAAAAATTAACTGTTAATAAAATTAATAAAAATGCTCCAATAAAACTTCTAACAAATATCTTTTTATTGATTTTAGCAAGAAATCCTACCCCAAAATAGACGATGATTAAAAAGACGATGAAACCGCTTAATTTATAGAAAAGATTCCAATTGAAAACGAAGTAATACCAGTTTTTCCAGGAACTAATATAGGAGCCATAGAGTCCTAAAATTAATAAGAAGGCAGGATACAAAATTTTTTTTCTATTATCTTCAAAAAAAGACGGTATTTGGT
>Ga0066637_10003885_pt1 | contig 10031 bp, 6 predicted proteins | sample CryGeyCG2014_020_FD_62737 | JGI IMG/M metagenome (GOLD analysis project Ga0066637, IMG submission 62737) | Groundwater microbial communities from aquifer - Crystal Geyser CG08_land_8/20/14_0.20 | ecosystem: Environmental > Aquatic > Deep subsurface > Groundwater | place: USA: Utah: Grand County...
GCTACGCGTTCAAGCTGCTGGTGGACGAGCTGAAGTCCATCGGAATCAATCTGCAGCTCAAGTTGAGGGATAGAGGCGAATAGGAATATGAGGAAAACGTTCAAATATCTCGCAGGCGCCGCACTCGCGATTCTCGCGGGCAAGCTCGTCCTCAGCTACGGGAACGTCTGGTTCCATCTGCTCGACGGCAGCGGGTTCACCATCATCCTGTACGCGTTCATGGCGGCGGTTGGCTTCGTTTTCGCCTCGATGGTGTCGAAGAAAATCGAGCTCGGCTACAAAACCGCCGCGCTCAGCGCAATCGGAATCGGGTTCCTCGCCGCGCTGCTGGATTTGCTGATTCCCGTCGTTTACACGGTTCTCCCGCCTGTTGCGGGCGCGCCAGTTGAACTCGGCGCATACTATTCGAACATCTACGGACTGCTTTACAACATAGTCATCGGAACCGCGTTCGGCGCGGTGTTCGTCGCAATCGGGGAATTTTTGCAGATGTTCATAAGGAGTCGATAAAAAAATGAAAGCGGTAGCGTCACTGCGTTTTTCCCTGTTCTCGCCGGAACAGATTCGCAAGATGAGTGCGGTAAAGATAACCGTGCCCGACACCTACGACGAGGACGGTTACCCGATTGCAGGCGGGCTCGCCGACCAGCGCCTCGGCGTGATTGACCCCGGGCTGAAGTGCAGGACGTGCGGCGGAAGAATGAAGGACTGCCCCGGGCACTTCGGGCACATCGAGCTCGTGCGCCCCGTGATTCACGCCGGATTCGCCAAGGCGGTTTACCTGCTGCTCAAGCAGTGCTGCTCGAAATGCGGCAGGCTCATGAGCGCACCGTCTGTTTCGGGAGAAACCGCAAGAGCAGGGACGTGCCCGCATTGCGGCGAGGCGCAGAAGCAGGTGAAGTTCGTGAAGCCCACCTCGTTCTACGAGGAGGAGGCGCGTTTGCTTCCGAACGAAATCCGCGAGCGCTTGGAGCGCATTCCCGACGAGGATTTGCGCGAGCTCGGCATCGGCATCCGGCCGGAATGGATGGTTTTCACCGTTTTGATGGTTTCACCCGTCACCGTCCGGCCTTCGATAACGCTTGGAACAGGCGAGCGCTCCGAGGACGACTTGACGCACAAGCTCGTCGACATCCTCCGCATCAACCAGCGGCTCGAGGAGAACGTCGACGCGGGCGCGCCGCAACTCATCATCGAGGACTTGTGGGAACTGCTGCAATATCACGTTACGACTTACTTTGACAACGAGACCGCGGGCATCCCCCCCGCGCGCCACAGGAGCGGACGCCAGCTCAAGACGCTGTTCCAGCGCCTGAAGGGCAAGGAAGGCCGCCTCCGCTACAACCTGAGCGGAAAGCGCGTGAACTTCAGCGCGCGAACGGTGATTTCGCCCGACCCGACGCTCGGCATCAACGAGCTGGGCGTGCCCACGGAACTGGCAAGCGAGCTTACCGTGCCCGTGAGCGTGACGGAATGGAACCTCGAGGGCGTGAAGCAGATGGTGCGCGACATTCCCGAGCGCATCAACTACGTCATACGCCCGGACGGCAAGCGCAAGAAGCTCACCGCCACGAACACCGTCGAGGTGCTGGAGGAACTCGCGGCGGGATACACCATCGAGCGCCAGCTTTGCGACGGCGATTTCGTCATATTCAACAGGCAACCGTCGCTCCACCGCGTCAGCATGATGTGCCACGAGGTGAAGGTGCTGCCTGGGAAAACGCTGCGCTTCAACGTCGCCGTCTGCAAGCCGTACAACGCGGACTTCGACGGAGACGAGATGAACATCCACGTGCCGCAGAACGAGGAGGCGCAGAGCGAAGCGGAGATGCTCATGAAGGTGGACGGGCAGATTCTGTCGCCGCGCAACACCGAGCCGCTCGTCGCGCCGGACCTCGACCAGATTACCGGTTTGTACGTGCTCACGCAGAAGGATGCGGTTTTCCCGAGGGCGGAGGCGTGCGGACTGCTCAACGCAGCCGGAATCGAGGAGGACGTGAAGGCGGACGAAACCCACGGACGCGAACTCTTTTCCATGATGCTGCCGCGTGACTTCGATTTCCAGGGCAAGAACAGGCAGTGCAGGAAGTGCGAAAAATGCAAGGCCGAGGGATGCGACAACGACGCGTTCGTATCCATCAGGAAGGGCTCGCTGAAGTCCGGGCACGTCGACTCGCGCGTCAGCAACGAAATCGTGAAGGCGCTGTTCGTGAAGCACGGGCCGAAAGCCGCGCGGAACTACATCGACGCCGCCTCGAAGATGAGCACGCGCCTGATTACCAGTTACGGGCTTTCGCTTTCGCTCGACGACTATTACATGACGCCCGAAGCACGCAGGCAGATAATCGCGCTCTACAAGGATGGCAGGACGGAACTCCGCTCGCTCGTCCACAAGTACCGCAAGAAGACGCTCGAACGCAAGCCCGGCAAGACGCTCAAGGAGACGCTCGAGGAGGACATAATGGACGTCGTCGAGCGCGTGCGCCACAGGTGCTGGAAAGTCGTCCGCGAACACATCAAGATGTCGGCCATACGCGCCAGCACGGGCAGGGAGTTCAGGCACAATGCGGCGCTCCTCATGGCGAACGCGGGCGTGAAGAACAAGCCGATTAACGTCGTGCAGATGTGCGCGCTCGTCGGACAGCAGGCGATCCGCGGAAAGCGCATGACGAGCGGCTACCGGAACAGGATTCTCCCGCACTTCAAGCGCGGCGATTTGGGCGACGCCGCCCGCGGATTCGTGCGCTCCAACTACAGCAGCGGCTTGACGCCCACGGAATACTTCTTCCATGCAGCCGGAGGGCGCGACTCCGTCGTCGACAAGGGAGTCAACCCCGCGAAGACGGGTTATATGCAGCGCCGGCTCATAAACGCGCTGCAGGACCTCATCGTCCGGAAGGACGACAGCGTCCGCAACGCCGAAGGGCGCGTCGTGCAGTACAAGTACGGCGACGACGGGATGGATCCGTCGAGCGGCGAGAGGATTGCCTACGGCGAACCCGTCGGCGTAATCGCCGCACAGAGCATCGGCGAGCCCGGAACGCAGATGACGCTCAGGACGTTCCACTACGCGGGCGTTGCCTCGCTCGCGCAACTCGGGTTCACGCGGCTCGTGGAGATAGTGGACGCGCGCAAGACTCCCAAGAAGCCAGTCATGGAGATTTACCTGAAGAAGGAATTCCAGGGCGACTGGGACAAGGCGAAGGAAATCGCGGCGTCCATCGAGGAAATCCGCCTGAACAAGGTGGCCAGCATCAACGAGGACTTCAGGCGCCGTGCGGTTACAATCGTGCTCGACCGCGCCGCACTCAGGGAGCGCGGCATCGCGGAAAAGGAGGTCGAGGACAAGATACGCAAAGCCGAAACGGACATCGAGCTGAGGAAGGACGGCAACGAGATAATAATCGCGCTCAAGACGGGCGCAGCGCTGAAGCCGGCGAAGGGCAGGAAGAAGGCGGAGGACAGGGAGAACACGCTGCGCAACATCAGGCGCATGACGACCCGCCTTTCCGAACTGCACCTCAGGGGCATCCGCGGCATCACCCGGGCAATCATCGTCAAGAAGAAGAAGGCGGACGGCACTATGGAACTGAGCCTCGCGACGGAAGGCAGCAACCTTTCGGCGATATTCAAGCTGCCCCAAATCGACCCGACGCGCACCACGACGAACGACATCATGGAAATAGCCGACGTGCTCGGCATCGAGGCTGCGCGCAACGCAATCATCGAGGAAATCAAAAAGGTGCTGGACGCGCAGGATTTGAAGGTGGATTTGCGCCACATCATGCTTATCGCCGACGCGATGACCGCGAACGGCTCGGTTACGAGCGTCGGGCGCCACGGGCTCGCGGGCAAGAAGGTTTCCGTTCTCGCGCGCGCCGCCTTCGAGGAGACGACGAAGCACCTGCTCAACGCCTGCGTCGCCAACGAGGAGGACTCCCTCGCGGGCATCACGGAGAACATCATCATCGGGCAGACGATTCCGTGCGGAACCGGCAACGTGAAACTGATAATGGAAACGGACTGAAATGGTAGTTGCGACGATTAAGTCGTTCCTTGCCGAGCCGTTCAACAGGTGGCTCTTCCTAGGGCTGCTTGTCCTTGGCGCGGCGCTTCTGCTCCTTCCGCAGCCGCAGGCACAGGGTAGCGGCGACGGGAACGCATCGTTCATCCACTTCTTCTACCTTCCGACGTGCCCGCACTGCCACGAGCAGATGGAGCAGCTCAACCCCGTGCTCGAGCAGAAATACGGCATCAAAATCATATCGCACGACGTCTCCTCGGCGGAGGGAGGGCCCCTGTTCGAGAAGCTCTGCGGCGAGCGCGCACTCCGCGGACTCGTGCCCACCACGCTCGTCGGCGACAAGACGTTCGTCGGCTACAGCCCGGAGATAGGCGCGGAGATAGAGGGCGCCGTGAAGGAATGCCTCGGAACGGCGTGCAACGACCCGCTCACGGGGCAGTCGTGCGCCGCGCCGCAACAGCAGAGTTTCGTCCTTGACTTGCCGTTTCTCGGAAAAACGGATTTGCACGCCATGTCGCTTCCCGCGCTCGCGGTTATTCTCGGACTCGTCGACGGATTCAACCCGTGCGCGATGTGGGTGCTCGTCTACCTCATCGCGCTTGTGATGGGGCTTGACGACAGGAAGCGCGTCTGGATAATCGTCGGCTCGTTCGTCTTCGCGTCCGGCGCGCTCTACTTCCTGTTCATGACGGCATGGCTCAACGCGTTCCTGCTCATAGGATACATGCGCCCCGCGATGGTAATCGTCGGGCTCGCGGCTCTCGGAGGCGGCATCCTCAGCGTGAAGGAATATTGGGAAACCCGCAACAAGCCGCTCGTCTGCAAGGTGGGCGGCGAGGAGGACAAAAAGAAGACAATCACGCGCATGCGGGAAATCGTCTCGATGCCGCTGACGTGGGCGACGTTCTTCGCGATAGTCGCGCTCGCGTTCGTCGTCAACGCCGTCGAGTTCGTCTGCTCGTCCGCGATACCCGCCGTGTTCACGCAGATTCTCGCCCTCAGCCGCCTTTCTGGGCTCGAATACTACGGATACATCCTGCTCTACGACGTGTTCTTCATGCTGGACGACGTGATAATATTCGGACTCGCGGCTTTCGCGGTTTCGAACACGGAGCTGGGCAACAAGTACGCCCGCTACTGCAAGATAATCGGCGGCGCGGTACTGCTCCTGCTCGGATTGATGCTCCTTTTTGCGCCGGGAATGCTCAGGTAGAATCAGGACGACTTCGCTGCCAGAACCGACTTCTTGTAAGCCCTGAATAATTCCAGCGCGCCGCGCGCTTTCTCAGCGGCGCGGGCGTAATATCCGCGTTCCAGCAGGGTTTTCGACGACAGGAGTGCGGTTCTGGCGTCCCTGAACGCGTCGACGCGCGCCTTCGTTCCCTCGATTTTCGCGGAAGGAATCTTCCGGAAATGCGGGTTGATTATCTCGAACATCAGCATGTTCCGCAGTCTCAGCGCTTCCGACTCCGTGAGATTCGTCCGCAGACCCGCAAGATAAGCATCGAGTTTCGATTCGGCATTACCGAGGCGCTCCTTTGTCTCTCCCTGCCTTCCGCGCGCAACCGCTTCCTTATCGAGAAGCCTCGTCGGCATGCCGCGCGCTTCCACCATCGCCTGCATTTCTTTGAGCGGACCGAGCAGGCTCGCTAGAACCGCCGAAGGATTGCGTTTGCGGGCGAGTTCGGGAACCGTCATTATCTTGTCGTGCGCGGGCTTCGATATCCAGTCTACGAGCTGCCGCTTCAGTTTCCGTTTCGCGCCCTTGCGAACAGGGCCGCCCACATACGCGGCGGCTTCGTCGAACAACGTGACGTACGGCGACCAAACCGCGGCAGGCGTCCCTCCCTTGAAGTTGCCGATTGCTTTCTGCGCTATTCTAAGGCGCACGTAAAGAGAAGTTGCACGTGAAAGGTCTAGCGCGGAGCTGTCGGCGGCGTGCGCAAGCGAACGAACCGCCTCTGCAGGGGTACGGTACGTGACGAGGATGTCCCTGCCGTCGGTGCGCGTTATGGAAACCGTACCGTCCCTGCGGAAAACAAGGCGGTTCCGGAAAGATTTGATTCCCTTTTTCGGCGTCCCGAATCTGGAAACGCCCTTGGAAACGCTCACGCGAACCCCGCCCTCCTCGTCAGGTGGTCGGGAAGCGTCAGGGGCTCGAAGGGCTTGTCCTTGCACGCGTTGCGCACGAGCGCGCCCAGCTCTTCGGAAGTGAGCGGTTCGTTCTTGCCAGTTGCGCGCACGCGCACGTTTATCTTTCCCGCAGCCTGCTCCTTGTCGCCCACAACTGCGACGAACGGAACCCACTCCTTCCCGGCGTCGCGAACCTTCTTCTGCAGCGTCTCGGAACGGTCGTCGAAATCGGCGCGGACGTTTTCGCGCGAAAGCGCGGCGAGCGCCTTTTCGCAGTAGGCGTTGTTCTTTTCGGATACGGGCACGAGCCGCACCTGTGTGGGCGAAAGCCAGGTCGGGAACGACGGCGTTTTTCCTTCCGAGATTTTGCGCGCCTCGTTTTCGAGCAGCGCGTAAATCACGCGCTCGACACTCCCGCTTATCGAAGCGTGCATGAGCACGGGGCGTTTCTTGGAACCGTCCTCGTCGACGTAGCTGATGTCGTAGGTGTCCGCGTTCTCGACGTCTATCTGAACCGTCGAGAGCGCGCTCGCCTTGTCCAGGCAGTCGACGAAGTTGAACTCGAATTTCGTTATGAAGTAGGCATAGCGCTCGTCGAATACCTCCAGAAGCACGGGTTTGCCGAAATGCCTCGCCATCGACGCGTACCAGTCGCGATTCTCCTCGAAGAAATCCTTCTCCGCGCGGAATCCCGCCTCGAAGGGCAGCTTCAGGGACGAAAGCCAGTCAAACGACAAACGGAACTGCGATTCGAATTCCGTTTTAGCGCCGTTCAAATCCTTCGTGAACGTGTGCATGTCGGGCATCGTCAGCGCGCGCACGCGCTTCAGCCCGGCGAGTTCCCCGCTCTGTTCGCGGCGGAACGAGTAGCGCGTCAGCTCGAACATCTTCATCGGCAGGTTCTTGTACGAAATGGTCATGTCGTGCGCAATCAGGAACTGCCCGAAGCAGGCGGCGAAGCGCAGGAAGAATTCCTTCTCGTCGCTTTTCACGACGTACTGCCGCGCGGGGAAGCGCGCCAGGTACTTCTTGAGCGACGGGTGCTGGTAGTCGTACATGAGCGGCGTTTCCACTTCCATCGCGCCGTACGACGTGCAGTACTCGGTTATGTCGCGCTCGATTAGCTTTTTGATGAGCCGCCCGTTGGGCAGCCAGCGGAAATTTCCCGCGTCGCTGCCCGGCTCGTAGCCCGCGATGTGATGCTCGCGCATGAGCGCGATGTGCGGCGGCTCCGTCGCGTACGCCCGCACCTTGCGGATTTCGTAGTCCGCGAATTTCTTGAGATTCACGTGCGTGCCGTATTCGAACTTCGCCGCGTCGTGCAGTTCGCCGTCGGGAGTCAGGATGTAGAAGCGGCTTTTTACGGTGGCTTCCTTTTTCAGCGCCTCCGATGCCGCATCCTCCTTCTTTTCGGAAACGCCAATCTCGGCGGAAATCGTCTTGCTGAGCTCCGCCAGCGGATGCCCCTTGCACTTGAGCTCGAACTCCTTGTAGTAGCCGAACGGCGCCTGCGAAACCTGCGCGAACGGCGCGCACTCGTCCGCGAACGCCTTCAGCAGGCGCTGTGCGATTTCGGGAGAAGCAAGCTCGCTGGAAAGATGGGCATACGGATAAATGAGGATGCGCAGCGCCTTTATTTCACGGATGTTCTTCTCGACGGCAGCCGCGGCTTTTTTCACCACCGCTTCGTCATCCCCTTTTTCGAAGGACGTGAGCACGAGCAGGACGTCCTCGATTTTCGCGCCTTCTTTCTCCTGCGCAGTAAGCGCGGGCGCGGTTTTAAGCGCCTTGTCGCGCGGCTTGAAGCGCACGTAGTCGCAGTGCAGTTCCAGGATTCTCATGATTAACTTACCCGATACCTGTTTAAAACCGATTCCTGTTCGCGAAGGGGAGTCGGTGGAACTTACATGCGATCGCCGGGAAATTCGCAGGGGTGACAGGGGCACGAGGAGGCGAGCTCCGCGAGCCGACGACGTCCCTGTGTCGAACCCGGGCCTTCAGCTTGGAGGGCTGAGATCATACCGTTAGACCACGATCGCAGTAGCACATATTAGTGCGGCTACGTCTTTTAAAGCGTTTTTTCAGCGCTTCGAAAGCAGCTCCCGAATTGCCTCTTCCAGCCCGGGTTTAGTTTCTTCCTTCAGCTCGTAGCCCACGCGCACGATTTTCTTCTCTGTCGTCATCACGCGGTTCAGGTCGATGGGTGTGCCGCCGACCACCACGTCGGCATCGCTCGCATCGATTGTTGCCTTGAGCTCGGAAACCTGCTTGTCGCCGTAGCCCATCGCGGGCAGGACGTCGTGCAGGTGCGGGTATTTCTTGAAGGTGTCCTTGAGCGAGCCAACCGCGAAGGGCCGCGGGTCGACAATTTCCTTCGCGCCCGCGTTCTTGGCTGCGACGAATCCCGCGCCATAGCCCATTCCGCCGTGCGTGACCGTCGGGCCGTCCTCGACGACGAGCACGCGCTTGCCCTTGACGAGTTCGGGATGTTCCAGCGTTACGGGCGAAGAAGCGAGGATTATCTTCGCGCGCGGATTGATTGAGGCGACATTTTTCCTCACCATCTCGACGGCCTCCTTCTTCGCCGTGTCCACCTTGTTGATGACGACGACGTCGGCAAGCCGCACGTTCGTCTCGCCGGGATGATACCTAAGCTCGTGCCCGGGGCGGTGCGGGTCCGCCACTGTGATGTACAGGTCCGACTTGTAGAACGAGAAGTCGTTGTTGCCCCCGTCCCAGACGATTACGTCCGCCTCGGTCTCCGCCTGCCTCAGGATTTTCTCGTAGTCGACTCCCGAATATATCACGTTGCCGCGATCAATGTGCGGCTCGTATTCCTCGCGCTCCTCAATCGTGCACAAGTGCTTGTTCAAATCCTCGTACGTCGCGAATCGCTGAACCGCCTGCTTCGCCAAGTCGCCGTAGGGCATCGGATGGCGTATCGCCACGACGCGCTTGCCCATTTTCTTCAGGATTTCGCAAACCCTGCGCGTCGTCTGGCTTTTTCCGCTTCCCGTGCGGACGGCGCAGACGCTTATCAGGGGCTTCGTGGACTTTACCATCGTCGCGTTCGGACCGAGAAGGACGTAGTTCGCGCCTGCTGCGAGCGCGATGGAACCGATGTGCATCACCTGCACGTGCGACAGGTCGCTGTACGAGAACACGACGTCGTCGACGCCGTGCTTCTTTATTAGTTCGGTGAGGTTCGCCTCTTCCTCTATGGGGATGCCGCCGGGATATTCCTTTCCCGCCAACTCGACGGGGTATTTCCTGCCCGCGATGTCGGGAATCTGCGCAGCCGTGAACGCGACGACTTCGTAATCGGGATTCCCGCGGTAATACGTGTTGAAATTGTGGAAGTCCCTGCCAGCTGCGCCGACGATAATGACCTTCTTTTTTCCCGCCATAATGAGCCACCCCACAACCGTTAGGACGCGGGGGTTTTTAAGAGTTAGCGGGCCCGGGGGGATTCGAACCCCCGACCTACTGCTTGCTCCGTTTCTAGTGAAGGTCTTTCGAGGCGCGCAAAGCGCCGAGAAAGAAGTTCATAGGAGGCAGTCGCTCTATCCAGACTGAGCTACGAGCCCTTCGAACGAACTTTTGATTCCCAGCTTTAAAATCGCTCGCATCGCGGGGCTGCGTTCCCTGACGCACCGCGCCATAGAAGCTTTTAAAAGCAGAAGGAGGCAGTAAATATAGCGTGGCAGAGTTTTCGAAAGGCGCGATAGCCGCATTGGTCGTTGTATTGCTCATGGTTTCAGCCGCAACCACGTGGCTGGCGCTTTCCAGATTTTATCAGCCGCCTCTGAGGAGTATAGGCAGCGGAACAGCCGCCGGCCTCGTGTCGGTGAACGTCGGCGCGCCCAATACGCCG
>Ga0066637_10003886_pt1 | contig 10031 bp, 11 predicted proteins | sample CryGeyCG2014_020_FD_62737 | JGI IMG/M metagenome (GOLD analysis project Ga0066637, IMG submission 62737) | Groundwater microbial communities from aquifer - Crystal Geyser CG08_land_8/20/14_0.20 | ecosystem: Environmental > Aquatic > Deep subsurface > Groundwater | place: USA: Utah: Grand County...
TGCAACCAAGGAACATGCTGATATTGTCTGCCTAAGTGCCTTAATGACTACTACTATGATTGAAATGCCGAAAGTGATTGCAGCATTAAGAAATGCAAATTTTAACAAACCAATAATGATTGGCGGGGCAATTGTAAACCAAAAATTTGCGGAACAATGCGGAGCATATTATGCTAGAAATGCAGTAGAAGGCGTTGATAAAATAAAGGAGATTTTAGCCAAGAACTAGCTTATTTTGGTTTTGTATATTTAAATATCTGAATGCCCTAGTAGTAAATGCCAAATAGCCAGCACAAGGCTTAAATAGTTCTTTTTGTATCTATTCTATTGCTTTGTGGCAAATTCAGGTGATGATAGGGACATCATTTGTGCAAAATTGCTAAGCAAGTTCCACTGTGATATAATGGATATTGAAGAGCCTATTCTGGATGAAATCCAGATAAATAAAGAAGATGACTTAGTCGATTTAATCTACATGCCTGCATGGAAGATGATTCTTATTGATGTAATTAAAAGAGAAAAATTTGATATCTGGGATATTGATATTTCACTGCTTGCTGAAAAATATCTTGGCAGAATAAAAACTTTGCAGGATTCAAATTTAAGAATTCCAGCAAATGCAATCTTAGCTTCAGCATTACTTTTGCGTTTTAAAAGTAAAACTATAAAAATTTCTTCAATTGAAGAAGAGGATGAGGATCTGCTCGCACAGCAGCAAGCTAATTTATACCAGTTTGATGGTTTTATACCAGAATTAACTTCTACCGGAAAGATTAGAACTGGAAATATTTCTTTGGATGAATTGGTAACATCAATTGAAGAAATCCTTGAAAAAACATCAAAGCGCTCTTTGAAGGTTCCGGTGGCAAAACCAGAATTTTTATTAAATTTGGGGACAATTGACTGGGACAAAAAAATGGATGAGGTTTTAGCTTTAATTCTGCAAAATGTTGATTCCCAAGGGTTAGTTTTATTTTCTTCCTTAACAAATGCAGAAAATGTCGATCATCTGGTTGAAACATTTATTTCTTTATTATTCCTCGCAAACAAAAAGAAGATTTCACTATTCCAAGAGGAATTTTTCGGAGAAATTTTCATTAATGTCTTAAGTGAAGCTAGCTAATTCTTTTTTAACTCTGTTACCTTTTTTCACCTCGGCTAATTACATTTATAAAACCACAATCAGTATTTTATAAACAGTAAAACTTATTATTGCACTTGTAGGTATGGTAAATAACCAAGCATATATCATCTTCCTGACAATTTTCCAGCGGACAGCGCTGGTCCTTTTTGTTAATCCTACACCGGTAATTGCTCCTGACATTACATGAGTAGTGCTTACCGGAATCCCTAACATAGTACAAATTATAATTGTAAAAGCACAAGAACTTTCAGCACAGAACCCATTTATCGGCTTTAGGTTAGTTAATCTTACCCCCATTGTTTTGACAACCATCCATCCGCCTGCCAATGTTCCTAAAGCAATTGTTGTGTGAGACAGTATTACTACCCACCAAGGTACATAAAAAGTAGTTCCAAGCAGTCCTGCACTAAATAGCATTATTGAGATTATGCCCATTGTTTTTTGTGCATCATTTGTACCATGCCCTAAGCTATATATTGAAACAGAAAGCAATTGTAGTTTTTTAAAATAGTTATTTACAACTGAAGGGTTCATCTTTCTGGCAATCCATAGTGTGATAATTGAGAATATTATCGCACCAAGTAATCCCACAACAGGTGCGACAAATATAAAAATCACAATAGTAGTCATGCTTGCCATCTGCAATACATTAAGTCCGACAGCAGAAATGCCTGCCCCAATTAAGCCACCAATTAATGCATGGCTTACTGATATCGGTAATCCGAGAAATGTTGTGGCATATGTCCAAATAATCGCGCCAACCAAAGCACTTATAATTAAAATTGGCGTTACCACAGCAGGGTCAATAATCCCCTTTCCTATTGTTGTTGCAACCGCAACACCAAAAACAAAAGCAGCAATAAAATTACAAACAGCAGCAAGCAAAACAGCCTGCCTCATTGTCAAAACCCTTGTTGCTACTATTGTTGAAATAGAATTTGCGGCATCGTTAAATCCATTTCCAAAATCAAAGAGTAATGCAAGCACTACTCCAATAATAACTAGACCCAGAGGATCAATCATACTTTATCACGATAGCCTGAATAATATCGGCTATTTCAGTTCCTTTGTCAAACACTTCTTCCAAGCCTTCGTGCATATCCTTGAATTTTATTATTTCAATAGCATTATTGTTCTCAAATAGCTGAGAGATTGAATCCTCATATAAAGTATCGCCCTTATTTTCTATGGAATAAATATGCTCACACAATCTTTTTGCTTCCTTAAGTTTTGTCAGATTATTTATTGTTATATGTATTTTTTTTACAAGTTCATATATTAATTCAGCCTGTTTTTTCATTAATGTTGGTATTTTATCAATTTTGTAAAGAATTAGTTTTCTTGCATTCTCATCAATTAAATCTAAAATATCATCCTGCAAACCAGCCAATTCATGGATATCTTCCCTGTCAAACGGAGTTACAAGGCTTTTGTTAAGGCATTCAATTATATCATATGTTTGTGTATCGCCTTTATCTTCAATCTTTTTTATTTTTTCAATTATTTGCCTTTTTTTATGATCATTCAATGAATCATATTCTTTTAAAAAATTAGCAAATTCCTCTGATGCTTCGAGAACTGTTTCACTCTGCTTATTTAACATATCAAAAAATTTGGTTTCTTTTGGCAGAAAAAAACTTATTACTCTATTCATGATGATTTTCAGGCACTAAAGGTTTTTAAATATTAGGTCATTATCGAATACATCTATAGTTTATAGAAAATATAGGGCAACAAATCCAACAATAAAAAGCAGCAAATGCATATAGATTATGCGGTATCTCTTTCCAATATCTATTTTTTTCGGATCTTTCAAAGCTTGTTGATATGATGGAAAAGTTAAAAATGAAAGCAAAACAAGCCAGCCATATTTTAATGGCAAATAACCCCAGTCTTTTAAACCCTGCAAAAATTCTAATCCAGTTAATGTCATTAGTATGAATGAAACTGCACCAAAAGCAATTGCTAAATATGAAAGAATCATCAAATTTTTTTCTCCGAACAATACTACGCTGCTCCTATACCCTAGTTCATCCTCAAGATTCTTTGATGACATTCTGTATAAACAAAATCCGCCAAATTGCAATCCTACAATAAACAGCAAAGGCAAGAGCGGAGCATTGAATGTAGGCATTACAAGAATCCAGCCTGCGTAGAACCTGAATATTGGATTAATTGCAGAGCCAGAAATTAAATCCACAATAGGCCTTTTCTTGAAATTAAATGGTTTAATTGTATACAATACCTGGTTTACAGTCATTGCTAAAAGGCATGTTAAAAATAAAGCCCCTAAATTTAAGCCAATCCAAAAAGATATTATTAGAAGAACAATCACCAGTAATTTTGCAAGATTTATGCTGACATCCCCGCTTGGTAATGGCCTTTTTTTCTTCACTGGATGTAAAGCATCCACTTCTTTATCAAATATATCATTTACTGTGTAAAGAGCAGACCATAGGAAACAAACAGAAACCACCCCATAAAACAGATTTAAAAAGTCTATATTTACATTAAACATATAATGTGCAACAATAGCTGCAATTAACATATTTCCTGCCGATTTTGTCCATTCCGCAGGCCTCATAAGATAAACAAGGCTTAAAATTTTAGTAAATAAATCTGACATGGGTAGTTATTTTATATTATTACGGATTAAAAAGATTACTCTCTTTAATTAAAACAATAAAATATTGGCCAATTATATTAAATAATGGAAAGAGCTATGGAGAATATGCCTAACGTAAAAAAGATTCTTGAAGCAGCCTTATTCATGGCTCCACGCGCATTAGATTTCAATTATTTCAAAAAACTGCTAAATCTGGAAACAAAGGAACAGGTTGTTCAAACATTGCGTGATTTAAAAGCAGATTATGATTCAAAGGATTCAGCTTTAGAAATCTTCATTAATCTTGATGATGAAAAAGCCATGATGCGCGTTAAAGGTGACTATTTATCAAATGTAAAAGATCTTGCAACAAATTCTGAATTCCATGAGGGTCTGCAAAAAACCTTAGCTTTAATCGCATTCAAGCAACCGGTAAAACAAAATTTGATTGTTAAATATAGGAATGTAAAAGCATACGACCATATTCACATTCTTGAAGAAAAAGGTTTTGTAAAAAGGATTCCTGCCGGTAGGACATTTATTTTGCATACAACAAAGAAATTTTCTGAGTATTTCAACATTGATACTGCGAAGAAAGAGATGGTGCAGAAGACAGAAACAAATCCCCTGGCTGATGTTAAAGAGCCAGAAAAATCCGCCTGAAAACTAATTTAAACTTTAAGATAGCTTATTTATTATGACCGAATTTAGCTTGCAGGAATTAGGGGCAGCTGGTGTTATCCCTGTTGCGGGATTTCTAATAGTCTTTAACAATGCGCAAGGTCGCAAAGAAACCCTCGCCTCTGTAATGTTCCGGGGCTTTGACCCAGAAAAAAATGAACTCAGCCTTACCAGCCTTGATGATATTAGCAGAAAAGTTAAGGGATACCGAGGCATTAGGCAGGAATTTATAACTAAAGTTGGCACTACCCCAATAAGGGCTCTTTTAGCTGTTTTGATTCAGAAACGCGGTTCTGAAACTCGGGCTTGGCCATAAAGCCAGCAAGTGACATATTGCCAAAGGGAAGAAAATTCCTGCGAAGATTGGAAGCAGAAGGCTTGGTCGTGAAGAAGGATGGCCTATTTTTTGTTTCTCCATTACTTGTAAGAAAAGCAAAAGCCTTGGGCAATCCATTGACTGCTGGTAGCACAAAGGTTCAAGAATTATTTCCTGCACCAGCAAGATTGTTTTCAAGGTATGGCTTGGCTAGAATGAAAAAAGGATTATCCAAAGCACATTCAAGAGTTTCTGGCCTTATGTCAAGGATAAGAGCAAGAAGGCGCTGATTTTATTATTTTATTTTCTTTTTTCTATATTTTACCCCACTATTTTTAAACGTTCATTATGAATAGTATTAGAGAATATTCCAAATTCTAAAAAAATACGGGGCAGATCTTTGCGAACAACAATATTAAACTTTTAATTTTTTTATTAGTTTTTTCAATACCTTTCGTTTTTGCTGGAAATTTGCTGACAAAAACAACTACTGTAACATTTGACAATGTAACAAAACAAAGGACTTACTTAGTATATTTGCCTACTAATTATGATCCAAATATGTTCTATCCTGTAGTATTTATGTTCCATGGAATGGGCGGAAATGCCCAAGCAGCAGCAGGTTCAAATTATGGCTGGCAGGAATTAGCTGATCAGAAAGGATTTATTGTTGTTTTCCCTGATTCATTGAAAGATTTGCCACCTAAAGACATCAACATAGGCCCTGTTTTTATGCCAGGTTATGATGTGCAGGGTTTTTCAGGAAGTCAAACTTATATTAGATGGGATATTGCACACGTATTAGCAGCTGATAGATATAACACCCAAGATACTGAATTTATGAAGGATATTTTGAATGAAATAAAATTAGCCTACAAGATTTCAGAGAATCACGTATTTTTTACAGGGCATTCTTACGGCGCTTTATTTGCATATTATGCCTCAGTTGCAATGCCGGATAAAGTAACTGCTTTTGCAGAACATTCCGGCGGCTTAGTGAAATATTGTTATTTTATTTTCTGTTATTATTTCCCGATAGAGCCAAGAAATGCTAAATTAAATCCAGCATTTGAAGTTCCTGGCTTATTAATACACGGGAAAAATGACAATACTGTTTCATATTCTTGGAGTCAAACATTGCAGTTAGAATTAACTGCAAACGGCTATGCAAATCAGTTAATTGATTCAGCTGCAAACGGCCATGATTGGGACAAATCAAAGAATGAAATACAATGGCAATGGTTTATGGGCCATTCTCTGCCTTTAGTTCAACCTGCTTGTTATGCTAATTCAGAATGCGGTTCAGACGTTTTTATAGGCCAAGCATCTTGCAAAAATGGAGATGTTTCCCAGCAGTATAAAACATTTACTTGCAATAATGCTGGTACGGTAAATGCTGCATGTTCAGAATCAGTTTCAGATAAATTAGTAAAGGATTGTTCAGCAAAAGAGCTTTGTGAGAATGTTAACTGTAAAGCTGTTACTTGTTTTTCAGATTCTGATTGCGGAACATCAGAATATCTTGATTTATTTTGTTCAAATAATTCTGTTTTCCAAAATCTGAAAAAATATTCTTGTTTAAATCCAGGGACATTGCAAGCATCATGTACCCCAACCCTTATTCCAGAATTAAAACAAACATGTGAAGTTGGTTGTTATAACGGAAACTGTTTCAAGCCTGCTTGCACAAAAAATTTAGATTGTGGAAAAGACGGATTTTTCAGTTTTGCTTATTGTAAGAATGGCGGTGTTTACAAAAAATATGCTGCATATGTTTGTAAAAATGCAAATAGGTTTAATTCAGCCTGTTCCAGTTCTGTAACTGAAAAATTAATCCAGAAATGCAATTATGGCTGCTTGCATGCAATGTGTTTGCCAAAGATTCCTAAAAAGATAATTTCTGCCGTGATTAAATTTTACAAAAGATAAATTGTTAATTTCCTTTGCCTTTTGCAGCATGTTCACCGTTTTCTCACTGGTTTAAAATTACTGCAAAAATACCAAAAGTGAAGGATTGACCAAACATATATTTTAATATAAGTTTGGTTGATTTATATGGGTATGAATATTCCTTTATTCAATAGGCTAAAAAAAAGCATTCACCGGGAGATTGCTATGCTGCAGGATGAAGTTGTAGATATCATCTATTCAGTTTCGCCAGAAGCAGTTTTCCATGGTGGCACTGCTATTTGGAGATGTTACTCCGGCAACAGGTTTTCTGAAGATTTGGATTTTTATCTGATGGCTGATGAAAAATTTAAGGAAAAATTCTTTGAAATACTTGAATCCCACAATTTGCAGGTTTTGAAATACAAGAAAACTGAGAATACTGTATTCTCAAAGGTATCTAATGGAAGGGCTGAAATACGGTTTGAAGCAGCTCTCAGAAACATAAGTAAATATGATTCAGGATTCTATGAAAAGACAGACGGTTCTTCTATGGGTGTATTTGTGCTTTCAGCAGAAGATTTGTTGCTAGAAAAAATGAGTGCTTACTCTAATAGAAAACTTGTTCGGGATATCTATGATGTTTATTTCCTGAGCAACAATGATTTGTCAAATGAATCGAGGAAAAAATTAGGTAATTTTGCTAAAAAAATAGGAAAACCACTTGATGAAAAAACCTTGAAGACAATTATTTATTCAGGAGCAATCCCCTCATTTGAACAGATGCTTTCAGCATTGAAAAGGAGATGCATTACATGAAATATATTTCTAAGGTAAGGGAACATTTTGACAAACAAATGGTTTTTACCCTGCGTGATTTGCGCATTTTTTTGAAAAAGGAAGCCATTAGTGTGGGTTATGCTGATTTGTTGTTGCACAATATGGTTAGTAAAGGGGAAATTACGAGAATAACAAAAGGTGTTTATACCTTTAACAAAGATTTGGAAGTAGTGGGTTTTGCATTCCCCCCCTTTTATTATGGATTGCAGGACGCCCTATCCTTAAGAAATATTTGGGAGCAGGAAACAAATCCGATAGTAATAACCCTAAAAAAAGTCAGAACAGGAATAAGGCAGATAATGGATTCTAATGTGTTAGTTAGGAAAATCTCTAGAAAAATGTTCTTTGGATTTGAGTTGATAAAATGTAATAATTATTGGTTGCCGGTTTCTGATGCTGAAAAGACATTAATAGATTTTGTGTACTTTAATGAATCCCTTCCAAAGGATACTTTGGAGGAATTAACGAAAAAGGTACAGGGTAAAAAACTTGAGACATACCTCAAAAAAACACCTAAACGAACAAGGGCCAAGGTTGAGCGTTTGCTTAAATTGAAATGACCTATTTTTTAGAATGCAGAACAAAAGGAATTGCAATCAACATTAAAGCCCCAGATATTGCTAATGGGATTCCATAACCAAATGATTCTCCAATTGGGCCAAATATTACAGAACCTAAAAATTGTGAGAATAAAGTTATTGTTGTTATTGCACTTGCGTGCCCTCCTATTTTGTCTTTTTTAAATAATTTTGCTGTCCAATAAACAATTGCAGTCATTGCCAATCCATCCCCAATCTCGTGCACAATCCTTGAGGTGAATGAAATCGCCAGGTTAGGGTAAATCATCGTAATATGCCCGATTCCGGAAATTAAAATCGCAAAAGCAAATAATTTTTTATAATCCCCTTTTTTATCAATCCATTTCCCTCCTAAATATGCTACAATGCCAAGGAAAATTACAGGGATGGATAAATACAGGCCGGTTTCAAATGTATTCAATGCAAATGCCTGTTTCAAAAATAAAGTATAACTTGTAACCTCTGCTCCCCAATGGAAAGTGAACAACACAAGAGGGATTAAAAAAAGCAATACTTCTTTTGTGAAAAATCCTTTTGTGTATTCCTCAATTTTTACCTTTGTCCTTTTTGCATCCTTAAGAGAAAAGGCCATTACTGCAACAATAAGGAACAAGAAACCAAGCAGCCTGAAAAAGGTTTGGTAATCATAAAAATTCAGGAATAAGCCAGCAGTAAAAAAGCTTGCTGCAGAGCCAAAATAGAAAAATAAATTATATTTTCCAACCTTTTTTCCTTCCCCTTTTTTTCCATGCTCGCTTTTTAGCATGATTGTCTGCAGGGAAACCCAGGTTGCATTAAACCCAAAGCCGCCAATGAAAAATAAAATTACAAGCAGATAAAATTGATTGAAAAAGCTTATCCCAAAGAGAAAAATGCTTGCCGCAATAAAACCAAAAATTGCATTCTTCTTTGATGAAAGCAAATCACTGGAAATGCCTATTGGCAAACTCAGCAATAAGCCGGATATTGAAAATATTCCCAACAAAAGCCCTATTTCCAGGCCGGAAAGTTTTATTCCAGTGAGATAAAGCGGAATGAAAAAAATTATTGAACCGAAAAGCAATTTTGTCAGGAAGACAAAGATGTTGACTTTTGTTAAATTTGTAATGTTCATTAAAATATGTTTTGCAAGTTCCTATTTTAATCCTATTTATTTTTCAAAATAAGCACAAATTTTCCGGTCTGAAATACATACAGATTTGATTCAGTTTCTTTTTGCTTGTACCAATTGCACAATTCAGTATATGCGGCTCTTCCATTATAGAAGTATTGCTCTTCTAACTGGCTATTCATTTGCAAGACAAATGCTTTTGCTTCAATTTCATCGTTTAGTTCAGCAATCAGCAAATCATATTCCTCAAATGTCAGGTTAGTAGTATTTTCAGTTTCAGCTTCTGAAATTACCTTAAATGAAGAATTTTTGTATGTCATCCTAAGCTCATCCATTGTTGTAAAACCTTTATCTTTTATTAAATCAAGCAAAGCATTTGTGGCATCAGTATTCATTGCTGAACTTATTTTTGGAATGCTTTTGTCTGCATTCTCAAAAGTTTTTGCAAGGATCTCGCCAGAAATTGTGTTCTTATTTTGGAAACATCCACTAAGCAGAACCGCCATAATGCATAAGCCAAAAATTAAGAATACTTTCTTCATTTCAGTTCAACCTCATATTGCTGCATTATACTATCAACATTCTTTTCCATTTGTTCATAATTTGCATTCATTGAATCATATTCAGCTTTTTTCTCTGCAAGTATTTTTTCAGTATCTGATGCTCCGGCTATGAAATACATTACTTTTGTAAATAACCCTTTATTTTCTGTTTTCCATACTGCAACATCATCCCTGTATTTTAAGGCTAATTCTAGTTTTTTCATTTTTAAATATGATTTTACGCTGAAGAAATATTCTTTCAAATCATTATCTGTTGGGTTTTGCTTCTTAGCCATCTTTTGTGCAACATTTGCATGTATTGACATA
>Ga0066637_10003887_pt1 | contig 10030 bp, 7 predicted proteins | sample CryGeyCG2014_020_FD_62737 | JGI IMG/M metagenome (GOLD analysis project Ga0066637, IMG submission 62737) | Groundwater microbial communities from aquifer - Crystal Geyser CG08_land_8/20/14_0.20 | ecosystem: Environmental > Aquatic > Deep subsurface > Groundwater | place: USA: Utah: Grand County...
GAAGATTGAAACCTGAAACATTAACGCTTCGCGCTCCGGACCGTCGCCAATTATGTATAATTTCAAATTTGGAATTTGTTTAACCAAATCTGGAAAAATCTCAACCAGCGCTTGAAATCCCTTCCAGGTCACCAGCCGTCCGGCGGAAAACAAGACGAAGTCCGACTCAGCCCTTTTTAAAAAGGGCTGAGTCGGACTTCCATAGGTTTGGCTTTGAAAAAATCGGGAAAAATCAAAAGCATTATAAACCACATTTATTTTCTCCGAGCCCACTCCCCACATTAAAACTATTTTCTTCAAATATTCACTCGGCACGATTATTTTATAAGCCCTCTTCCCTACGCCCCTTTCAACTTTTCTTCTCAACTCCGTCAGCCAATCAAATTTTCTATCTTGAAATTCCTCCAAAGTTATAAATTTTTGAGATTTGAGATTTGAGATTTGAGATTGAAACTGTTCCCACGCGTAATCACCCACGATTTTTAGAATAAATTTTTTTCTTAAAAAACAGGAAGCCAAACAAACAGGCAATCCGACACTAACCGGGTCCTGGGCAAAAAAAACATCCACAGACCTGCCCAAATTTAATATTTTAAGAAAATAAAGAAAATGTCTAATTACCTTGGGGAATTTTCTCACTTCGCCAAAGCTCAAAACACTAACGTCAATTCCCTTTCGAGGCAATTCGTCAAAAAGCAATTTTGAGTATGTTGCCGGCCCGCCGATATCGGGCGGATAAAGAGGCGTACAAATCAATATTTTTTTCTTCATCTCTTGCATAATACACCAATTCGTGACATTATACAAACAACTGAGGTAGACATGAAAACGATTCAAGACAATATTCAGTGTTCCGGCATTAAAGTTGCCATGCGCGATGACCATGGCAATGAAGTCGGCAGAGCATTTCTATATATCATGCATAATGATTTGCGCGCTCAACCGTTCGGTCTTATGGAGGATGTATATATTGCTGAAAAAATACGCGGTCAGGGCTTGGGAACATCTCTAGTGCAAAAAATCATTGTATTAGCAAAAGAAAAAGGATGCTATAAGTTAATTGCCACTAGCCGATATTCCCGAGAGAAAGTTCACCAATTATACACTGATCTGGGATTCCAAGATTACGGAAAGGAATTCCGCATTGATCTTTGATCTTTCTTAAAGTGGATATATTTGACTTATTTTTTATTAATCTGTATTATAAAAACACAGTAAAAATTCAAACATATGCGCAAAATTAATTTAAAAAATGTGGTTTGGAAAGAAGGGAAATATTATGTCGCGTGGAACCTCAATACAACGGTTTCCAGTTTCGGTGATACCAAAAAAGAAGCTCTGGCTTGCCTACAAGAAGCGTTGGAATTACATTTGGAAGATGTGCCTGCTTCCAAAATCAATAAAGTGGAGCGACCGGATTTGATTCCGCTTACTTTCAAATATGGCTAAACCAGTTTTGCTAAGTTTGATACTAAGAGTCCTCCGCCAAAAGGGCTTCTTTTTTGTCCGGCAAAAAGGATCACACGCGCGTTTTCGCAAAACCGGGCAGCCTACCGGGAACGTAACAATAAAAATCGTAAAAAAGGAAATCCCCTACGGCACCTTCCAGTCAATTTTGCTTCAAACTGGATTAAAAGAGAGCGAATTTTTTGAAGACAAGAAAAAATAAAACTTCTTTTATTCTTTAACGTTGAGCGACATTTTAAAAGAAACCCGAGGCACAAATTGGGTGTTAAGATAAATTATAAAGATGAACCAAAACCGCAAAAAAGTGTTATATATCATCACCAAATCGGTCTGGGGAGGCGCCGGGAAGTATGTTTTTGACTTGGCAGCAAACTTACCGCCAGAACAATTCAAAGTTTTTGTCGCCGCCGGCCCCGAACCATCCCGCCAACAAAAAACTCTTTTTTCAAAGTTAAAAGAAAAAAATATTCCCTGTTTTGAAATAAAACATTTCCGGAAAGATATAAGTTTTTTAAAAGACATTCTTTCGTTTTTTGAAATATTACGGCTGCTTTTCAAAATCAAACCCGACATTATTCACGTCAATAGCTCTAAAGCCGGAGGTCTCGCCGGCCCCGCCATTTTAATTTACAGAATACTGAAACCACTAATGGCTAGTGGCTATTCCCTGATAACTATTTTCACCGCGCACGGCTGGGTATTCAATGAAGAACGCTCTGCCTTTCAAATCAGAATAATCAAATTTTTCAGCAAAATTACCTGTCTATTTTACAATAAGATAATCTGCGTCTCGGAATTTGACAGGCAAATCGCCATTAAAAATAAAATCACGGGAGAAAAAAAATTAATCACAATACACAACGGAATCAATTTCAATGAATACCGATTTCTGACAAAAGAAAAAGCGCGAGAAGGTATTATGAATCATGAATCTTGCCTGTCGGCAGACAGGTTAAAAATTAAGGAAACGGCCGACAAAAATTCAATTTGGATTGGAACAATTGGAGAATTTACAAAAAACAAAGGACAGTCCTACCTGATTGAAGCAATCACGATGCTTCAAGCTTCAGGTTTCAAGCTTCAGGCTGTCTTGATTGGATTCGGTGAAGACAAAGAAGAACTGGAATTACAAATTAAGAATCACAAATTAAGTGAGAAAATCTTTGTGGTAGAAAATTTGCCCGACGCCCCGCTCCATCTCAAGGCTTTTGATGTTTTTGTTTTGCCGTCTATAAAAGAAGGCCTGCCTTACACTCTTTTAGAAGCCGGCTTGGCGCGCCTGCCTGTCGTGGCCACGGAAGTAGGCGGCATACCGGAAATAATAGAAAATAAAGCAACCGGATTTTTGGTAGAACCGGGAAAGCCAAACAAAATAGCCGAAGCTATTGAACATTTTATAGATAACGGAAACTTACGAAGCGAACTTTCCTTTGAACTATGGGGAAAAATAAATAGAAAATTCCGACTGGAACAAATGTTAAACGCCACTCTTTCGGCGTACAACCACAAATCCAATTCCGGCAAATAAAATCAGGGTCAAAACAGCCAGAAAATAATAAATTGTATAATTCCTACCGGTAGATTTTCCGTTATCGCTCGCGACAGAAACTACATTTGCCTGCTGATTATCAAAAAGTTGCCGGTTTTCTTCATTTTCATAATTCTCCTGTTTCTCTTCAGAATCCTTTTGTTGCTCTTTTTGTCTGCCGGAAACGTTGTCGGCCAAAATATCATAATCATTGCCAACGTGTTGTGATACATAAACCGGCTCTTTGTTTTTAAAGCCGGGGCTCTCGGGCGCGATGACAATATTTTCATTTAAGCGCGAAAAACTCTGCGCTTTCTCTAAATTGCCGTTGTATTCAAACGAATCAGCCACAAGCCCGCCCGGATACAAAAACTCCACTTCACCACGGCCTTGGGAGAAAATAATACCGGACGAAGAAGAAGGAATTACCAAATATCCGGCGGGCCTTATAAACGTGTGAGCGCTAAAAGTAAAATAATTTTGATAAGCAAACCTAAAACGCCATCCGGAAAGATTAATCTCCTCTCCGGAGGCGTTATAAAACTCAATAAAAGAATCCACGCCGGTTTTAATTTCTGAAATATAAATCTCGCCGGGAACAGCTTTTGCCAAAAACCTGTCGCTCGCGGAATATTCTCCAAGTGAAACACTCAAAACAACCACATATTCTCCGGGGTAACGATAAAAGTGAGTAATGTTTTGCCCTTCCCCTACAGAACCATCGCCGAAATTCCACAGATATCTGGCATTATCCAAAGGTTCGTCTTTCAGGCCAAAAGCCTTACCGCGAAACTCCGCCCTCGCGCCGGCCACAAGCACCCTGTCCTCACCGGCATATGCTTTTATGCTTGGCAACTCTTCGGGAGGGATATATTCAGACGAAACCGAAGATGAAGATTCTTCACTTGTTTCTTGGTCTTCTTGCCCACCATCTTCGCCTGAGATTTGAATATTTTGTGCCTTGGATGTGGCCGAACCGGTCAGCCAGCCAGAACCAGATTTTTGCATTGTTTCTTTTGTCTCGTTGTCTCCGGCGGGCCAACCTTCCGACGCGTCTATTTTATCAATCTGCGCACCCTCACCATCTCTCAAAATTAAAACAGTGCCGGTATTAACGAATTTGCCACCAAGATTTGCGTAATTATAATCGTAATCGGAAAAAATATTTTCTGAAGAAACAATTAAAAAATATCCCCTTGCGGGTATCGTGCCTTGAGGATTAATAACAAAATCTATCTCTGTCCGGGATAATTCAATCTCCCAGCCGTCAAGAATAATATCTTGATCGCTGTTATTATATAATTCCAACCATTCATATCGCCAATTTTCCGCCGTGCCCATCCAAGCAATCTCGTTAATCACCACTCCGGCAAAGGCCGAGAACGGCAAAAACAAAATCATCAAAATAAAAATAAAACCCAACTTCTTCATGAAATTAGGCTAACAAATATAAGAAATTAATCAACTCCCAATTTATAACATCCTTACAAACTTGTCTGCCTACAATTTTTCGCCCTTAAAACTTTATACTTTCACCGGAGTTTAATTTTTTTTCTTTTTTCTGTTCTTCGTTGTTGGATTTTTTAACACCGGCTTCTTCCAAAAGTTCTCTCAGTCCCTTAAAATCCGGGGTTGATTTGCTTTTACGAACGTGTGGTTCTTTTCTAAACTGAGTGGTTCTTTGGCTTAAATTACGCAAGGAAAGACCCTCTTCCTTCTCTTGTTTTATCTCGTCGTCAAACAGATAAGAACGGTGTTTCTGGCAAAAAATAGGTCTTTTGCCGTCGGGCTTAAATGGCACCAGAATTTTTTTACCGCACACAGAACAGGCCGCCTCAAACAACTGCGGCGATTCCTTTTCTGCATCTTCGGGCTTTTTTTTGTTGTCCAAAACCCCGGCAGACGAAATCGGTTTATGCCATTTACCTATCTGGTTTTCCACTTCTTCTTTTATTCCGCAGTAAATTTTTCTGGAAAACTCAAGAACTTCCCCTCTCTTAGATTCCGACGCTCTTTCTATTGGCGGGAGAGTGCCGGCGGAAAAAGGCCGCGAGGGAACGCCATCTATGGAAAGCTTTAAATAAATACTGGCAAAACCCAAATTAACGATGTCATCGGCCATAAATTCCGGCGCGAATTCTTTTTCTAAAACCTCCGCGTCGGCCGGGCCGACCCTGAAAACAAGATGAGTTCCCACATTGCCAAAAACCGCGTCCCGGACGCTTTCCTCCATTTGCGTGATATACTGATGCGCCAAAATCAAAGCGAGTCCGTATTTTCTTGCTTCAGAAAGAATGTCCCTGAAAGATTCGGTGGCAAAATTCTGAAATTCATCAACATAGAGATAAAAATCGGGAAACTCCTGAGCTGTGTTTAAAGCGCGGCTCATGGCTGCCAGATAAATTTTCGTGATAAGCATGGCGCCAATAAGTTGAGAGTTCAATTCGCCGATTTTACCCTTGGAAAGATTCATAATAACGATCTTTCTTTCGTCCATCACCTTTCTGAAATCAAAACTGGATTTCGGTTGACCAATAATGTTTCTTATAACGGGATTGGAGGTAAACTGGCCCACCTTATTCTGAATTGCAGGCGTGGCCTCTGCGGCGAACCTTTCGGTATATTTTGCGAATTCCTGTTCCCAAAACGCTTTTATAACGGGATCTTGCACGTTAGATACTACCTCTTTGCGATATTCTTTATCGGCCAACATTCTGTTTACGCCCAGGAGCGTGGCGTTTGGATATTCCAAAAGCGCCAAGATACAATTATTTAAAATATATTCCATTCTGGCAGACCAAACATCCGGCCACATTTTTTTAAACACACCCATCAATCCGGAGGCCACCAAATGCCGCTGTTCCGGATTTACATCTTCCATAATATTAAAAGCGATCGGATAATCGGTGTCCGCGGGATTTAAATATATCACGTCTTTAACGCGTTCTTCGGGAATATAATCCAGCATTTTTTCCGCGAAAGAGCCATGCGGGTCAATAATTCCCAAACCCTCTCCGTTTCTGATATCCTGAACCGCCATATTTTCCAAAAGAGTCGTTTTTCCCATACCCGTTTTCCCGATCACATACATATGCTTGGTGCGATCTGTCTGTTTAATACCAAAAGGCGTCCGCTGGTTGCGGAAATTCGTCTGCGCAAAATATACTTTATTATTTTCAGACATAATTAAACCGGAAGGTTGGCCGGCGGTTCACTTTTCTTTGCCTCTATCCGGCCAAAGGTGGGAGTTTCCGCGACCCTGCCCGGGAAATGATAAACCGTTGCCAATTCTTCGCTGTTCAAAACAAAAGAAGAATAAACATAAGGGTAATAAAAAGAACCCCTATTCCTAAAGGCATTCAGCTTAATCCGCTTTTTTCTCGCGGACCTTCTTTTTTTAAAGAAGTAATCCACCACCGTTGAATTAACAGGTTTAAAACCATTAAGGTCCAAAGCGTTATATTGCTTCATCACCCCCATGAGAGAAACCACGTTTACAAAATCAAACACATCCCGCCTGGCAATGTACATACCTCTGGTAACCACGTCAAAACCCAGTTTAGAAATATTTCTCTCAACGGCTTTAATCATTTCTTTTTGCCCGGAAGAAAGGCCGGACATGGCCTGAGATTTTTCTTCGAGGCTGGCCTCCGGGCTAACCCCCAATATTTTGCCGATGGCTTTTTTGCCTTCGGCCTTCCAGTCTTTTTTCGTCGCTCTGAGTATAAACTGATACCAAACCTGTTCTCCGTGCTTCAAAGAACCCAAAAACTCCAAAACACTCGTGAGCGGATCGGTTTTTTGCTCTTCCTTGGTAATCGTCTCGTGCAAGCCGTAATCAGTGTAAGTTCTGATAGGAAAAGCGTCATCGTTGGTCAAACCAAACTCCGCGCCCCACATATTCCATTCCTCCATATCTTCAAAATGAGCCGCTCTGGTATAATCTTCCACCTCAACAATTTCTATATCCGGATACTGGGCGTAAAACTGCGCCTCCACCAAATTTCTAAAAAATCTTTGAGTGCGAACAAAAAAGTGAACATTACCGTCAATTCCCGCAATTTCCAAACTAAACCAAGCCCGCAGAAACCCCTCCCAATATTTGTTTATAAGATTTCCGTCCCTTGTCTGATGAAACGCGTTCAGAACAACCTCCATGGCGCGCGGACTTTTATAAATTTCTCTAGGAAGTTTTATTTCCAAAAGCTGCCAGCGTAAATTTTTCAGATAACGGCCGCGCAGTCTTGCCACCCAACTTTTACAGAATAAAAAAATCAAAAACAAAGGCACCCACAAAAACCAAAGCGTTTTAATCCAATAAATGAATCCTTCAAAAAGCGGGTTGTTAAAAAAGAAAGACAAAAATTTCATTATTATAAAAGCGTGTAATTGCCCTGAGCGTCTTTGCCAAAAAACTTTTTGTTTTGCAGATTTACTAAAATTGTATTTTCTTTAACATAACGCTCTTTCAAAACTTTTTTGATAATTTCTTCTTTTGAGAGCGGCCCGTTTTTTTGCAAAATTTTCTCAATCACATTCCTCACCACGCCGCCTTCATAACCCCACTCCTTCAAAGCGTAGAGTCCGCGGCCAACCAATACAAATCGGTCATCCTTTATCAACTCATTATGAACGGTTTGAACATGTGAAGGCTTGTTAAAAAATTCTTGTATCGCGGAAGCGGTTTCTAAAAAGTGCATGGGTGAACCATGTTTCTTCATCACTAAAAAAGCGTAATCTCTCATACCGCGCGGCCTTATATAGGAAGACCGAGCATGCCCCCAATCACCCAAAGCGTTGGGAGACAAAACACGGGATACCTTAAGCAAGGCCTTAACTATTTCTTTGCTCACATTCTCTCCGATATTATCTTCCAGATATCGGCCAAAAGAAGAAAGAATTATTTTTTCGGGGAGCAGGGTCTTGTCATTTACTTCACGATGAAGAGCGGAAAGCGCTTTTTTGATAGAATTCGCCTTATTCACATCTGTTGTCCAGCAAGACCGAAACTCCTCATCTTCTTTCATTCGTTCAAATGGCTCTCCAACCACCAAAAGAAATAAAAGATGACGTTTTTGACCATCATGCTCCGCGCAAGAATCCAAAAAATATTGCTGCTCCACCAAAGTTCCCATAGCATCTAAACCGGCGGTAATTTCATCAAAAATCCCAGCCAAAGAAGAAAATTCCTCCGATTGGCGAAGTTTATTTAAAGAAAAAGCCTCAATCTGTCTTATTCTTTCGCGGGTAATTCCATATTCCTGGCCGATAGATTCAAGCGTACGAGGAACAGCAGACTGCAAGCCAAACCTTTTAATTATTATACTTCTAGGCCTTTCTTCAAGAGCTCTTAAAAAACCTTTTGTAACCGAAATCGGGTTAAATGTTAGATTATGCATGATTTTATCAAAATAACATAACGCCCAAATAAGGTCAAGCTATTTGTCAATTACAAAATTGATAAGGCGATTTTTTACGAAAATAGTTTTTTTAATAATCCTGTTTTCTAAATATTTCTTAAACTTCTCCTCCGCTCTCACTTTCTTTTCTGCCTCTTTTTCATTTATGCCCCGGGGCGCCGTAATACTGCCCCGAAGTTTTCCGTTTACCTGAACCACCAATTCAAACTCATCTTCTCGAACAAAACCGAGATCGTATTCGGGCCAATTTTTGTGTCCGAAAATTGAACTCTTGTTTCCCGCTCTCTCCCACATTTCTTCCGCCAAAGCGGGCAAAAAAGGAGCAGTCAAGGCTAAAAACTTCAACCATGTATCTCGGGAAATCTCGTCTGCGGCCGACAAAACATTAGTCATTTCCATCAAACGCGCGATGGCGGTGTTATACTTTTGCCCTTCAAAATCTTCCGATACCCGCTTAATTGTTTTATGCAAGTTTCTTAAAACTTTATTTCCGTCCTTTGCGCTTTCTTTTACTTTATCTTTTAGCCGGTAAATCTTATCGACCCACCTCATCGTTCCCAAAATGCCTTCGTCTGAAAAAGACCTGTTTTCTTCAAACGGACCCAAAAAAAGCAGATAAGACTTTAACGCGTCGTAGCCTACTTTTTCACCATACTCTTCGGGATTAACCACATTACCTTTTGATTTGCTCATTTTTTTGCCGTCTTTTAAAATCATTCCGTTTGCCCGAAATCTCTTAAAAGGATTGTCAAAATCGACAACATCCAAATCGCGCAGGAGCATAGTAATAAATCGGGTATACATTAAATGAAGCACCGCGTGCTCGTTACCGCCCACGTAAAAATCAACCGGCAGCCATTTATCACCAATCTTTTTATCAAAAATTTCCTCGCCATTTTCAGGCGACAAGTAACGATAATAATACCAAGCAGAATCCAAAAAGTTATCCATCACATCGGTTTCTCTTTTGGCCGGCTTGCCGCATTTCGGACATTCAGTTTTTACAAACGAATCCACTTTTGATAATGGTCCCTTGCCATCACCGGCCGGCTCCCACTCTTTTTCCAAATCAGGCAATAACACAGGTAAATCTTTTTCAGGAACAGAAACAATGCCGCATTTTTCACAATATATAACAGGTATTGGCGGCCCCCAATATCTTTGCCTGGAAATACACCAGTCGCGAAGCTTGTAATTAATATTCGCTCTGCCCAAATTTTTCTCTTTCAGCCATTCTGTCATTTTTTTCTTTGCTTCATCTGTTGCAAGGCCATTCAAAAATTCAGAATTTATATTAACTCCTTCCGCGGACCAGTATTCTGCCTCAATTTTAATTTCTTCTTTCGCGCCGGCAGCAATATCTTCAATATTACGAGGAATGCGTAACAAGGCGGGCGGTTCAACCACTTTCTTTATCGGCAAATCATATTTCTTGGCGAATTCCCAGTCTCTTTCATCATGCGCCGGCACGGCCATAATGGCGCCCGTGCCATAACCCATCAAAACATAATCCGCCACCCACACGGGAATTTTTTCGTTATTAACCGGGTTTATAACATAAGCGCCGGTAAACACCCCTGTTTTTTCCTTAGATTCCATTCTATCCAAATCCGAT
>Ga0066637_10003889_pt1 | contig 10029 bp, 9 predicted proteins | sample CryGeyCG2014_020_FD_62737 | JGI IMG/M metagenome (GOLD analysis project Ga0066637, IMG submission 62737) | Groundwater microbial communities from aquifer - Crystal Geyser CG08_land_8/20/14_0.20 | ecosystem: Environmental > Aquatic > Deep subsurface > Groundwater | place: USA: Utah: Grand County...
GCAGAAAAGGAAAAAATGCCAAAAATGTTTCAATCCGTAACCTGGTTAGAAATTAAGAGATTTTTTGAGCAAGAAGTCAAAAATTTAGGGAAAAAAATAATTAAGCAATAAAAATAAAACACCTCGATTTTGAGGGGTTTTGTTATTTTTTATTCTTAGATCTCGGGCTTGATTTTTTTAATAAAGATTGATAGATTGATTAAGAACTAAAGAGCTTTTTAAAAAACAAAGGAGGACTGCGATGAAGTGCGAGATTTGTGGAAAAGATTCAGCTGAGGTATTTGTAATTTTAGCCATTAAGAAACCGGACGGATGTTTAAATACTATAGCCTGCCTGGAATGTGCTGAAAAATCTCCTGCCTATTGCAAAAAACATCAAAGGCCGCATCTGGGATTTAGCGAGGACAATACCACTGCTTGCGCACTCTGTATTGAAGAGATGGTGTCTGAGAAAGAACCAGAAGAGCTTAATATCTTTAGGAGATTTCAAAAAGAGCTTTTTCCAGAAGAAAGACATCGTTTGTTAGAATGGGCAGATGATTCTGCTACTTGTACCGGGAATTCCAAAGGTATTTGTACTTTGCGGGCTATAGCCACCAAAGCTCTAAGAGAGAAAAAAAGTTTTGAGGAAATTGTTGAAAAAATTGTTGACGAAAAATCAGTGAATTGTGTTCTTCCTCTCGGCTATTAAAGCTTTTTAGTTTGCTAATTTTTCCTAAAATATTAGGTGGATAATCGGGGAGCGCTGAAAATCTCTCCCCGATTTTTTTAATAGAAATGAGTTAACTCCTGAGAACTATTCCCTTGGGTTTTTTTGTTATGTTATAATAGGTTTATTAGGGTAAAAAATAACAAATTTATGTCAGATTTTTTTATTTACAGCTCCATTAGACTCCCAAAAAATTTGCCTGGCTTTGTAAAATTAAAGAAATATCCCAGAGGCAAAAAGATTTTGGTAATTTCTCCTCACTCAGATGATGTTTCTGTGTCCTGCGGTGGTATTATCAGCAAACTTTCTGTTTTTAACAAAATTGTTCCCGTTTTGTTTTTTACCGGTTACAGAGGAATTGAAGGTATGAAAAAGGAAAAAGCTACGGAGGTTCGGGAGAAGGAAATGGAAAAAGAATCAAAAGTTTTAGGAATAGAAAAACCGCTCTTTTTAAAATTGCTTTCTTACGAGAGTAATCGCAACTCTTGTAGAAAAAAGGATATTTTAAAAGTTGAAGAATTATTTATGAAACAAAATCCTGAAATTATTTTTCTGCCCAAAAAAGATGATTTACAACCAAGGCATAAATTAGCAACGGAGATTACTCTCGGAGCATTAAAATCCTTGCAGAGGCGAAGCCCTGCACCAGACGGTGCAGGGCGGAACCCCGCACCAGACGGTGCAGGGCGAAGAAAAATAAAGAATTTTCCTGACTTATTTTTTTATGAGAATCCCTGGTCCCTTTTTGGAGCTTTTGAATTTAATGCAGTTTCTATTTTGTCAAAAAGAGAGATTTCAAAAAAAATAAAAGCAATTCAAGTACATTATTCTCAACTGAAACGTACTGCTTTTGACAGGTTGGCAAAAAGTTTAGCCGAATTCCGAGGAGCAACTATTGCTGAACAGAGGATTTTTGGCTATGGCAAGGGCAATAAAGAACTTAATAAATTTTATATTGAGGCTTTTAAATGTGAAAATAATTATTAAAGAAAATTACCAGCAAATGTCGGTTGGGGCAGCTCTTTTTGTAAAAAAAAGGATTTTGAAAGAACCGGATATTGTTTTAGGTTTGGCTACAGGAGAAACACCTTTGGGCCTTTATAAAGAATTAATCAAGATGTACAGGAAAGGAGACTTAGATTTTTCCAGAATAACTACTTTTAACCTGGATGAATATTTATCCTTAAAACCTTCTCATACCCGGAGCTATCACTTTTATATGCAGCAGAATTTTTTTAAGCATATAAACATAAAAAAGGAAAATATTTTTATTCTCGATGGTATAGTTAAAGATATTAGGGCTCACTGCGAATGGTATGAAAATAAAATCAAAGAAAAAGGCGGAATTGATTTACAGATTCTGGGTATTGGCAGAAACGGCCATATAGGATTTAATGAACCAGGCACCGACTTTAATTCAATTACCAGAGTTGTCTTCTTAGAAAAAGCAACAATTAAAGACAATGCCCGATTTTTTAAAACCATAGAAGAAGTCCCCAAAAAAGCACTAACAATGGGAATAAAAACAATCTTAGATAGCAAAGAATGTTTATTGCTTGCTTCAGGAATTAAAAAAAGAGAAATAGTAAGTAAATTTTTAAAAGGAACTGTTTCTTCTAAAGTTCCTGCCTCTGCTTTAAAAAATCACAAAAACACAACAGTAATACTTGATAAAGAAGCAGCCGGGGATTTGACAGAAATAAATGTCGGGTGTATATTTAAAAAACACGTGCCTCTTTAAATCTTACGCTAAAGTTTTTACCCTTTATACCAATATTGGCAGTAAGGGCTTAGCGGTAAGAAAGTAAGGAGTAATTCGTTTAATTAAAGTCGTTAGATAAAGTGTTTTGTCCGTGACCCAGCACTTTACAAAAGTGCTGGGGAACGTTAACAAAACCTTTACCGAGCACATAAAGCATTATGTGCTCGGTGTAAGAACTTGTAACGCGCTAAATTTTTACTTCGTAAAAACTTAAACGCTAACAATTTCTAATATGAGTAAGAAACTTTATGTAGGGAATCTTTCCTACGATATGAGCGAGGAAGGCCTGAAAGATTTATTTTCCGGAGCCGGTAAAGTTGATTCGGCAGTTATTGTTATGGACAGAATTTCCGGCCGGTCAAAAGGATTTGGATTTGTTGAAATGTCTTCGGAAAAAGAAGCTGAAAAAGCCATAGAAATGTTTAATGAAAAAGAGTTAGAGGGAAGAAACATCAAAGTGGCAGAAGCCAGGCCGATGGAAAAAAAGCCTTTTAGAAAATTTTCTGGTCCTCGTGAAAGATTTGATGAATAAGGATTAAAAAGAAAAATTCCGAATTAATTAACAAAAGAACCTCCAAAAAGGTTCTTTTGTTTTATTTATACATCCAAGTTGAATTCTAGGGAAGTATTTATTTATTTTTAAAAGTTTGTTATCTTAGAATAATAAAATCATTAGATATTTTTCAAATATGAAAAACTTAAATAAGAAACCGGGTATTGGGGTCGGAGTGATGATTTTAAAAGACAACAAAGTTTTACTTGGCAAAAGAAACAACGACCCTGAAAAAGCTGCGAGCTTGCTTCACGGGGAGGGAACCTGGACAATGCCCGGAGGAAAACTTCATTTTAAAGAGTATTTGGAAACAGCTGCTCAAAGAGAGGTTCTTGAGGAAACCGGAATTAAAATTAACAAAGAAAAATTAAAGATTATAAGTGTAACCAATGATATAGTTGAAGACGCCCATTTTGTGACCATAGGGTTTCTTTGTAAATATTTTGAGGGGGTACCTGAGGTTAGGGAACCCGATGAAATAGTTGAGTGGAAATGGTTTGAATTAGACAATTTACCAAGCCCAATTTTCTTTCCCAGCGAAAAAATTTTAAAGAAATTTCTTGCTGAGAAAAATATCCAATGATTGTCTTTTGAAGTCCATTAATGGGTACTTTTGTGTTGGGAAATTATTCTTTCTGTGATAAAATTAAAATGTATGGTAGAAAAAATTAAAAAATCAGCCCTTCCCCCTTTTTTTAAGTCCCTGTTTTGGGGATATGATTTTAATTCCATTGACCTCATAAAGGACAAAAAACTTATTATTATAAACACCCTGAATTACGGAGATTTAGAGCATTGGCGATGGCTGGTGAAGAGATATGGCAAAAGAAACCTTAGAAATATTATAGAACTTACTCCAAAGAGTGAATTTCGGAAGGAGGTAGTGCCATTAATTAAATTATTACTTGGTGTTAAGAAATTTAAATATGCATCAAGAAGCGATTACATCAGAAGCCAAAAAGGTATTTGAAAAGCTTAACAAATTTTCTGACTTCTATTTAGTAGGAGGAACAGGTTTAGCTTTGCAATTGGGCCACAGAATCTCAGTTGATTTTGACTTCTTCTGGGGAAAAGAAATCCCAAAAGGGCTACTCTCTAAGCTGAGAAAAGTTTTTAAAGACTTTAAAATTGAAGTAGTTATAAATCATTCAGAACAATTAACTGTAACCATTAATGGAATCAACATTTCTTTTATTAAATACTCTTTTCCTGTAATTTCAAAATTTATTGAATACCAAGGAGTTAAAATCTTACCAGCCCCGGAGATTGCAGCAATGAAAGCTTACGCTTTAGGACAGAGAGCTACCCTAAAGGATTATGTTGATTTATATTTTGTTTTAAAAGAGAAAGCTACCACTTTAAAAGAAATTATCTCTTTATGTGAAAAGAAATACAGCCAAGAGTTTAACACAAGGCTATTCTTAGAACAGCTAATTTATTCTGAAGACATAGAAGAAATCGAAATCCAATTTTTAAAAGAGAAAGTCGGTCGATCGCAAATTGAAAAATTCTTTGAACAGAAAATTAGAAAGATAAATTTAATATAAAGTAATACTTTTAAATTTTAAGAAACAACAAAAAGCCTCGGGATTGTAAAAAGATACTTTCGGGGGTTTTTTATTGTGCTAAAATAAAATAATGGGAATTAAAATACCCCTGGGGATATTTTCGCTAAAGGTCAAATATAAAAAATAACAAAAAAACTATGAGAAAATTAACTTTAATAATAATACTTTTATTATTTTTATTTAGCTCTGCGGCAGGAATTTTCGCTCAAGAAGCCGAACTGCCACCCCCGGGGCTTACTCCCGACAGTCCTTTTTATTTCTTAGATACTTTAGGTGAAAAAATAGGAATGTTTTTCACTTTTGGTACTGAGAAGAAAGCCGAGAAGGCCTTAAAATATGCTGATGAGAAAATAGCCGAAGTTAAAGTAATGGCTGAGAAAAATAAAGCTAAGGCATTAAAGAAAGCCAATCAGAAATATCAGGAATTTTTAATTCTGGCCAATCAAAAAACCCAAGAGATAAAAGAAAAAGGAAAGGATATAGAAAAATTAGCAGTTTTGATTACTGAGAAAACATTAAAACACCAGGAAGTATTGATGGAAGTATTTGAAAGAGTTCCTGAAGAAGCTAAAGAGGCAATCCAAAAAGCAATTGAGGTGTCTAAAAAAGGCTTTGAAGAAGCAATCCAAGCAGTAAGTGGAGAGAAGAAAGAGGAATTACAAAAGAAATTTAAAGAGATAACCACAGGGATACCAATTTATCCAGGGGTTTCGGAGGTAGAAGCTCCTTTAGAATTCAAAGAAGAAATTCAAGACGATTTATCAATAGATGCCGAGATAATGATTTACAGTTCTGATGACTCACCCGAGAAAATCAAAAATTGGTATAAATCTCAGCTGACCGATAAGGGCTGGGAAAAAATAATGGTGGAAAAATATGGAATTATTCTGTGGGAAAAAGACAAAACTGGTTTAGGGATATTTGTAGTTCCGGAAGAGGAGGTTTCGGGAATACCGGAGATCGAGGAAGAAAAAACAGTGTTTCTTCTTATAAAAGATAAACTTGAGGTTTGGAAAAAATTTTTAGGAATTTTAGAGGAAGAAAAATCCGAAGAAGTCCCAAAAATTCCCGAGGAAGCTCCGAAAATTGAGAAGAGAGAAGAGGTGGCAGCCATACCAAATACCCCAATGATGTTAGATATTGATGTTTCTACAATTGCCGGTAAACCTTATACGATTGGTTGGAGAGAAGTTAGTGGAGCAACGAGCTATATTCTCGAAAGAGATATTATTTCATCATTTTCCAATCCTATTGCTATCTATTCCGGATCATCAAATAGTTTTACAGAAACTCCCTGGCCATCAGTTTCATATACCTATTATCTTAGAGTAAAGGCCTGTAATGATTCTGGATGTAGCTCTTGGAGTAAAACAACGGAATTATGGGTGGAAGTTCTTCCATCCATTACTGTCATTTTTCCTAACGGAGGAGAATCAATAAATCAAGAAAGTTGTAAGATTCAATGGGATAGTAAGAATATAGAATTGATGGATATTTTACTGCTTGTCTATGATGAAAATAAAAACCAGCTTATATGTTATCATAATCCCATTGGAACAGGATTTACTCCTCTTTCAGAAGTGAATATTGCGATATTTAAAAAGGCAGCTAGAGCTGAAGACGGATATTATTTAGCCTCTTTTAAGCAGGAATTAGAAGAAAACTGTTCTTTTGTAATACCTCCTTCATATTATAAAATTAAGCTTCGAGATAGTTTTAATAATAAGACAGCCGATACAAGTGATGGATATTTTGTAATTTCGCCTGCGCCTAATTTTAAAATTATTTCAGTTAATGACGAAGTTCAATTGATAGGAGGGGTTAATCCATTAAATTGGGAAAATCATACATTTACTATAGGGAATGATATTATTTTAACTGATAATTCTACAAAGTTTTATCTTGATGGAGAAGAAACTACTTTTGAAGAATTAAAACAACTTTACGATGAAATGGGGGAAAATAAACATTGTCCATTTGGTTCCTGCCCATTTAATTCGTTAAATGGGAATATCAAAGCAATATCTTCGCAGGGGCAAATAACTATAATGGCAAAAAAGATGTTTTTTTCCGGCGGTCAATAGAAATTTTAAATTTATAAAATGAACCTATTCAAAAAACAATCAGGTTTTGCTTTACCAATAGTTATTTTAATAGTGGTGGTTTTAATTGTTGCCGGAGGAGTAGGATATTATATTTACAAAACCTCACAGGAGCAGAAAGAACAAGTAGTTGACGAAACTGCCGACTGGAAAGTTTATCGGAATGAAGAGTACGGATACGAGATAAAATATCCACAAGATTGGAAAACAAAGGAACGCAGCTTGATGTCAGATTCGGGACATCGAGATTTTGTTTGGATACAAAGCAACGGAGATGAATTTAGTGTAGATATTTGGGATTTCTCATTTTATTCCTACGATCAACTTGCGGAACCACCACCGGGAGGAATCGATCCAGATACTATTAATAAAAAAGAAGTTATTATTGATGGTCAGCCGGCAATAGAACTTTCTTATGTAGCGGTTGGGGATGGTGGCTTAGGAGCTCGGGAGATAAAGAAAGTTTTTATTCAAAAAAACCAATTATTGTATATAATAAGCTACGATTCTAAAAGGGGCGAGCAAATTCTTTCTACTTTTAAATTTATAAAATGAAAGTCAATATTAACAAAATAATAAAAACAATAAAAACTATGAGAAAAATAACTGTATTTATAGCTCTAATGCTAATGTTTGCTTTTGGAGCGAATGTTTTAGCACAAGGTGCGGAATTGCCAAACCCGGGGCTTACCCCCGACAGTCCTTTTTATTTTCTCAAATCCTGGAAAGAATCAATCCAGACATTTTTCACTTTCGGAGCAGAGAACAAAGCTAAGCAGTTTTTGCATCTTTCAGAAGTAAGATTGGCCGAATATCAGAAAATGATTGAAAAAGGAATCCTTCGACAAGCTCAGGACAAGAAACTCGAAATTGCTCAAAATACACTTGAGAAATACGAAAAACAGCTTAATCAAGCGTTGGAGAAAGTCCAGGAAGCCAAAGAAAAGGGAAGAGACATTGAAAAATTAGCAACCTTAATTACTGAAAAAACATTAAAACATCAAGGAGTATTGGTTGGGGTACTTGAGAAAATTCCAGAGGAAGCTAAAGAGGCAATTGAGAAAGCAATTGAGGTTTCAAGAAAAGGTTCGGAAACAGCTGTCGAAGCAGTTTCTAAAGAAAAAAAGGAAGAATTACAGCAGAAGATAGAAGAAGTGAAAGTTAAGGTTGAAACTATGGATTGGAAGGTTTATAAGAATAAAGAGTATGGGTTTGAGGTGAGATATCCACCAGGGTGGGTAGTTAGCACAGGGGCACTTCCAAACAATTTTGTATTTGGAGAATCTGGTTGGCCTAACACTGCTAAAGTAAATATTACAGTGTACACAGAAAGTTTTATAGATAAGATTTATAAAGAAGAGGCAAAAGAGAGGATATGTACAAGAGTTGTTTTATTGTTTGAAGAGGCTTACAGATGTGAAGGCACGGATTTCATTTATCTCGAAATAGAACATAATGGAAAATTCTATTTATGGTCGGTTTTTGGGACGAGGGAATCAGAGAAATTTAAAATCTTCGACCAAATTCTTTCCACTTTTAAATTTATAGAATTAGAGGAAGCCGAGGAAGAAACTCCAAAAGAAGAAATTTGCAATATCCCTAAGGCTCCTGTTTTAACAGATCCGGGGATTTCTGTTAAGAAACACGAAGCTTTTACTTTGAATTGGACAAGTATTGAGGGAGCAAAGAGGTATTGGCTTCAAAGAGATACCAGTACAAATTTTTCTATTCCTGCTTGGTATTGTGAAACAAATAGCGATACAGATAATCCAGGGATTGGCACTTCTGCCCCAGAAGTCACAACAACTTATTATTATCGGGTAAAAGCTTGCAGTGATACTGAGTGTAGTTCTTATAGTAATGTAGTAGATATGGAAGTTATTGTGCCGTCTACAGCGCCAGAAGAAAAAATCACATCGCCAACATGTTCAGTGCCTGAAGATCCTGTTGTCTCAGCGGAACCTACAGGTCCGGTGGCTTCGGGCGCGGAATATTCAATAAACTGGAGCATTGTAGCCGGAGCAAGCCACTACATCGTTCAAAGGGACACCGATTTAGCCTTTTCCAATCCAAGCGTAATTTACAGCGGTTCCCTTTTACACACTAAAAAAGAAAGTCATTCACCATCAGTTTCCACCGTGTATTGGTATAAAGCAAGAGCAGAAAATTCCTGCGGAGTTGGTCCGTGGAGCAATATAAAGGGAATACAGGTAAAAGTTCCCGCCGTACCCGGGGCCCCTGTTTTAACAGATCCGGGGAATTCAGTTAATTCGGGTGAATCTTTTACTTTGAATTGGACAAGTATTGAGGGAGCAATAAAGTATCAAGTTCAAAGAGATACAAATTCAAATTTTTCTTATCCTTACCCTATTCCTCCGGATTCTGGACAAAATAGTAGAACAGACAGTCCTAATCCAAAAATTACAACAACCTATTATTATCGGGTAAAAGCCTGCAACGATCGTGAGTGCGGCCCTTGGAGTAATGTAGTAGATATGCGGGCTATTGTTGTTCCATTGATTAGGGTCACTTCTCCTAAGGGGGGAGAAGTGTGGGTAGAAGGCGAAACCCATCGGATTACCTGGAATTCTGCGGGTATAGATGAGGTTGCAATTTCTATTAAAGGCCCAGAACCTTTTGGAAATGGGTATATTACAGAAAATCGCATGCCCGTTTCTGCTTCTCCTGGTTATTATGATTGGACCATTGACCTTGGGCAAATACCCATTAATGAAGGAGATGATTATAAAATTATAATCAATGATTTTGATAATCCGTGGATAAAAGACGAAAGTGATAATTATTTCAGCATTGTCTCACCCGAACCTTAAACTCAATAAAACAATGGGAATTAGAGAAATAAAAACAGAGGATTTGATTCCCGAAGAATTTATAAAAGAGAAAGTAAAAGAGATTTTCTCTCTTGTTGGAGAGGGAACAGCCATTACTGCTTTGTCCGGGGGAGTTGATTCTTCCACTGTTACTCTTTTGGGGCACAAAGCTTTGGGTAATAAACTCCGAACATATTTTGTTGATAATGGTTTAATGAGAAAAGGAGAAGCTCAACAAGTTGTTTCCTTGTTTGAGAAATTAGGCGTCCGGGTAGAAGTAGTTCAAGTACAAGATAAATTTTTTACTGCCTTAAAAAATCTAACTGACCCCGAAGAAAAAAGAGAGGCAATTACCCAAACATTTTACAAAGATGTCTTTGGAAAACTCGTCAGAGAGAGCGGGGCAAAATATCTTTTACAGGGAACTATTTTAACTGATATAGACGAGACGATTGCTGGAATCAAAAGACAGCATAATGTTTTTGAACAGTTGGGTATTGACCC
>Ga0066637_10003897_pt1 | contig 10020 bp, 10 predicted proteins | sample CryGeyCG2014_020_FD_62737 | JGI IMG/M metagenome (GOLD analysis project Ga0066637, IMG submission 62737) | Groundwater microbial communities from aquifer - Crystal Geyser CG08_land_8/20/14_0.20 | ecosystem: Environmental > Aquatic > Deep subsurface > Groundwater | place: USA: Utah: Grand County...
CTACAAAAGTCCCGGCGGTTAACGTTCCGCTGATATTGGTATTGCCCGAGGAGTCAACGACGACGAAGGGCGTTGCCGCTCCATATTTTTTAATTTGTAAAAGATTTGCTGTTTGAGTGGCGGAATTTCCTTCAATAATTGTCGGGATTGTAGCATCGGCGCTTGCTTTAACTTCCAAAGATGCCCCCGGACTCGTCGTCCCGATGCCGACATTCCAGCTGGTCTGTAATGGATAAAGATTTGTTCCGTCTAATTTCCAAGTGCCCGTTGACTGACCGCCAATAACCACTGATTTAACATATTCAATTGTTGCCGCATTTGCTGGTCCACCGGTTCCAATACCAAGGTTTAAAATTGGAATGGTTGTTCCGGTACAGGTTGTACTGTCCCACGTTCCCAAACAAACACCTTCCACGCCTTTTATTTCTAAAATTTTAGCTTGAGCCGATAAATTAGCATTCATTATTCCCACTAAAATCATCACCAAAACAAAAAACACGCCAAATAAAAAAGATTTTTTGCGCGCGTTAAAAATCGCTATTGTTTTAAATAGACCTTTAAACCTCTTTAAAGGATTTTTAAGCATATAATATAGAATATAGTAAATAGTAAATGGAAAACAAATTACAAATTTCAAATAACAAATTTCCAATAAAGTCTCAAATCCTAATGTCAAATTTGATTTCTTTCAAATTCATTCTGTGGGGACTGTCCCCATTAATATATCCCCTAAAATGCTTTATCTAAGCCTAATCCAGAACCATTTTTAAAATTTAGTATATTTTTGCCGAGATTTGGAAACCGAATTTCCAAACGCGCGGCCCCCTACGAGTGTACGAGGAGAAACCTCGTAGATTTTGGCTGACAGGGACGGACCCCATCAAAGTCTATTAAATAAAGCCTTATCAAGCGGAAAAGACGTAACAGGGACGGACCCTGTTAGACCCACCCTATTAGACTGGTCTGTGGACCTCGGAGGTCTGTGGACTTATTCCGCCTCCGCCAGTTGGCGGATGGCGGAGGCGGACCCGATTACCCGCCTACATGTCTGTTGACCCGAGGGTCTACACTATTATTCCTAAATCGCGTAAAATCTTTTTTACTAAATAATCGTTTATTTCATTGTGTCTTGGAATTGTAGAAATTCTTTTGTTTGATAAATTACAGAAAACACTGTGTCTCCCGCCCTCTCTAATTAAAACACATTTTTGTTTTAAAAGATATCTGATCAAATCTTTCCTTTTCATTTTACGTTAGCAAGAAACATAAATCGGCTCTCTGATAAAAGGTTTTTCTGTTTCCTTTTTTGTCAGGACTTTATTGGATTCAATAATCAAAACTAACGCTTCTTTTAAGTTTTCTTTTAATTCTTTGATTGTTTTTGCTTGGGTATTAGCGCCGGGTATTTCTTCAATCCAGCCAATATACCACTTGCCTCTTTTTTGATAAACGGCGGTAAATTGTTTATTTTTTTTGAACATAAAATTAAATTAGTAAATGGTAAATAGGAAATAGGAAATAGGAAATAGGAATCGGGGCAAATAAATTTAAAATGCAAGTCTTGATTTAAATTCCAAATCTCAATCCGCTCCGCCAGCCGGCGGATGGCGGACGAAATTCCAAATAAATAATAAGCACGAAATTCAAAACTCTAAACTGATATTAACTGATTTAAAAATTACGAATTAACACTCTGTAAAATTTCTTAAAATTCTTAAATGGTTTTTAATCCTAATTTTGTTTCTAATCTTTTTACTCTATTCTCCAACTCAACCAGCTCAAACCTATAGGCAACGTTGGTTAATCTTAATTCTATTCTTTCTTGTCCTTTTTGAAGACCCTTAAGTTGATCGTTGATTGATTCGAATTTTTTATTGACTACTTCAAAGTTCTTGTCAACACCATCAAACCCTGATTTAACCGCCGCAGCCAAATCGTCAATTGTAACATTTTTTTTGGACATAAAATATGAATAAAATAACAAATTTCCAATTCCCAATAAAATCTCAAATAACAACTAAATCCCAAATTCCAAGCACGAAATAACAAACAATATTAAAATTCTAAATCTTAAATTCTAAACTATTCTGATTTTATTATAATAGAACTAAGGATTTTCATCAATTCCGTTGCTTCTTTTCAAATTTCTATGGGGACTGTCCCCATTAATATATCCCCTAAAATGCTTTATCTAAGCCTAATCCAGAACCATTTTTAAAATTTAGTATATTTTTGCCGAGATTTGGAAACCGAATTTCCAAGCGCGCGGCCCCCTACGAGTATACGAGGAGAAACCTCGTACACGAGGGGTTAGTATTTAGGTCAATTTCAGATCATATATATTATAACTTAATTTTCGCCGCTTGGCTACGGAAAAACTTTTCCATTTCATTTTTAGCAACCGGCTTTTTCAATTTCTTTATTAAAACCAAACTTCCTGCTTATTAATTTTTAAAGAATCAATATTGACCATCTCTAATTTCTTCTCTTTATTTTTTACTTGAATATAGTCGCTTCTAGATGCATACTTGAATTTTTTAATACCCAATAAAATAGACATTAATGTTAGGGCTCTTTGGCGAAACTCGCTCATTGGCGTATTAATAAATAGGTCTGCTGACCCGAGGGGTCAACAATTTGCGTGTTCCTTTATTTTTTTGGCAAGATTGTAATGTGTCCTTGGGTTTTACTTTCTATTCCGCCGCAAGAATCGCAATAATACAAGAATTTTCCTGATCCGACTGCTTGAAATTCAAAAACTTTTGTTTCGCCTTTTGCGGCTACGGCTTTCATCCCATAATCAGGCAACGTCATATCATATTCTTTATCAACCGCCGTAAAATCAATATGAATCGTGTCATTCTGATTAACAATAATTTCCGACGGACTGAATTCGTCGTTTTCCGCTTTTATTTCAAATCGGCGCAGCATTGCCGTTACACCGGGCGCAGCCTGAGAAACCGTTAGAGGCACTGCCACATTCTCGTCTACTGGAGTTTCGTTTAACTCTGGCACTGTAATGTTTTCCGGCGCTTCCTGTTTAGTCAAACTTCCCTGTTCTTCGGATATTATTTCTTCCTCAAAATTTTTTTCTTCTTGTTTGACTGGCGATTCTGATTTTGAATTTATTAAAACTATCGCCAAAATAATAATAACTAAAACGATAATAATGGTTAAAATGTTTTTTTTAGACATAAAATTAAATTAGTAAATAGTAAATGGTAAATGGGAAATAGTAAATGGGAAATGGGAAATGGGAAACAAATTACAAATAACAAATTTCCAATAAAGTCTCAAATAACAACTAAATCCCAAATTCCAAGCACGAAATAACAAACAATATCAAAATTCTAAATCTTAAATTCTAAACTATTCACCCTGGATCTGTTAACCCGAGGGGTCAACATCATTTCGGTCAATGCTTTCATTCTTAGAAAGTTTGGAGGCTCAGCCTCCAATAACACACCATCTTCTGTGTACGAGGCGAGACCTCGTAGATTTTGGCTGACAGGGACGGACCCTGTCAAAGCCTATTAAATAAAGCCTTATCAAGCGGAAAAGACGTAACAGGGACGGACCCCCCTGTTAGACTGGTCTGTTGACTCGGGGATCTACGCCCCCTATTCTACCCGAAAAACTACAATTTTCTAAATTCTTTTTTTAATTTTGGAATGTCTCTCTTTATGGTTTCCCAAAGTATATCCAAATCAACCCCAAAATATTCGTGAATTACTTTATTTCTCATTGCTATTATTTCTTGCCATGGGATTAAACGATTTTTTGTTTTAGCTTCTTGAGGTATATTTTTTGCCGCTTCGCCGATAATTTCTAAATTTCTAATCACCGCGTCTATAACTTTCGAATCTTTTTTAAAACCGTTGATAGATAAATCTTTTGTATATTTTTCAATCTTCGCGATTGATTTTTTAATATCATCTATATAAAGAATTTTTCCTTTATCGCGCATAAACTATATCTTTTAAAACATTTTTTTTTGTTATCGGTTTTAATGAATTCTTTGTTGCCAAATCAACCCGCCGTCCTAAAGATTTCTTTAGAAAATTTTCCAATTTGATAAATTCCAAAAAACTTGTTGGTTGTGATAATTCCACCAAGATATCTATATCGCTTGTTTTTTTTTCCGTTTTTCTGGCCATTGAACCGAAAATACCTATCTTTTTAACATTATAAGTTTTTTTCATAAAATCAAAATGCCTGTTTATAATTTCCAAATTTTTTTTAATTTCATTGCTCATATAGTTGGATGATAGATGATGGATGATTTGAGATTTTAGAAAAATTAGCTTTCTAAACGCAAAAACCAGACGCGTCAATTTGTTCGCCGTAAATCAATTAAATTATAGTAAATTGAAAAAATAATACAAGTGTTATTTGCTATACCAATAAGTGGAAAACATATTGTCAAAATAAGGAGTTTTGAGCGGATTATTTTCATCGGGGATAATGGTAGCCGACCAGCGCAAGTTTTCTCCGGGTTTTTCAAAAATGCGCGTTTTCCCGACTTCCGCCACTTCCCAAGTTTGACCGTCATCGCTGGAAAGAAAATAAGCAATCTTGGCTCCGGCCGCGTCGCTATCCATTGCCCTTATTTGCGCCGACCGCACGATTGTTCCGTTGGAATTGAATTTTTTGGAAACAATCTGACGCGGCCGGCTAAAATCAAATCCTTTGTCTGAAATTTGATAAATTTTTGTTCCGGCGCCGGGCACGCTTACAAAATAATAACTATTTATAATCTTTTTAGTTTTGTCCAATTCGACTGTTCTTGTTATTGTTGAAGCGTCGGGAGTAAAATTGAGACCGAAAAGAGAGTTGACCTGAAAATTTAAAAACCCGTCCCATCTTATTATTGATCCGTTCTCATTTTTAATATAAAGAATATCTTCGGTTTCATAAATTTGGGCTGGTTGATTTGAGAAAATTCTGATACCAAATTTTTGACTCAAATCATTAACACTTCTGTCTTCGCTGACTTCATAAGCTTCGGTCAAATAACCGCCGCGCAAAACAAAAATTTTTCCATTGGCGCGCGAAAAAACTGTTAAATAGCCAGGATATTCTGATGTTTTTGAAAAAATCTGACTGATTATTCCCGTTTCTAAGTCATACTGCCAAAAAGTAGAATTATTTCCAAAAGACGCCGCGATTAAAATGCTTTTTTCACTATTAAAAAAAGTTGTGTCAATTTGCTCTGGCGATTTGTCTTTAAAAACTTCCGCGATTTTTTCTGATTTTTTTATTTCTTCAACGGCAATGTCAAATTCAAAAAAATTATTATTGTCGCGTAAAAAACAAATTTTTTCTCCGCAAATTATTTTTGAATCAAAGTTTGGGCCTAAGTCTTTATTTTTATTGAGAAGAAAATCTTGATTTAGAAAACTTATTTTAATGTTGCTATTATTATCTTTGGCAAATACCAACCATTTTCCTTGTTTTAAAAATTTAGCGCTTATTATTTCGTCCGATTGACCAAACCCGATTAAATTTGATTTTATTCCTTGCCAAATATTTTCTTTTGGTCGCCAAATTTTTATTTCACTTGCTCCATTAATTTTATTTTTTCCAAAAATTAAAATTTTCTCATCGCCCAAAACAGCGTCTTTTATTGTAAATTGATTCAAAGCGTCGTTATTTAAAATTTCTTTTAACTCGATCGCCGGCGGAAAAAAAAATTTTGTGCTGTTCCAATCAAAATATAAGTCGGTCAGACTTTCGTCTATCCATCCTTGTCCGGAGAAAGAATCACTGAAAGTCGCTTCCAAATCGCGACTGGTTATATCTGGATTTTGTTCTATTTTTATTCGTTCTTGTTGTTTTTGTTCTTCTAAATTTATTTTTACCTCGTCTACTGTTTCAATTTCTTCGCCGGACGCAATATCAGCCGGCGGCAGATAAGAAACTTTTGGTTCACGGCTGGTTTGTTCGTAAATAAAAAATAACGCCAAAAGAATAACAACTGTGACAATTGACCAAAAATTATATTTTTTATCGGATATTTTTTTGTCATCCGCCGACTTTCTATATTTATTTTTTATTTTTTTGAGTATTTTCATATTTACGAACGTAAGAATTGGGATCTCTTATGCAAATGTTACGAATTAGAAAGATAACGAATAAACACAAATCACGAATTAAGGGGACAACGAATCTTCACAAATTATAGGAACGACGAATTAACGCAAAGCACAACCAATATTTAAATTCCGAGTCAGAAATCCCAAATTAAGAGTGTTGAATAATTATGAAACACTCTCATCCCGAGCGTAAGCGAGGGATCTCATACGACTATAATGAGACCCTTCACTTCGTTCAGGGTGAGACTGTTGAATTAATCAACAGTCTCATATATTATAGCAGATTTAAAAAACATTTTGATAGTGGCGGATTTCCGGCGTTGATTTATTTTGTGAAAAATCAACCGCCACCAAGTCAATCCGCCAATTATCGTTTTCTATTTTATTTTGCCAAAGCCAAAACTGAACAGTTCGCCACATTTTTTTTCTTTTGTCGGCGTTAAATTCTTCTTCAGGCCAACCAAAATTTTCATTGGACTTGGTTTTTACTTCCACAAAAATAATTTCATTTTGTTTTTTATCCTTTTTAGTAAAAACTGATCCGCCTTTGGTGGAGAAAATTAAATCTATCTCGCCCGTTTTAGCGCGAAAATTCTTGGCTAAAAATTTATAACCCTGTTTTTTTAAATATTTTTTAGCGATTTTTTCTCCTTTATCGCCTAAAAATTTTCTTAAGGTCAACATAGGATAGAATATAGAATATAGAATTTGGAATTTATTCGCAACGTTTATAAAATAGAAAGAGTGGACATTTGAGATCCAAAAAACCAATAAAACTGAATAAAGAAATTTGAATAAAAAGGTTCAGCCTCTCTAATTCTTGGAGGTCAAACCTATTCGGGTGAATGATACGAATACTTTAGGGAGGTTCGACCTTTAAAAAATTTTATTTGTTATTTTTTGGTTGAAATATATCTGCCGGCGCAGGCAGAAAATTTAGAATTTTGTTTGCCGATTTCTTAGAAGTTGGACTTCCTTAAACGAAATAATCAAAGAAGTCCGACCTCTGGAAAAAATTTATGAATCTTATATTTCCTCCTCCAATTTTGTCCGATATTGTATAGCTTCGGCCAAATGTTCAACTTTAATTTCTTTTTCTCCGGCCAAATCAGCAATAGTTCGGCTGATTTTTAAAATCCGATGATAAGCGCGAGCCGACAAAGCAAATTGATCAACCGCTTTTTTCAAAAGCTCTTCGCCTTGTTTGTCTATGGGACAAAATCCATTGATTTGACGGAAACTTATTTCGGCATTGCAAATAATTTTAGATTTTCCTATTTTGGAAAATCTTTCGGTTTGAATTTTTCTCGCCGCCTTGACTCGCTTTCTAATTTCTTCAGAACTTTCCGCCACTTTTTCGTCTGATAATTTTTCAAATTTCACCCGCGGAATATCCAAATGAATATCAATTCTGTCCAAGAACGGACCGGAAATTTTCTTGCGATATTTAACAATTTCTCCGGCGCTGCATTTGCATTCTCTTTCCTCGTCGCCGTAATAACCGCAAGGGCACGGATTCATTGAAGCGACTAAAATAAATTTTGCCGGATAAGAAACCGACCCGCGAATTCGAGCCACTGATATTTTTCCGTCTTCAATTGGCTGACGAAGCGATTCAATCACCTGTCTTGAAAATTGCGGCAACTCGTCTAAAAATAAAATTCCGCGATGCGCCAAACTTACTTCGCCTGGTTTCGGCGTCTGTCCTCCGCCGACCATTGCCACGTCGGAAATCGTATGGTGGGGCGAACGAAACGGCCGTTGGATTTTTAATAATTCGTTTTCTTGCAAAAGTCCGGCGACGCTGTAAATTTTTGTCGCTTCTAAAATTTCTTCTTTGCTCATCGGCGGTAAAATTGACGGCAAGGCTCGCGCCAATAATGTTTTTCCCGCGCCCGGCGCGCCGATCATTAAAATATTATGCCCGCCGGCCGCCGCCACTTCCATTGCCCGCTTGGCAAATTCTTGTCCCTTGATATAACCAAAATCAAATTCATATTCCGGTTCAACAATTAATTCCTCCCAGTCCGTTCCCGTGAATGTTTTGATTTGTTCTTGTCCATTTAAATAATCAATCAACTGTTTTAGCGATTTTACTGGATAAATATTCAGCCCTTGAACCAAGCTCGCTTCTTTTGCGTTCACTTCCGGCAAAAAAATATTTTCTACGCCGATTTTTTTAGCCAAAAAAACCATTGGTAAAATTCCCTTGGTATAATGAAACTCTCCATTCAACGCCAACTCGCCAATGAAAAAAGCTTTTTTGAAAAGCTTTTCTAATTGAATTGGCAGTATGTCATTTTGATTATCTTGATTATCTTTTTCGCCGGCCGAATTATTTTGATTATTTTCTAATGAAGCGGCTGATAAATTATTTTCCGGCAAAATATCCGTGATTGAATTATTCGGCGACGTTGTAAAATTATGTTGATCTGGATTATGTTGACCCCGAGGATTATGTTGACCCCGAGGGTCAACATTTAGGTCAATGTTCAAATTCATCGGCGCGCCAGCAGGCGCGCCTTTAGATTTTTGCTGCGCTGAATTATTTTTTTCAAAACTATATTGATTATCAAAATCGGAAAATTGTTTTTTCTGCGCCGGGCTGATTTGATCGGTGGCGGATAATAAACCGACGGCAATGGCCAAATCATAAATTGAGCCTTCTTTTTTCACGTCAGCCGGCGCCAAATTCACCACCAACCGCTTGCTGTTATTGGGCAAAAATTTAAAACCGGAATTGATAATCGCCGACCGCACTCTTTCTTTTGCTTCATTCACGGCCTTATCAGGCAAACCAACGATTTCAAAAACCGGCATACCGCGCGAAACATCAATTTCCACTTCAACTAAGTTTGATTCCAATCCTTCGTTTACCGCCGACAAAATTTTGGCAAACATAGTTTTAAAAAATTAATATTTAAATATTTATTTTATTTTTTCTATATACGTGCGTATGAGGTCTCACCCGGCACTCATCTGATGAGTCTGATGAGGTTCCACCTTGTCATACCCTTTGGCAAGGTGGAACCTTGCCAAACTTACCATAAAAATTAATCTAATGTCAGGTTTTTTAAAATTTTGCGATTCTCGTCTTCACTGTAGGTTTCCACAAAATTCTGATAAGAAGAAAATTCATCACCACCCAAATCGCCTTTTTGTTTTCCAAAATAACTCAAAATTTCTTGGGGATGGACCCATTTGGTATGGCAATCGCCAAGATAGTCTGAATAACTTGAATAAGAATATTTTCTAAAATCTTCTATATTTTTAAACAATTCTCGCGGATTGGCGTGAACGTAACGAGATAGGTGTAGTAAATAAAATTCATTTTCCACTAAAACCGCTTTGTAGCTCCCTTGGAAAAGCGCGCCGACTCGTTTATATTTTTCATTAAAATATCTGGTGTATGAATTAGTGAGTCGCCGCATAAATTCTATTATCGCTTTTTCTGTAAATTGTTTAAGTAATAAATGAAAATGGTTGGGCATTAAACAAAAACACCAAAGTTGAATTTCTTTATAAATTTCTGATGATTGCCATTGACGTGGTCTTATGTAATCTATCTCTCCATTGTCTTGGCGAGAGCCTTGATGAGAGCCTTGATGAGGTTCCACCTCATCAAGATCATCAAGAGATAAAAGATATCTTTTAAGAAAATACGTAAATATCCTATAATCTTGATTGTCTATAAAAATATTTCGTTTTTCCATACCACGATTATAGATGTGGTAAATTCCGCCTTGCGCGTAAATTTTGATTATATTTTTTGACGGCATATTTAAACCTTTTTAAAACTAACGGAATTATGATGAGGTATGATGAGGGTATGATGAGGTGGAACCTCATCACAAAAACCTCATCACAAACTCAAATGGGTATGATGTATGATGAGGTGGAACCTCATCATGCTCATCATGGAAAC
>Ga0066637_10003898_pt1 | contig 10019 bp, 7 predicted proteins | sample CryGeyCG2014_020_FD_62737 | JGI IMG/M metagenome (GOLD analysis project Ga0066637, IMG submission 62737) | Groundwater microbial communities from aquifer - Crystal Geyser CG08_land_8/20/14_0.20 | ecosystem: Environmental > Aquatic > Deep subsurface > Groundwater | place: USA: Utah: Grand County...
AATTATTCCTTTACTATGCTAAACAACTCTCTTTGGAAATTTCTTAAAACTCCTTCGGGACCTATAGTTATGGCTCTAATAGTTTTAGGTATAATCCTCACCGTTTCTCCGCCAAAGACAATTACTCAAACCATAACTGGTTTTTTAACCGACAGTTGTAGCACCCTGCAAAATTTACTTAATGATAGCTTTGACACTACCTGTGAGAGCTCAAAATATGACCCCAGAGCGGATTTCAACAAAGACAAAAGAATAAACATTACTGATTTTAGTTTATTCAGAACCAATTCCGGTAATCCTACCTGGTGTCAAGCTCAATTAGAATCAACCCAAAATCCCTGTGCCTGCGAACAGCTATACAAGGTAGTCCGAGCATCTATGGGCGGTGTCTGCGGTCAGACCAAATACACAAAGGTAGCTGATATTAACAAAGATGAAAGAGTAAATATTACTGATTTTAGTTTGCTCCGTTCCCATTACCCAGATGATGATGATTGGTGTCGAGAGAAACTCACTGACCCAACCGATATTTGCCCTTCAATTATTATAGTTGAGCCTAACCAAAAGAAGTTAGAGAAATTCTCCGACAAAGAAGTATTCTTGATCTCTGACCAGAACTGGCAAGAGGTTTTATCTTTGGTGCCAGTAACTACCTGGACAGAATCAGATGGAACGATCAAAAAATATCCTACTTTGATTTACCACAGCGAGGTCGTTTCTTCACTTGATGTTTCTCCTGATATTTTTTCTCCTTCAGCCGAACTTATTCTTTCTGACTCAACTCTTAATGCCATATATTTTGATGTTTGTGATTATAATGACGCTTGCTATCATCAAAAACTTCAGGACCTAAATGATGCTACTACTTATGACATATCTATAACAGGAAGTTTAGAGAGAAAACTCATAACTCTCGTAGCCACTATAAAGAACGTTCTTTCTATTCAAATTACTATAGATGAGATTGCTTTGAATTTAAATCCACCTTCTGAGATAGCCCAACTTATTCGACCATTCTCCTCTGTAATTTTAACCGATGATATAATTTTAGATTCTGATAAAACCCAAACAATTTCTGAAGAGTTTGTTTTTCACCCAGTATTTTTTGACGCTGACTCCCATCTCTATTTTGTCCAACAATATGGGGCTCAAAAAGTTACAACTATTGGGGATCTACCGCCAGAATTAATAGGTCAATTAAATTCCCGAGGTTTAACTCCTGAAATAATAAATCCTCAGGACTTTAATGGTTATTGGAACTCAATTGATACCATTATTTATGTAGAAAATAACTACGAGTTAGCTTTATTAGCTTCAACTTATGCTTCCTTAAAAAATGCTCCTTTGATAATTGCTGGCACTGATTTTTATCCGAATAATATATTTTCTAAAAGAAAGGTAATTTTAGTCGGAAGTGTTAATTGCCCCTCAGGAGCAACTTGTGATGCACAATATTCAGACTTGGAATCCCTTCAGAGAAAATATATTCAGGAAACAAATACCGATAAGATTATTTTGGTCAATCCGGCTGATTTAAATGGAGATTTTAGCGATGAAGGGCTTAGTCCTGAGTTTTCCTCGGGAGCGGTTGATAAACTATACAATAATCACTCTTTAATCGCTCCAGTTTTAGCCGCGGCAAAACAAGAATTGATTATTTCTACTCCTTCCAGCATATCTAATACCTGTGAGACAATTGACGCATTTTTAGAAGAAAAAATAAGATCTTTAGGGATAGAGGAGCAAATTGAATTTCTAACAATTGTTGCTTCTTATCCTGTTATTATGACCAGTCCTTCGACTGGTTCACCAAACGAAAGCGATGAATGCGACCGACGATGTTATGCTCATTTAAATGGATGCGTTACTGTTTACCCTTATAATGTTTATTCTCAGGGAGATTTTTATGTTGGGAGAATTTTCGGCCTTACCTCAAGCGACGCTTCTGCTTATATTGCCAGAGCTTTGTGGCATAGCCAGATTAGTCCGAGAGAAGAAGAGACGGAGATATTGATAGGAGCTCAGGAAGGTATTGGAACAGCCGTATCACTTTCCGGGTTAGTAACTGGTCTAAGAAGTTTGGGATACAACGTAACATCTTTACTTCCTGCCCCTGTTTTTGTTTCTCAAGAAATGAGCAATAAAGATATTATTTTTTATACGGCTCACGGTTCCCCAACTGGAGCAGGAAATTTTGGCAGCCACGATTGGCCCTGGTTAAAAAACTCAATAGTAACATTCAGCTCCTGTGACACTTGTAATTTTGAAGGCGGAAGAGAAAATACATTTTGTCTTTGGGCAATGAGAAAAGGGGCTTTGGGATTTATAGCACCGGTAGGTGGAGCTTTTGGTATCCATCCTTGGTATTCTAAATTTGGCAGGATTCTCTCTTACGATGGAGAGCTAAGAAAACTTATTCTACTAATTTCTAACTATCTATTTCTCGGTGACCCCACTATTTTTTACACTTTACCATATAAAATTCCTGTAAGGCCATTACGAGCAGAAAAAGTAAGCGATGACGGGAATTTGGTAGTTTACAACTTTTCAATGGGTGGAGGTTGTTTTGATGGATTGAGTTTTTATAGTGCACCTTCTTATTATTGCTCAACAATGCTTTGGTCACCGCCACAGATGCCTATTATTGAAACCGCCGAAAATTTTGTTAAGTCAAATGTTGAGTTTGAAAAAATAGAAGGCGGCATTAAGGTCACAAACTATCCAGCGCCTTCTTGTCCCACAGGAGCTTTTGGAGATTGCGTTGGCGCATTTAAATTTCTCAGGCGAGCGCCAGAATTGAATATAAATGATGGAGAGATTTCTTATCAGAAAGTAGGAGATACGTTAAAATTCTTAATACCGGTAACCAATAATGGAGAAGTGGCTGCCGAAAATGTTGCAATAAAACTAACTCATATTGCAGATTTTTGTGATAGGGGAGATGTGGCAGTTGATAGGGACAATGACGGAGATTGTGATTACGATTTGGATATCATTGACCCCTGTGCTTATCAGTATGCTCTCAATAATAATTATTTTGGTTCTGCCACCGTAGACATTCCTGCCCATCACACTCAAAATGTAGAAATTTCAGTACCATTTTATGAATACTCTCCAAGATGTGCTGGCGGCTCTTGCCAGAATTGCAATCTTATAGACCTAAACTATCCCGGAATCGCAGAATTTGATGCCATACACATAGGATTAAGTAAATCATTTGACTTAACTCAAGCCCGTTTAGAGGAATGATTAAATTATAATTTCATTAATAATGAAACATAAAATGCTCAATATACTTTTCAAAAGAAAGATGCCTATAATTTTAGGCATCGTTGTTGCATTGTTTTTACTAACTTTTCTTGTTGAAGCCAAAGTTCTGCCAGTTATTGAAATGCCAGATTCTTTTAAAGCAAATGAAAAAGCCTATTTCAATTACACCATTACTTCTGATTCTCAGACAAAAGAGAAGGTAAGGTTCCAAGTTTCTGTTTTTTGCCCCCAGGCCCCCGTTCCTTTCATAGAAGAGAAAACCAAAGAAGCAGATAAGGATAACCCAATTAAAGGCACTTACCAGATATTTACGGTCAAAGAAGAGTTTGAGCCCCAAACCTGCACAGTCTATTTAGCAATCTTAGAACCTACTTACCAAAAAACAGAAAAGCAATTTGAGATTAAAACCAAACCTTCTTTTGATATCCAGATTCTAAGCTGCAAAGATAAGGACTGCCGGGGGTTATCAAAAGTTTTCGTCAAAGGAGAAGAGGTTTATTTTGACTTCACTTCCCAAACTCCAGAAATAGAGGTTAAGGCCAAATTAACAGCCCCTGATAATTCAAACAAAAACTTATCTCTACCCGTTAATGTTACCCTCAATCAAGTCGGAAGCTACACTTTAGAAACCCAAGCTCAAAAGGAAGGATACAAAACTAATATCCAGACCATAGAGCTCGCAGTTCTATCTGAAGCTCCCAAGGCCATTGATGATAGAATATGTAATCTGAATGGTATCTGTGAATTAGAAAGGGGCGAAATTTTTCAAACCTGTCCTCAAGATTGTCCTTCTTCTACCCTGCAACAACCTTGGTTAGCTAAATACTTCTGGCAGATATTTATTTTTTTGACGTTTACAATAACCATCGGTGTCTGTTATTATTCCAAATATCGGAAGGAAAAGAACTCTCAATAGTTCAATTTTTACGCGGCCTAACCGCGTAATTCCTTATGATGGATGACAAGTCTGTCGCCTTTTTGTATTATTAATTAATGAACCCCGTTAGAAGTCCTTGGCAGAAAAAATTTTAATAAAATTTTTTCTGCTCTCTAATAACGGGGTATAATAAAAAAACAAAGGTCTGTCTGAAATTAGCTATCAGATATATAATGGCAGACTTCTAATGGGGTGAAAAAATACGAGATTTTAGAACACAGAGCGGATTTAAAAATTAGGGCTTTTGGGGAAGATTTAAAAGAACTTTTTGAAAATGTAATGGTTGGGATGTTTGAAAGCGTTAAATATGAACCCGCCTTCGCTGAAGCTACGGCGGGCAAAGAAATAAAAAGAGAAATCAAAATTTCCTCTTTGGACTTACCCTCTCTTTTAGTAGATTTCTTGAGCGAAGTTTTATATTTTTGCGAAGCCAATAAAGAAGTTTATCATAAAGTTCTGTTTAAAAATTTGACCGAAAAAGAACTGGAAGGAATTCTAATTGGGAAAAAATTAGAAAGAATTGGAGTTCAAATAAAAGGAGTGACCTACCACGATTTAGATATTCATCAAAGAAAAGATGGAACTCGGGAAGCTGCCGTGCTTTTTGACATCTAACCTTTAAATTTTTCAAAAAAGTTGATAAAATAAATTAGCCATTTAGATAGTTCTTTGGCAGAAAGGAGGGAAGGTATGTGGCGTTGGTTCAAATTTAAGGAAAAGCCTAAAAATCCGCTATCCGGGTTTGTTAATGCTCAAAAGAAGCTGGGTAGAAAAATAATATGTGCCGGAGGATTTAAACAAAAAATAGAGGAAGAGTATGAAAGCGAAGTGGATCAGATATTTAAGACGGTTAGTTCTTTTTTAAATAACGCTCCGAATAGAGATGAAATAAAGAAGCTTTCTTTAATTTTTAATAAAAATAAAGGAAGCTCGGCAGCTTGGCTTAATAAACGAGATCCGACCAAGTTAGTTTTAAATTTCGGCATCAATTTAGGAGGCTCTGAAGCTCAGGAAGAAATTAGAAAAGTGATAATGGGAATTCAAATGATTGAGCCAGAAGTTAAAGCCCAACCAATTAGTATTCCCGTTTGGGAATCTCATTTTCAGAGAGGATTGGCTTTAGCTAAAGCCGGCAAGATAAATGCTGCTATCGAGGAAGTTGAAAAGGCTTATCAGTTGAACGAAGAAAATAAAGCAGTCCGCTATCAATTAGCCTTGCTTTATTTCCGAAAAGGAGAAGAAACTCGGGGTATCAAAGGTATTGAATATACTCTTAAAGCTCACAATCTAGAAGATGAAGGAGGTTTTGATTATGAATGGTGGAAGAAAGTAGAGAGAGCTAGAAAGCTTAAACAAAATGTAATTGACTTTTAGCTATCAAGAGAGGAAGAAAATGAAAAATCCTCCTTTTAGAGGCCGCAATTAAAGATGGCCTCTTTTATTTTTTAAAAATTTTAGTTAAAGTTAAAGTGTTATGATTTCTAAAAAAGATTTTGTAAAAATAAGTGATTGACTTCTTGCCCCCACACCAAAATTTGGTGTGGGGGTGAAGGAAATTCCAAAAGTTTAAATCCATGATTACTAAAAAAAATTTTACAAAAATTAACGACTGGCTGTGGGAAATACCTCGATCTTTTCGACCCGATATGAGAGTTCCAGCCAGAATTTATGCTTCGGAAAAGATGTTGGAAGAAGTATTGAGAGATGAATCTATGCCACAACTCATAAATGGAACTACACTACCAGGAATAGTGAAATATGGCATAGCGATGCCTGATTGTCATGAAGGTTATTCGGTCCCAATCGGATTCGTGGGGGCTATAAGAACTTCAGATGGAGTTATTTCGCCCGGGGCCTGCGGATTTGATATCAACTGCGGAATGAAATTATTAAAATCTCAATATTCTGAGAAAGAAATTAAGCCCTATTTAGAAAAATTAGCAACTGAGATTCAAAAAGAAGTGCCTTCAGGGTTGGGTAAGGGAAGACAGATTAAACTCTCAATTGGTGAAATTGATAAAATTTTAGAGGGCGGCGCCCAAAGGTTGGTTGAACAGGGTTACGGAGAAAAAGAAGACACTGAAAACTGCGAGGGTTCGGGTCGATTGGAATGGGCGGGTGCTTCAACAGTTTCAATTCATGCTAAAAATCGAGGGAGAGACCAAGTTGGAACACTCGGCTCGGGAAATCATTTTTTGGAAATTCAAAAAATTGATGAAATCTTTGATGAGAAAGTAGCCAAAGCTTTTGGATTATTTGAAGACCAAATCATCATCATGATCCATTGCGGGTCAAGGGGTCTTGGCCATCAAGTTTGTACAGATTATTTGAGGGAATTTATTCCCTTAATGCATGGAAAATATAAAATAAAAGTCCCTGATAGGGAATTTGCCTGTGTGCCATTTAATTCTCCCGAAGGTCAGAGGTATTTTGCCGCTATGGCTTCAGCTGCTAATTATGCCTGGGCAAATCGCCAGATGATTGCTCATTCCATTAGAAAGGCATGGAAAGAAGTTTTGGGAGAAAAAACTTCGCCGCTGGTGGCTTTATATGATGTGGCCCATAATATTATTAAAAAAGAAAAATATATCATTGACGACAAAGAAACTGAAGTAGCTGTTCATCGAAAAGGGGCCACTCGAGCTTTTCCGCCAGAACATCCGGAAATTCCAAAAAAATATCAATCTCAGGGTCAGCCCGTGCTCATTCCCGGAAGTATGGGAACTGCTTCCTATGTTTTAGCAGGGACAGCGAAAGGAGAAGAAGCGTTTTATTCAACAAATCATGGAGCCGGCAGGACAATGTCCCGACACGAAGCAATGAGGCGGGTCTCTGGACAAGAAGTGATTAATAGTTTAGAATCAAAAGGAATTATTATTAAATGCTGGTCAATGAGAGGAATTGCCGAGGAAGCGCCAATGGCTTATAAAGATATTCATAGTGTAGTAGAAGTGGTCCACAACGCAGGGCTTTCAAAAAAAGTGGCAAGATTAGTACCTTTGGCAGTGATCAAAGGCGAATAAATATGTTAATTTTGCTTAATTATTTTTTTGCTTATGACAGAAAAAAAGTTGCCAAGAAGCACCGGGAAATTTATTCGTCGGGAAAAAGCCCGGATCCGCCGGGAGATTTTAGATATTAAAAAACAGGAAGAGTTAATCAATGAATTATATCAAAAGTATTTTAAAGTAAAAATTCAAGAGAAAGTATGAAAATTCAAGAAATCTATAATTTAGCGATAAACAAGGGCATTGAAGCTGATTTTCGGGGGAGGACAGAGATTGAAAAACAACTTGCCAAATTGAATGAAAAATATCAGAAACTGGAAAATGGAAAAAAAGCGGAATTTGATTTAGAAAGATTAAAAAATCCTTTCTCAGATACCAGAATTTTATTCGGCGACCCTGAAAAAGAAGTGAAGAAGGTTTTAATTGGCATTGATATTGACGGAGAAGAGTTATTGCTTGCCGAAAAACTTGGCGACATTGATTTGGTTATTTCTCACCATCCCAGAGGCAGAGCTTTAGCTGGTCTTGATGATGTCATGCGGCTCCAGGTTGATGTTTTGGCTCAATACGGGGTGCCAGTGAATATTGCTGAAAAACTACTCCAAAAAAGAATAGAGGAAGTGGCCAGAGGTCTTTCTCCGGTTAATCACAATCGGGCAGTGGATATGACTCGGCATTTGAATTTACCCTTTATGTGTATTCACACCCCTTGTGATAATTTGGTAGCTAAATTCGTTGATGAGAAACTTAAAAAAGACAATCCGGAGATAGTCGGAGAAATAATAAAATCCCTGAAAGAAATCCCAGAATACAAAGAAGCTGTTTCTATTGGAGCAGGCCCCCAAATTTTTGTTGGTTCAGAAGAAAACCGGACAGGGAAAATTGTTTTGACTGAACTCACCGGTGGAACCGAAGGAACCCCGGAGATTTATGAAAAATTAGCGCAGGCAGGGGCCGGAACAGTGATTGGCATGCATATTTCCGAAAAACACCGGGAAGAAGCCGAAAAAGCAAATATTAATGTGGTTATCGCTGGCCATATGAGTTCTGATTCTTTAGGGATGAACCTATTTTTAGACGAATTAGAAAAACAAGGCATAGAAATTGTTTCCTGTTCGGGATTAATTAGAATTTCCAGGAATCAATAAAACTTAAGATTAAAATAAATAAAAACAGTCGCCGAAGGCGACTGTTTTTATTTGTCTTGAGGTCGTCGAAGGATTAAAATGAAAATATGAGAACTGGTATCGTAACGGTGCCGCTTGATTATGGCCGTTGTCCCCGCTGGCTTTTTGAAAGAATGAAAAGATTGGCCCGAGGAATAACCTTAGCCATTGTTGAGGAGTTTGGAGCTGATGAGGCCCTGAAAAGATTTTCTGACCCGGTTTGGTTTCAGTCTTTAGGATGCGTGATTGGGTTTGATTGGAATTCTTCAGGATTAACCACCATTACTTTGGGCGCTTTAAAGGCGGCTGTATTTGACATTCAAGACAGATTGGGCCTTTATGTTTGTGGCGGGAAAAGAGAATCAAGAAAAACTCCGAGTGAAATCGAGGCCTACGGCATCTCGCGTGGATTTTCCTTTGCTCCAAAATTAATTTACGCTTCCAAAATGGCGGCAAAAATTGATTCTTCCTTAATTCAAGACGGCTATCAAATTTATCAGCACAATTTTCTCTTTACGCAATCAGGAAAATGGACGGTTATTCAGCAAGGTATGAATACGGAAAATCAGACTGCTCGACGTTACCATTGGTTGTCCTCGGGCGTTAAAGATTTTGTTGAGGAACCCCATTCAGGGATAATTTCTGATATTAAACTCAACCCCCTAAATTTAACTGCTAAAGAAAGCAAAGAAAATCGGGAAATTTCTACTGAATTAGTTAAGGAAGAGCCAAAAACATTTTTAAAGAATATTAAATTGGCTTGTGAAAAGCCTGCCCCGTACCGAACTTGTTCTGATTCGGGGTCAAGTAATTTAATAAAGCAAAAAAGATTAGCTAATTTTTGCGAGATGGAATTAAATGATGTTGAATTCCACTGGCATCCTGTTTTGAAAGAAAAATTTGATTTAAAAAGATTGGAGAAAATAATCTTCGCCGTCAATTCGGAAAACCCAAAAAATTTTGAGCAACTTTTATCACTCAAAGGAGTGGGACCAAAAACCATTCGCGCTTTATCTCTGGTGGCAGAAATAATTTACGGAGCCCAACCTTCTTACGAAGACCCGGCAAGATATTCATTTACGGTAGGGGGCAAGGATGGCACGCCGACTCCCATTAACCGCCCGATTTACGATAAGTTATTAGAAATTGTAGAAAAAGGAATTGGAAAAAGTCAAATCTCAATTAGAGAGAAAATCGAAGCTCAAAGAAGATTGTCTTCTTTTTGCCCTTCGCTTTTTTCGTAAAAGCTCGGAGCCCAAAGAAGATTAAAAAGTTTAGCATGAAAAACTATGCTTCAAAAAGAGCTAAAAAAGGAAAATTGGCTTATCGAACGCCAGACAGGTTCATATATAAGCAGGTCTTAAGAGCCAAAAAAGAAAAATGTCGGATGAAGAAAATCCTTAGGGGTCCTTTTTAATCTAATTAACCATATAAGTATCTTTTAATTCATATCCGAGTTTCTCAAAATATTTTCTTGCTCCCACTCCGGAAATTACTGCGATTTTATTAATAGCAAATTCCTTTTTAGCGTTTCGGCTAAACTCAGCGTGAACTATTTTTTCTGCTTCTTTTACTAATTTTTTCCCCAGCCCTTTATGCTGCGGTGACACCAACGAGACCCGGCCTCCCAGTGGAGAC
>Ga0066637_10003901_pt1 | contig 10016 bp, 10 predicted proteins | sample CryGeyCG2014_020_FD_62737 | JGI IMG/M metagenome (GOLD analysis project Ga0066637, IMG submission 62737) | Groundwater microbial communities from aquifer - Crystal Geyser CG08_land_8/20/14_0.20 | ecosystem: Environmental > Aquatic > Deep subsurface > Groundwater | place: USA: Utah: Grand County...
CCCACCGGATTTTGGTCATACGCGGCATAGCCGGGATAGGCAAGACCGCGCTCATCTCGAAGATTTTAGGGCTGTATGGAAAAGAAAAAAAGAACGTTTTGTACATGAAAGTTTACCCCTACAGCACCCCCAGCGGTTTGCTGTCAAGACTGGCAGAATTTCTCCAAAAGCTTGGTAGAGGAAAGCTAAGCAAGTATCTCGCAGAAACAGGAGGAAAAATCGAGCTTGAAGGACTGATGTCGGCCTTAGAAGGGGATTTGAAGGAAAGCAACATGCTCTGGATCATAGACGATGTTCACTTCGCGGGCGAGGAGATAAACAAGATATTCTCACCGTTGATGGACGCGTTGGATTTAACCGATGTCAAATTTGTAATGGCCGGGAGGAGTGTACCGCGCTTCTACGATAGGCGCGACATTATGGTGAGAAAACGTCTTGATGAGATAGTCTTGGAGGGGCTTGATAAGGATAGCAGCGGGGAGCTACTCAAGCATCGCGGCATCGATGAATCGTGTTATGAAAAGTTATATTCCATAACGGGCGGCCACCCCCTCATGCTGGAGCTCGTGTCCCCCGAGACGATGGCAGACGCAACGGACTTCATAGAGAAGGAGATTATCGCGCCACTCAGCGACCCCGAGAGGAAGGCACTCGAAATAGCGACTGTGTTTAGGGCGCCGTTTCCGCCCAAGGCGATCATGATAGATGGTGTTGATGAGGCAACGGTGAATAAGCTGGTGGGCAAGCTTTTGTTGGAGAAAACTAATGGAGAGTGTGAAGAGCACGAGTTGCTCAAAGGCATTTTCTACAGTAGGTTGATGGCGGAGCAAAAGGTGAGCTACCACAGGCTCGCCGCGAATTATTACATGGGGATCGGCACAAGTGGCGCAGTCATTGAGGCGATTTATCACCTGACCAAAGGCTACAGGCAGCCCGATGCGGCTAGGTTAGCGATTGAGCAGGGCGAAGGGCTGATCAAGGACGGATACGCGGGCGCTCTTTGGACTGAATTGATGTCGCTTGAGGAGGCCGAGATCCCAGATTACTGGGCCTATGTGCTCATCCTCAAGGGAGATATTTTGAATAATACAGAAAAACACAGCGACGCTTTAAAACATTACAACATGTGCATTGAATATACCGAGAGCGCACGCCCAAGAGGCGGAGCGGAGAGCTTCTCGTACCTCTGGTTTGGCGCATCTAAGGAACTTTTACGGGCGCGGGCTCTAGCGTATTTCAAGATAGGCAAAATTCACATTAAGCGGGGCGAGCTGGAGTCCGCGAAGGAGGCGTACTCGCAAAGCGCGAAAATCTTCAACGAGCTAGGGGGTCCAGAGGCAGAAATTGTGAAGAAGACCTTAAAAGAACTGGCAGGCGCTTGAGAGATTTAAAAAGACTTTTAGTATTGGCGCTCATCTTTCTGGTGGTGGTCGAACGCAGTTTGACGAACGTTTTAAGCTGGCAATGCGGGGCGCGAGCGAGGTGGTGACGGAAGATGAACTGCGCGAACTTTTAAAGCACGAAAAGCTGGCTGCTTACTGCGGTTATGAGCCCTCGGGCAAAATCCACTTCGGCCATGCGCTGACCGCGTGGAAGCTCATGGATTTTCAAAAGCTCGGCGCCAAGGTCATCGTTCTGCTTGCGGATCTTCACGCATTTTTGAATCACAAGGGCACCCTCGAGAAGATTCGCGCGGTAGCCGAGTACAATCGGCACTGCTTCATCGCGCTCGGCCTCGACCCGAAGCGCACCGAATTCATGCTGGGGTCCGATTTCCAGCTCAAGCCAGAATTCATACTCGACGTGCTTCGAATGGCGGTCGGCACGACTTTGCTCCGCGCGCGCCGCAGTATGGACATGATTGCCCGTCAGCTAGAAAACCCAGATGTTGCACAGACCCTCTACCCCCTGATGCAGGCGGTTGACATGGCTTGGCTCGGCGTAGATGTGGCGGTGGGGGGAATCGACCAGAGGAAGGTGCACATGCTTGCGCGGGAGGAGCTACCCGCGATCGGCCGCCGCAAGCCAGTTTGCATCCACATTCCCTTGCTCCACGGATTGGATGGGGCGGCGAAGATGTCGTCTAGCAAGGGCAACTTCATAGCCATAGATGATGAGCCGGCCACCATAAGAGAAAAGGTGAGCAAGGCGTTTTGCCCGCCAAAGGTGACGAAGGACAACCCAACCATAGAGTACGTTGAGCACATCATCATGCCGACAACCAAGAGTTTTGAGATAAAAAGAGCGGCTAAGCACGGCGGGGCGGTCGAAATAACCAGCGCGGCAGAACTCAAGAAGCTCTACGCGGATGGCAAGCTACACCCAGCTGATTTGAAGGCAGCTGTCGGAGACGCCATCGTTGACATTCTCGCGCCGGTAAGGACGTATTTTGAAGAGCACCCGGGTGCAAAACTTTCACAACCTCCAAAAGTTCTTTGAGGGACTTGTTATATATATAACAATTAACCGAGGCGAACTCATCTTTTAAACGTTTAGACAAGTATAAATGGGGGCTGGAATGAGAGCGAGGCCACGTTCGATAAGTATAACATCCGGCAAGGGCGGTACAGGCAAAACGACCCTGACGGCAAATCTAGGGGTTGCGCTTGGCTCCTTGGGCAAAGATGTCACGATTCTCGACGGCGACCTAGCGATGGCAAACCTAGCGATCGTCATGGGAATGCACAAATGCGAAATAAGTTTCCTCGATGTGCTCGCTGGCAAGGCGGACATCAAAGATGCGATATACAAAAACTATGGAATTAAAGTCGTTCCGACAGGGTTCCGCTTTGAGGATATTCACGATGTTATTTCTGGTCTCAAGCGCGAGCGAGTTGAAGCCGCGATCACCGAGCTTCTCCGTCAGACAGAGTTCCTGCTCATTGATGCTCCAGCTGGAATTGCCGATGCGACGGTGATTTCAATGGCGGCGGCTCGGGAGATGTTGCCGGTTACGAATCCAAACTACACGAGCTTGGTCGACTGCTACAAAGTGATTCGCCTCGCGAACGTGCTGGGCGCTTGGACCCGTGGCGTTGTCGTGAATCGCGTGGGAAAAGCGGCCGACGTTTCCACGACCGAGATCGAGCATTTCATGGGCAAGACATTGGGGGCGATGCCCATACTCGCAGAGATCCCCGAGGACCAAAAGGCGCAGGAGGCGGAGCGAGAAGGCGTGCCTTTGGTTGTATACGAGCCAGAGTCCCCAGCTTCTGTTGCGATCAACGAGCTCGCGAAAGTCGTCGCCGGTGCAGCCGATTTGCCCTACACTCCCGGAAAAGAACAGGAAATAGGCGAAACGATAAAGCGCCTGACTCGTGCGCTCACCGGGCGCCGCGTTTGACTTTTCCCGATTATTTCAGAAGCGTTATAATTGGTGCGGCCATGACGACGAACACGATGCTTGCGGCCACGAAGCTCATGGGAAGTCCTATTCTTGGGATACCGAGGTATAGGGTCGCTGCAAAGCCAACGTTCGCGATCATCGCGGCGAGCACACCACCGGTAAGCCCGCTCGCGCTTGCCTCACCACTGTGCAGGTATTCGAGGAATATTGTGCCACCGGCACGGATGGGTGCCCCAGCGAGGACACCGCCGTAAACCGGGCCGAGCAAAGATGCAATCAAAAGTGCCCCTGCAACTATAATGCCGCCGAAGATGAAGTCCAAGACGACCATTCTAATTTTAATGTTCATGTTTCACCGCGTTATCATCAGAGCACCAACGTTAAAGAGGATTACGCAACCGAGATTGTTTGGGATTGCATGAAACCTCTGCAAAGAGTTTCTCAGGCGTTTGGTCGTACCTCTTCCGTGATATGTGCGGTGATCCTTCTCTCGTTCGCCGTGGAGCTGGCGAGCACGGCATACCATTCGCTGACTTACGAGAAATCCGGTTTCGAGGGCAGCGCCGAGGTTCAAGATTACGAGAACCGCATCGAAAACCAAATTAAAGTAGCGAGCGAGTGGGACCGAACGAAGTACTACTGGAAGAACAACTTGGGGGTGGCAGGATACCGCGTGCTATTCACCCCATGGTACGCCGGAGTTTCATCTGAGGTGTATCAGTCGTACGTGGGCGGCATGGTCAACACCTACATGTATTACGAAAACACACTCGTGCCGTTTCGTGCGGCGATCGAAACCCACGGCATTCTCGAAATGACGGGATTTTTTATTATCTCGGCGATAACCGCGCGTCTCGCGTGGAACATCTGGAAAGGCCTAGCACACCTCATGATGGCCTCTACTAAAAAAAGAAAGCTGAAGCTCAAAAAATACAAGGTACGCATTAAGGAAATATTTGGAGATTTTCTAATTCTAGCCTCCATCGGAATTTTCATGATTTTCTTGGCCGCACCGGTTGAGTCCTACATTTCTCCATGGGTGTGGGGGGCGTTTGATGTAACTCCAGTACTTCCTTACGTTTTTCTTGCGTTTGTCGCACTTTTTTACATCACGGTGTTTTTCGTGCAATTCCGGGGCTGGGAGATGATGAAAAGGGATGCAAAGAAGATCAGAACAGACATCAAGCTTCTGCTCAAAGGCAAGTTTGTCCCCACGCACCTCTCACTCCTGATGTTAATTCTTTTTACAATACCTGCGATTATTGTTATCTTGATGTGAGGTAATCTAATTGAAGTTTGCCGAATTTAAAGCTCCAAAAGGCGTAATAAAGGTCGAGCTCGAGCTTACGGACGATGCCATCTCACGCATCTCGTTGAGCGGGGACTTTTTCATGTACCCGGAAGACGCGCTCGAACGACTTGAGCGAGCGCTGGTCGGCGTCAAAGCCAGGAGGGAGAGCTTGCTGGCGGTGGTGCGGAGCTTTTACAGCTCGACGGGTGCCAAAACACCGATGGTGGAGCCAGAGCACTGGGTTGAGGCGATTTTGCGCGCGGCCGGGAGCTGAGTTCATGCACGATAGTTGTTATATATATAACAATTGGAGGCGATGAGGTTGGTGAAGAAGTGGCGGTTGCTTCCGATGCGGGTTGATGATGCTTTTATGAGCATGGCGATCGACGAAGCTATTCTGAGATTGAACGCGGAGGGTCGAGTCCCAAACACCGTTCGGTTCTGGCGCTGGCTACCGTCTGCAGTTTCTCTTGGTTGCTTTCAGAGCGTCGAACGCGAGGTCGATCTGGCGGTGGCGAAGCGTTATGGGGTCGATGTGGTTAGGCGCATCACAGGCGGCGGGGCAGTTTTTCATGACCATGACGGAGAGCTGACTTACAGCGTCGTCTGTAAGCAGGGTGATGTGCCCGATGATATCATCGAGTCATACAAGCTCATCTGTGGCGGCCTCGTGCAAGGTTTCGCGCAGCTCGGGTCGCGGGCGGAGTTCAAGCCGGTCAATGATGTTCAAGTAAACGGTAAGAAGATTTCCGGGAGTGCCCAGACAAGGCGGTGGGGCTCTGTGCTGCAGCACGGTACAGTTCTAATTTCGCCCGATGTCCGCAAGATGTTTGAGTTGCTCAGGGTCAGTCCAGAAAAAATCTCGGACAAGTTCATCGCCTCGGTTTTCGAGCGGGTGACGACGGTCGAGAGGGAGCTCGGCAGAAAGCCGAGTTTCGAGGAGGTCCGCAACGCAATGAGCAAGGGTTTCGAGAGTTCACTTGACGTTGAGTTCTTCGAAGGCGAATTAACGAACGAGGAATTCGCGCTCGCAGCGAAGCTTAAACCCAAGTATGCATCAGATGAATGGTTGAGGAAACGTTAATGGTTGTCGAAATCCAACGTCACGCATTTTCGATGAAACTTGGACGCGATCCCACTTTCTGGGCTTGCTATCCCCACCCGCACTTTCCCGTGCTTTCGATAACCGGCGATTCCTGCGCCCTGAACTGCAAGCACTGCGGGGGGCGCTATCTAGAGCACATGTTTCCATGCTCGACTCCAGATGTCTTATTTACGACATGTTCAAGGCTGGCAGCAAACGGCGCGAGGGGCGCGCTCATAAGTGGAGGCTACAACGGCGAGGGTTACGTGCCGCTGGAGCCATTTCTCGAAGCGATTGCGCGAATAAAACGTGAACTTGGTCTCTTCCTCAACGTGCACACGGGTTTGATTCCGCATGAACTTGCCCGCGAACTGAGCAGCGCGGGCGTCGACATGGCGAGCGTCGACTTGATCGGCAACGATGAAACGATAGAGCTTGTGCTCGGCATCGAAAAAACGACGCGAGATTACGAGCGAACACTAAAAGAGCTTAAGCAAGCGGTGCCACACGTGGTGCCGCACATATGCATCGGCCTGCACGAGGGCAAAATTAAGGGCGAGGCAAAGGCACTAGAAATCGCTGCAAAAATTCAGCCCGCCACGCTCGTTTTTCTCGTGTTGACCCCAACGGCTGGCACACAGTTCGAAAAAATTTCCCCGCCTTCCCCATCCGAAGTCGGTAGAGTGATAGCCGATGCGAGGCTGAAGTTTCCAGAGGCGACGATAGCGCTGGGGTGCATGCGGCCGCGAGGAGATAAGAGGGCAGAGTTTGAACTGCAGGCTTTACGCTCAGGCGTGGACAGGATCGAAATACCAAGCGAGCAGACGATCGAGGCCGCGCGCAGGTTGGGGCTCGATGTGCAGAAATTAGAGGCGTGCTGTGCAGCGCCTTGGAATGGGGGGTGTTAGTTGGTCGAGCATGTGAGGGTTGCACTTGGCACAGGCATCTTGCTTGGCCTCTGGCGCGGGAAGCTCGCAGTACCACCGACCACTGCGCATCTCCTCACGTACCACGAAGGCAGGTGCAACGCCAACTGCCAATTCTGCCCTCAGGCGCGCGGGAGCACAGCAGACCTGAAGATGCTTTCTCGCGTGGTTTGGCCGCGATGCGACTTCGAGCGAGTGCTGTCAGCCTTGGAAGAAAAAAACGATGAATTTGTACGGATTTGCATTCAGACGGTTAACTACGAAGGTGTGATAGATGACGTTTGCGAACTCGTGACGCAAATAAAAAATAGATGTGACACACCGATTTCAGTTTCATGCCAACCCTTGGAAATTGAAGATATCAAGAAACTCAGGGAAGTCGGGACCGAGCGGGTGAGCATAGCGCTTGATACCGCAACGCCCGAGCTCTTCGATCAACTCAAAGGCAAAGGTGTTGGTAGCCTTTACACTTGGGATGGACACACCAAAGCGCTGGATGACGCGCGCGCGATTTTTGGTGATAAAGTATCGACACATATGATTGTTGGGCTAGGCGAGAGCGAGCAGGACATGATTCAAACGATTCAATTTTTGCACGACCGCAGCGTCACGATTGGTCTCTTCGCATTCACCCCAATCATCGGTACTCCACTGGCAAATAAACCTCAGCCGGATGTGGAGAGTTACCGCAGGATTCAGCTCGCCCGATATTTAATCGTGAAGGGTATCTCCGAGGCCAAGCGAATGAAGTTTGAGGCTGGGAAAATCGCGGATTTCGGATCAAGCCAAGAGGAGCTATACACGGCCGTGAATTCAGGTGAACCCTTTAGAACCTCCGGCTGCCCGGGATGCAACCGCCCTTTTTACAACGAGTCGCCGCGGGGGCCAATTTATAACTACCCGTGGAAGCCGACGTCAAAGGAAATCAAAGTTATCCGCGACCAGCTACTGCAACCTTTATAATTTGAAGTGCAAGTTTTAGCTGATTGAAGTGATTGGATGAAAGTGGGTGAGCATGAAATTCTTGAAGGACTTTATTACACAAAGAACCATGAGTGGATCAAGTTCGAGGGCAACCTCGTTCGAATAGGCGTGACAGACTACGCCCAGGAGCAGCTCGGCGATGTTGTTTATGTTGAACTCCCTGAAGTAGGCAAAGTTGTAAAACAAGCCACGGAACCCAAGACGAAAGAAATGGAACTAGGCGCGGTGGAGTCGATCAAGGCAGTATCCGCGATATATTCGCCCCTCGCCGGAACGGTGAAGGAGACGAATCAAACGCTGCAAGACCGTCCGGAACTCATAAATACCAGCCCATACAGCGAGGGTTGGATCTGCGTGCTTGAGCCCAGCAACATAGAGGTGGAGCGCGAAAGTTTGTTGACACCCGACGCTTACGCCACGTTTCTCAAGACCCTGAAGTAGCGGCGGTAAGGATGGGCCACCCGTATATCCCAAATACCCGCGAGATAAGAGAGCAGATGCTCGATGAGATTGGCGTGGCGAGCATCGATGAGTTTTTCGCCGATATCCCGGAAAAAATCCGCTTGAAGCGCGAGCTGAAGCTTCCTAGGCAGATGTCAGAGCTCGAAGTAAAACGCCATGTTCAGACAATGCTGGCGAAAAACGAGCCATTCACCAAGATGCTGTCATTTCTCGGCGGCGGGGTCTGGCTCCACCACATACCCTCACACATTCAATCGCTCGTGCAGCGTTCAGAATTTTTAACCTCTTACACACCTTATCAGGCCGAGGTCAGCCAGGGCATGCTTCAGGCGCTCTTCGAGTACCAGAGCGTTATTTGTGAACTCACCGGCATGGATGTTGCGAATGCGTCGATGTACGACTGGGCGACTGCGATTGGGGAGGCAGCGCTCATGTGTGCCCGCGTCACCGGGCGTAAGAAGGTGCTCGTGCCAGAGCTGATTTCACCCGAGCGATTCGCCGTGTTACAAAACTATGCATCGGGCCCCGGCTTAGAACTCGTTAAACTTGGTTTCGACTGGAGCACCGGCCAGATCGACATGTCGCAGTTGCGCGCAGAGCTCGGGCAGGACGTGGCATGCGTGTACGTAGAGAACCCAAGTTACCTCGGTTTTTTGGAAACGCAGGTTGAGGAGATTGCAGATGCCGCGCACAAGGTTGGCGCGTTATTCACGGTCGGGGTCAACCCGATTTCCCTGGGTCTGTTGAAGGCACCGGGTGATTACGGCGCAGACATAGTCGTCGGTGAGGGACAACCGCTCGGGAACCCGGTCAGTTTCGGTGGCCCGACCCTCGGCATCTTCGCCTGTCGTGACGATCAAAAGCTTGTTAGGCAGATTCCCGGCCGGCTCATCGGAATGACGACGACGCTCGACGGAAAAATGCGCGGATTTACTATGGTTTTGCAAACGCGCGAGCAACACATTCGGCGCGAGCGAGCGACATCAAACATATGCTCGAACGAGGCGCTATGCGCGGTTGCGGCGGCGATTTACACAGTTTCACTTGGTCCGAGGGGTCTACGTGAGTTGGCGGAGATATGTGCAGCCAACGCCAGCTATGCAATGAAAAAACTCGATGCTATTAATGGGCTCGAGGCCCCGATCTTCACCTCGCCCCACTTCAATGAATTCACGCTTAGGTCTACCCAGCCGAAGTTCACAATCGAAAAGCTCAACACAAAACTCCTTAAGCAAGGAATTCAGGGCGGTAAACCGATCAGCAGAGAATTTCCCGAATTTGGTGAGACTGCTATCCTCTGTACAACGGAATTGCACACAAAAGAGAGCATCGATCAGCTCGTAGATGCAGCAGCGGAAGCCGTGGGGGCGAGAAGATGAAATTTAAACAGGCGAGTTGGGCAAATGATGCGCGCTTGGAGCCGCTCGTGTTCGAATTGAGCAGGGTGAACCGAACCGGCTACACGCTCCCGCAAAAAACGCTTCCTGAGGTAAACATACCGGAGAATCTCGTTCGCAGGAAACTGGAGCTCCCGGAGCTATCTGAACCAGAAATAGTCAGACATTACACAAGGCTATCACAGATGAACTACGGCGTTGACTCCGGATTTTATCCGCTCGGCTCGTGCACGATGAAATATAACCCAAAGGTATGTGAAGAGCTTGCTGCCCTCGAGACGGCGAGCTGCATCCACCCATACCAAAATGAGGGGACCGTCCAAGGCGCGTTGGAGCTGATGTATAAGCTAGAGCGATACTTGGCCGAGATAGCCGGCGTTGCGCGGGTGTGCTTGCACCCATCTGCCGGGGCCCACGGTGAGTTTTTAGGCATGTTGTTGACGCGGGCGTATCACAAATCGAAAGGAAAAGAGCGCAAAGAAGTCATCGTTCCGGATTCGGCGCACGGCACAAATTTTGCGAGCGC
>Ga0066637_10003902_pt1 | contig 10014 bp, 4 predicted proteins | sample CryGeyCG2014_020_FD_62737 | JGI IMG/M metagenome (GOLD analysis project Ga0066637, IMG submission 62737) | Groundwater microbial communities from aquifer - Crystal Geyser CG08_land_8/20/14_0.20 | ecosystem: Environmental > Aquatic > Deep subsurface > Groundwater | place: USA: Utah: Grand County...
CGCCGACAAAGCGTAAAGCGGACGGCGCAGAAACGGAATTTGAAGACAGAAAAAATCAACACCAAAGATTTTATAGTGTCCTATTTAATATTAAATGAGTAAAAAAGCGGAAGATAACTTTATAACAAACAGCCCGACAAAGCATCTTAAAGAGCGAATTCTTGAACTCATTTCCGAAAGCAGAGAACTCAAATTTTTGGTTGGATTTTTTTATTTTTCGGGGCTGAAAGAATTATATGAAGGTCTTTTGAACAATTCCGAAACAATCCTGAAAGTTCTTGTAGGGCTGGATGTGGACAGGACAATATACGGTCTTATAGAATATGGCAGAGAAGAAAAGGCGTCTGACGAAGAAAAAATATTTCAATTTTTTGAATCTATTAAAAAATCGATAAATACAGAACATTTCGACAACAGAGAATTTTACGAGCAGGCAAGATTTTTTTTGAAGATGATAGAGAAAAAACTCATAATCAGAAAAACTTTTGAACCGAATCATTCAAAACTTTACATTTTCAAACTTGCGGAAAGTCAGGTCGGCAGGAGAAATCTTTTTATCACGGGAAGCAGCAACCTTACATATTCGGGGCTCACAAAGCAAAGAGAATTCAATGTGGAAATAAGCGATTACGGATTTGAAGAAGCTGAAAGATATTTTGATGAATTGTGGGGGAGGGGAATTAGAATTACCGAATATCCGGATGTAAAAAAGCGGTTGATAGATTTGATTAAAGAAAAAACTCTGATAAAAGAACTGACGCCTTTTGAAGCGTTCGTTCTTGTCTTGAAAACATATCTTGAATCTTCGGACAGAAAAGAGGTTTCTGAAAATTTGGGAAGTTTAATGGAAAAAGCCGGTTATTATTCGTATCAATATCAAATGGATGCCATTAAGCAGTCGCTGACGGTAATTGAGCAATACAGCGGATTGATTGTCGCTGATGTTGTCGGTCTGGGCAAAACGATTATTGCTTGTCTTGTGGCAAAATTGCTGAAAAAGCGTGGAATTGTTATTTGTCCGCCGGGAATTATGGGCGACAGAAATAAAGAATGGGGCTGGACGAAATATCTTGAAGATTTTGGTCTTCATAATTTTGGCTGGGAAGTCCGTTCTCTCGGCGAATTGGCTGATGAAGAGGAAAAATTGGCTGAATATGTGGCAAGAAACAAAGATATAGAAGTTATTATTGTCGATGAAGCGCACAGATTCAGAAATGAGGACACAAAATCGCACGAACAGCTCAAAAACATTTGTAGAAACAAAACGGTGATTCTGCTTACGGCAACGCCCTTCAACAATCGTCCGGGAGACATTCTCTCGCTGCTGAAATTGTTTATTACCCCCAAAAAGTCATTTATCACTCTGGACAACAATCTTGTTGATAAATTCAGAAATTTCAAAGGAACTTTTGACAAACTGGGATTTATAAAAAAATATTACAATTCTTCAAATAAAGATAAACGCGAAAAAGCGGAAAATATCTATAGGGCGTTATTTGGAGAAAATCTTGTTGATTTAAAAGAAGTTAATCGGCGCGCTAAATATCTGGCAAGACAGATTCGCGATGTTATTGAACCTGTAACAATCCGCCGCAATCGTCTCGACCTTCAAAAAAATCCGCACTATAAAAACGAGGTGAAAAATCTGACCAAAACAGCCGACCCTATAGAATGGTTTTTTGAACTTGAAAAAGAGCAATCGGATTTCTATGATGCGGTCATAGGCGAGTGCTTCGCCGACCCCGACGACGGAGGGCTTTTCAAAGGAGCGATTTATCATCCGTTTGAGTATGAGAGAAGCAGAGAAATAGAGAAATTAAATTTAGAAGACAACCGTCAATTTATGCAACAGAAAAACCTCTATGATTTTATGAGGCGACTGCTTGTGAAAAGATTTGAAAGTTCTTTCGGTTCGTTCGAGCAGAGTTTGGAAAATTTTAAAAAAGTAACCGGAATATGTAAGGATTTTATCGACAAAACAGACAAATTTATTTTGGACAGGAATCTTGTCGAAGATATTTACAACAAAGAGCCGGAAGAAATAGAAAAGCATCTGTCCGAATACGGAGAAAAAATCAAAGAAGGGGTTTATCCGAAAAATCACAAAATATACGATTTGAAAAAGTTCGAATTCAAAAACGAATTTATCAGAGACATAAAATCCGATTTAAAACTTTTTGAGGATATTCTTAAAAAGTTATCCGCTTTAAATTTGGTGGACAGGGACCCAAAAGTCATTTGTCTGTTAAAACATCTTAAAGAGGAACTGGCAAAACCGCCTTTGACGGGCGAACCGCAAAGAAAAATTGTTGTTTTTTCCGAGTATGCGGACACGGTGAAATATCTGGAACCAATTTTAGGAAAAAGTTTCAGCAATCGTCTTTTGACAATCCACGGAACTTTAACGAAAAAAAACATAAATGATTTGAACACGAATTTTGACGCTTCTTTTAAAAAAAGTGAAGATGAATATGATATTTTGCTGACCACTGACAAACTTTCCGAAGGCGTGAACTTAAATCGAGCGGGAATGGTCGTAAATTATGACATACCCTGGAACCCCGTGCGCGTGATTCAGCGTCTGGGCAGAATAAATCGCATCGGTAAGAAAGTTTTTAATGAGATTTACATAGTGAACTTTTTCCCGACGGAAAAAGGAGCGGAACTTGTTAAATCCCGTGAAATTGCCGCCAACAAAATGTTTCTGATTCACCACACGCTCGGCGAGGACTCCAAAATTTTCGACATTGAAGAAGAGCCCACGCCATCGGGATTATATGATAAAATTCGGCAAAATCCCGATCTGGCGGAAGAAGAAAGTTTTTATGTAAGGACATTAAACGAGTATGAAAAATTAAAAAAACAATATCCCGAAATTATTAAGAAACTCGATAACTGTCCGCCAAGAGTGAAAGTGGCAAAGAGATACAAAGAAGACGAACTTCTTGTGTTTATAAAAAAAGGACGGCTTTATGTAAGATGCGTGAATTATGGCGACAATAAAGTCAGAGATGTTGTGATGGAAGATGTTTTAGAAAAGATTCGTTGTTCAAAAGACGAAAAATCTCTTAACTGGAATACCGATAGGTTCTGGGGCGCTTATGAAATGGTTAAAGAATTTAAGGAGAAAGCCGCGCCTTTATCCGACCAGAGTTTGGAACAAAAAGCCCTGAATAACTTAAAAACGTTTATTGATAAAATCCAGGTTGAAGAGATAATGCCTCACAAGGATTTTTTAAGAATTTTAAGGGAAGACATTCTCGACTACGGCACTCTTCCCGATTACACGCTACGTCGGCTTGCGAATCTTGAGGCATCCGATGAAAGGAAGATAAAAAAAGCGGCTGACGAAATATCTATGATAAGAAACCGACTGGGCGATAATTACTTGTTAAAAGAAAAAGATAAGAAAGAAAAATTGGACAAAGAAATAATCATCGCAATCGAAAATCAATCAGAAATCAATGCCTGATGTTTGATTTTTCTTTCCTAATCTGTTATGATAGAAAAACGGATTTAAGGAAAATGTAATATGAAAGAAATAAGGCAATATTTTATTAATTGGGAAAGCAATCTCTCTTCCTATCTCAAAGGTTATATTTATGATGAAAGAAACAATTTGAATCCCTGCCGGTCTATGTTTCAAGAATTAAAGACATTTGTTTTGGAATGGGTCTCCGGCGAATTTAAAGAAAAGATTGTCCTGCTTCCGGGGATAAGAGGCGTGGGGAAAACAACTCTGCTGGCACAGATTTACTTTTTGAATAATTATCTAAAGCAGGCGAAAGAATTCAAATTATTCAATGGTATAAGAAATAAAATATACATCAGCGCCGATGATTTAATTTATAAGAACTCCGATTTGAACGAGTTTTTGAATTTTTACGAGGAGTATCTTGGAGCGTCTTTTGAAAATCTGAAAGAAAAAACGCTTATTTTGATTGACGAAATTCATTATGATAAAAAATGGGCGCTGTTTTTGAAATTGCTTTACGACAGGACAAAAGGGCATAAAAATGTTTTAGTGCTTGCAACCGGCTCGTCTGCTCTGCTTTTACAATTGAGCCCCGATTTGGCGAGAAGAGCCTGCATTGAAAAAGTTTTGCCGCTGAATTTTGCGGAATTCCTGATGCTGAAATACCAGAAATTCCCGGACAGGGAATTGAAACAGGGTCTTTTCAAAAAGGTGTTTTTTTCTTCAACCGCAAAAAAGGTCTTTTCATCTTTCAGTAAAAGTGAAATGAGTTTAACCAACTTTCTTTCACAACTTCCCGATAAAACCGAACTCATCGTAAACAATTATCTTGAACTCGGTTCATTCCCTTTTAATATAAAGACACAAAACAGAACTTATGCTTTTGAGAAAGTTAAAACCGTAATTGATAAAGTTGTTGAGAAGGATATTTTGGAACTTAAAAGTTTCGATGTGGAAACAATCGCAAAGATTCCGCTCATTCTTTCTCTTGTGAGCAATTCTGATCAGGTTAATTTGACCAATGTAAGCAAAAGCATATCCATCCACATAGACACTTTAAGAAAGGTCTTGCAAACCCTGGTTAAATCGGAGTTGTTGATAAAAGTTCCTTCATATACAAAAGCGTATAAGCAAGTTAGAAAACCGCTGAAATATCTGTTTTTATCTCCTGCCATAAGAGCATCTATCTTAAATGGAATGTTTCCGTCGGGACTAAAAGGCAAATTGTTAGAAGATTATTGCGGTTTGATTTTCATCAAAAACTTTTTGACGGAAGATGGCTCACGGATATTTTATGATTCCTCCGAAGGCGGAGCGGATTTTATTTTAAGATTCAGAAACGGGAGAAAGATTATAATAGAAGTCGGGTTTAACAAAGAAGATATCAGTCAGATTGAATGGACGGCAAAAAAGGTAAAACCGAATTACAGCATTTTGGTCGGAAGCAAGAATCTGGAAATGGTGGGAAATTCCATAGTGAAAGTTCCACTCATTTACTGGATGCTGTTATGAACGAAAAAAACACCGCAGAAAAAATACTGAAAGAGATGATAGAAGATTTTTCCATTGACAGTTTTGTTGATTTTTTCAGAGAGAAAAACCGTAGTTTTATCCCCTCACGGGAAAAATTAACCGAAGACCTGGATAATTTTGACGCGGGAGAAAAACTCGGCGAAATCAGTTTTGACAGTGGTGATAAACTTGTCGTCTGCTCGTTTAAGGTGAAAAAAGAATTGTCTGAAAGAAGCGGTAAAAAAGCCCAGTATCAGACCGGCAGAAAAATTCTGAAAGAATCAAACCTGGATGCCGGAATATTTATTTTCTATGACGAGCAGGACAGTTTTCGTTTTTCTCTTATACATCCGATATATTCGGGCAAAAGAAGAGAGTGGAGCAATTTCAAAAGGTTCACTTACCTTGTAAGTTGCAACATCACAAACAGAACTTTTCTTCAAAGAATCGGCGACGGCGATTTTTCATCGCTGGAGAATATCAAAGACGCTTTCTCCGTCGAAAAAGTCACCAAAGAATTTTTTGATGCCTTTAAATATGCTTTGAAAGAAATTGTAATCAAGAATCTAAAAGAAAAAATTGAAGTCCCTTTTGAAAAAAAGTATTCCTTCGCATTACAATTACTTTCAAGAATTTTGTTTATTTATTTCGTTCAGAAAAAGGGCTGGTTAAAATGGGTGGATTATATTTCCCCCGAAAGTTATATGAAGAAACTCTGGATGAAATATAAATCATTAAAAGGCGCGAGAGACACTTTTTATTCTGTGTGGCTTTCCAATCTTTTTTTCAGCGCTTTTAATGGTAGGACGGACTATCTAAATGCATCTCTTCCCGATGAGGTTAAGGAATCTTTCGGGCAGATGCCGTTTTTGAATGGCGGTTTGTTTCACAGAAGTGAATTGGATGAAATTGGATTTGAAGTTTCTGATAAGGTTTTTGAATGGCTTTTTGAACCTGAAATAACAGGCAATGACAACAAAAAAGGTTTTCTGGAAATTTACAATTTTACAATTGACGAGTCCTCCCCTTATGATGCGGAGGTGGCTGTTGACCCTGAAATGATTGGAAAAGTTTATGAATCGCTGATTTCGCAGGAAGAACAGTCAGATGCTGGAATATTTTATACGCCGAGAACTGAAATTGATTTTATGTGCCATCTTTCGCTTGTTGAATATCTTGTATCTGAAATAAAAATATCTAAAATGGAAATTATTCCTTTAATTTTTGAACCTGAAAGGATAAATAAATTTTCCGCTCGAAAAATATTGAGAGAAATAAAATCCTCACTTGAAAAATTGAAAATCGTGGACCCCGCCTGCGGCTCCGCATCGTTTTTGGTTGGTATGATGAATGTCCTTGTCGAACTTCACACCGCTTTGACAAAAAAACTGGAAGGCAAAGAAGAAAATCTCTTTGCTCTTAAAGAAAAGATAATACTTGAAAATTTATACGGGGTGGATGTCAAGGATTGGGCGGTTATGGTCGGAGAACTGCGATTATGGCTTTCGCTCATTATTGAAACAAATGAAAAATATATGGACATCCATACAAAACCGCTTTTACCGAATTTGTCATTCAAAATTCGTCAGGGAGACAGTTTGGTGGAAGAAATTGCCGGAATAAATATTTCTTTACGCAATGATATTCCAAAGACAAATAAGAAAATAATTGAACTTGTTGATAGAAAAAAATCATATTTTTCGGGTGGAAGAAGTGCCGATTTGAAAGAAAAAGCAGAAATAGAAAAATTGGAACAGGAGGTATTTAAGCAAATTTGCGAAGAAAAATTGCGAGAAGGGAAAGCCGAATTGGAGAAAAAATCCGACGATTTAATGATATTAAACAATGGAAGATTACCTTCCTGGCCCGTTTACAATGTTCAGTATGAACTTTATACTTCTCAGGAAGAATTAGAAACTGTTGCCATAAGAAAATACAAAATTCAGGTGAGTGAAGAAATAGAAGAGTTGAAAAACATTTTGGAGAAATATAACGGGCTATTGAAAACAGTTGAAAAGAAAAAAATCAAGGATTATTTTCTCTGGGAAATTGATTTTGCTGAGGTTTTTTCGCAGAAAGACGGATTTGATATTGTCCTCGGCAATCCCCCGTTTGTGAGACAGGAGAGGATTGCCTATCCGCTTGATAAAGAAGAAAATTTTAAGAGCGAAGAATGGAAAAAAAGAAAAAGCGAATATAAAAACAAACTTGCCGAAACGGTAAAACTTCAGCGGGGTGATTATAGACAAATTGGCAAAAGAAACGACCTTTATGTGTATTTTTATTATCGGGGTTTGTCTCTGCTTCGTCGGGGCGGGATTTTTTGTTTCATCAACTCAAACTCCTGGCTTGATGTTGGTTATGGAGCAGAACTTCAGGAATTTTTATTGAAGCGAATGCATCCGCTTTATATTGTGGATAACACAGCGAAAAGAAGTTTTGCACGAGCAGATATCAACACGGTTATTGTTTTGATAAAAAGACCGAAGGACAATGATGAAATTTGTGAAGACGATATTTTGAAGTTTATTGCTTTCAAAAAACCGTTTGAAGAAGTTTTAAAACCGGAAATTCTTGAGGAAATAGAAAATACCAATGAATTTAAAATTACCGAGAATTATCGTGTATTCCCGAAGGCAAGAGATAAATTATTGCGGGAAGGTGTTGAAATGCCGGAAGAAGGAGAACTTGATTTTGACGAAGTTTCTCATTTGCCCTATATCGGCAACAAATGGGGTGGTAAATATCTAAGAGCGCCGGATATTTATTTCAAAATTCTTGAAAAAGGAAAAGACAAACTTGTCAGATTAGGCGATATTGCCGAAGTGAGGCGTGGATTTACAACTGGTGCGAATGAATTTTTCTATTTAGATGAAGCAAGAATAAAAGAATGGAAAATTGAAAAAGAATTTTTGAAAGCAGTTATAAAATCTCCGCGTGAGTGTAAATCAATTTTAATAAATCCAAAGGATTTAAAATATAAAGTGTTTATGTGCCACAAATCAAAATTTGAACTCAAAGGAACAAATGCTTTGAAATATATTGAATGGGGAAGGGAAAAAGGTTATCATAAAAATCCAACTTGTAAAAATAGAAAAGAATGGTGGCAATTAAATCAACCAGAAATAAGTGACTACTTATGGATGATGACCTATCGTGAAAGATTTTTTGTATTATTAAATGGTAAGATTTTTGCCGATGCCCGTTTTTATGATATTTATGCAGAGGCAAATAATAAAAGAGCAGTAGGTTTACTACTTAACTCTACTTTAACACTTTTCAATATTGAACTTATGAGCAGGACTTATGGTGGTGGAGGGGGACCGGTTGATGTTAAAGTTTACGAAGTTACGAATCTTATGATAATAAAGCCTGATTTGTTTTCTGAAACTAGTAATTTAGCACAATTTTTAAATCGTAAAATATCAACAATTTTTGAAGAATACGGTATTAATTCCCAACAACCTATCCGTGAGCAGGAGCCAAAGCCATTGCCTGACCGTAAGGAACTTGATGATATAATTTTTGATATTCTCGGGCTCACAAAAGAAGAACGAAAAGAAGTTTACTGGTCTGTCTGCGAACTTGTCAAAAACCGCCTCGAAAAAGCAAAGAATGTGTAAACTATGAATAATAAAAAAGAAACTGAAAATATCGAGTTTAAGAAATCAACTGGCGAATGGAAAGAAATTGTGGAGACAGTTTCTGCATTTTCTAATACAAGTGGTGGTAAAATATTTGTTGGAGTATCAAATTCTGGAAAAGCTCTCGGTGTAAAAATTGGGAAAGATACAATTGAAGATTTAACGAACAAGATTGTCAGTAATACTGACCCGAAAGTTTATGCAAAAATTTCAGTTGAAAAAGTCAGAAATGTCTCTGTTATTATAATAGAAGTTAAGGAATCTGCTGATAAATTGGTTTTAGCTTTTGGCAGACCATACAAAAAAGTAGGTAAATCTACTGTGAAGATGTCCAAAGACGAATATGAAAGAAGAATCATTGAAAAGCATAAAGAAGAGTTACGTTTTGACAATCAAATCTGCAAAGAAGCAACATTGAGAAATATAGATAAAGAAAAGGTTAAATCATTTTTGAAGAGAGCAAAAACTGAACGAAGATCGGATATAAGTTCAGATTTACCAATAAAAGAAATATTGATGCGTCTAAAGTTAATACGGGATGGAAAGTTAACCAATTCGGCTGTATTATTGTTTAGTAATAATCCGCAGGATTTTTTTACTCAGGTTGAGGTTAAATGTGTTAGATTTAAAGGAACCGATGTTACGGGAACAATGATTGATATGAAATCTATTAATAGTAACTTGATTGACCAGGTTGTAGAGACGGAAAAATTTATTTTTGACCATATATCTATGTCTGCCTGGATTGAATCTGAAAAAGTAGAACGGCAAGAAAAATGGGAATACCCACCTAAAGCAATTAGAGAAACGTTAGTAAATGCTATCGTTCACAGAGATTATAGAATAAGTTCCAAGGTACAGGTTAGAATATTTGATGACCGGCTGGAATTTTGGAATCCAGGAGTATTACCCAGAGGGTGGACAGTGGAGACATTAAAACAAAAACACGAATCTAATCCATATAATCCCTTAATTGCCAGAGTATTTTTCTGGATTAAGTATATAGAAGAAATAGGAACAGGAACAAATAAGATAATCCAGTGGTGCAAAGAATGGGAATTACCTGAGCCCGATTTTGAGCATACTGGTACAAGTTTTATGGTCACTTTAAGAAAGTCCAAATTAACTGATGAATATCTGGTAAGTTTGAATTTAAATGAAAGACAAAAAAAAGTAATTGAATATCTTAAGGTTAATAAAAAAATAATTTTGGGAGAATATAAAAAGATTTGTTCGGGAGTAACTGATAGAACACTTTTCCAAGATTTGAATATCCTGGTAAAGAAAAGTGTAATAAAAGCCGTAGGTGAAAAACGTGGTAGAATATACATTCTTGCTTGATATCAAAATATCGGAAATATATCGGAAATATATCGGAAATAG
>Ga0066637_10003906_pt1 | contig 10006 bp, 9 predicted proteins | sample CryGeyCG2014_020_FD_62737 | JGI IMG/M metagenome (GOLD analysis project Ga0066637, IMG submission 62737) | Groundwater microbial communities from aquifer - Crystal Geyser CG08_land_8/20/14_0.20 | ecosystem: Environmental > Aquatic > Deep subsurface > Groundwater | place: USA: Utah: Grand County...
GGCAACGTTTGCCTGTAAGAAATCCTCAAAAGAATTTTTTTGTAACTCAAGTAAATCAGGTAAACTAACTAACGGTTTTAGTTTAGCAAAACTTATTTGTTTCATGCATTAACTCCAAGAAAGCCCGATAAATCGGGCAACTCCAAGGATTCCCCAATTTATTGGGGTTATCCAGGAATTAAGGCTTTAGCCTTTTATAATTTCTTATACGTATATATATAAACCTCATTTCAGTTCTACGGTTGCGCCAGTTTCTGTGAGTTTCTTCTGAAGCTCTTCTGCCTGGTTTTTATCTATTCCTTCTTTAATAGGTTTAGGTGCCGAATCAACCAAATCTTTTGATTCTTTTAAACCAAGTCCCGTTATTTCACGTACCGCCTTAATAACTGCTATTTTGTTTTGTCCAACGCTTGACAGTATTACGTCAAACTCGGTCTGGTCCACCGACTGGGCAACCTGGGACTGAGATGCAGTTGTGCCGCCCGCAGCCACAGCCATTGATACACCGGCCATTGCCTTAACACCAAATTTTTCTTCCAGTGCTTTGACAAGTTCGGACAACTCCAGTACACTCATATTTGCAACTGTTTCGACAACTGACTCCTTAGAATCAATTTTACCTGTCATTGTTTCCTCACTCTCCTTTCTCTTTTTTTACTTTTATCTGCTCTAACACATTAATAAAATCTCTCATAGGCGCCTGTAAGACAGTTAAAATATTCACTAAATTTGTTTTCAATAATGATGCCAGCTCCGCTATCAAAACATTTCTATTCGGCAGTTTTGCAATACTAACTATTTTATCGTGTTCAAATATTCTCCCTGAAAAAAGTCCTTTTTTTATCTTCAGGTTCTCATGCTCTTTTGAAAAATCTACAAGTATCTTTATTGGTTCTTCAATACTTTCTTTAATAACAAGTAATGCGGTGGGCCCTTTAAATAAATCATTCAAATCAGTTATTTTAAGTTGCTTCAAAACTGCTGATGTGATTCTATTCTTTACAACAATGTATTTAGCTGCCTGCTTTTTTAATTTCCCGCGTAGTTCTGTCATTTCGCCTACTGTTAGTCCACTATATTCTGTAAATATCACACCCGATATACTTTCAAATCCCTTAGCAATCTGGTTATAGTCATACTTGTATTTTCTTTGAGCTGTTTGTTCCATAGCTTTCCCCGACGGCTCACCGACTCGCCGTCCTGTGGATCTTGTTCACACTTATTCGTGTGAACCCACAGCCATACAAAAACCAGCTGACAGGCTGGTTTCGCCAATCAGATTCGCCTCACACATTAACCATTTCAACTGACGCAGTTTGACTTTTAAACCTGCGAAAACATTTATATTGTCTTTTGTCCCTGAATTGCTTCCAAATTTATACCAGTTTCTGTAAATACTAACGCCGCCATAAGGCTCTGTCTTGCGAATCTTCCTGCTGAGATTAAATTTTGCGTGAAATTCAGTATCTTCAAATTTAGTACCTGATAAATCAGAATATCCGATATTTTCCTGATATTTTCTATTAAAAATGTAATTAGTATAAACAACACCAAAGTCCAAACAAATACCGCAATTGAAATCTGTCTGAGGAAAAACCTGATATTTTGCTCCCGCTCCAATAGTATAGCCATTATAAGAAGAGATATTTGTGTATTCAATTTTAGGAGTATCGGTTGAAGGGACCCCTAATTTATAATCAGATACCATTCCCGCTCTTGCCCACCAATTCAATTTATCAAAAGGATTTAACACAAGTTTAACGACTACGTTTCCAAAGGAACTATCTCCATCAACCTTATTTATCCCCCAACCGGTTGTCGTTGAAAAATCCACCATCTGAAAGGTTGGTTTTGCCTTCGTCTGTGTGTAATAAACAACTGTGCGAAATTTCCCTTTTGAAATCTGTTCTGCTGTATCCAGGGTTTCCGAACTATAAAGGATACCACTGAAACAGCAGATTATACAAAACAAAGATATTAAATATTGATTATGTATTTAAAACTCCCCAAGAAATCCGCAACCCTAAAGGGTTGCCCTACAATAATATTTGTAGGGCAAGGCTTTCAGCCTTGCAAAAATGCTTTTATAATTTACGCCAAGAAAACATTTTTGATAATCCCGGTAGTAACCTACTCTCCCGGGTGCGGATTGGCACCAAGTACCATCGGCCCTGGTGGGCTTAACTGCTGTGTTCGGAATGGGAACAGGTGTTGCCCCACCGGTAAAACTACCGAGAAATTAAATTCAACAAATGATTGTTTTATAAAAAGTAAAAGGCAGGAAAATCAAGGAAATACAAAAATAATTTCCACGTCCTGTACATTTAAACTTTTATGTTTTGGATCAAAAGATATGGCCAAGCCGCACGGTCGATTAGTATCGGTTAGCTCAATCCATTACTGGACTTACACACCCGACCTATAAAACCAGTAGTCTTCTGGTGACCTTCAGTCCCGACTTTCATCGGGAGGGAAACCTTGTTTTAGGGTTGACTTCCCGCTTAGATGCTTTCAGCGGTTATTCTATCCAAGCAATGGCTACCCTGCTAATACCGCTGACGCGATAGCAGGCACACCAGAGGCTTGTCCAGCCTGGTCCTCTCGTACTAAGGCCAGCTCCCCTCAAGTTTCCAACACCTACGGAAGATAGAGACCGTACTGTCTCACGACGTACTGAACCCAGCTCACGTACCGCTTTAATTGGCGAACAGCCAAACCCTTGGGACCTGCTCCAGCCCCAGGATGCGATGAGCCGACATCGAGGTGCCAAACCGAGCCGTCGATATGGACTCTCGGGCTCGATAAGCCTGTTATCCCCGGGGTAGCTTTTATCCGTTGAGCGATGGCACTTCCATACGCAACCACCGGATCACTAAGTCCTACTTTCGTACCTGCTTGTCCCGTCGGACTCGCAGTCAAGCACCCTTATGCCTTTGCACTCAACTCCTGACTTTTATTCAGGATGAGGGTACCTTTGAACGCCTCCGTTACTCTTTGGGAGGTAACCGCCCCAGTCAAACTACCCACCTAACACTGTCTTCCGTCCGGTTTCACGGACTAGAATTAGAACCACAAAGCAGAAAGGGTGGTATTTCACTGGCGGCTCCTCCCCGACCAAAATCGGGGAATCAAAGCCTCCCACCTATGCTACGCATCCTACCCCGTAATTCAATATTAAGCTATAGTAAAGCTCCACGGGGTCTTTTCGTCTATCCGCAGGTAGTCCGCGTCTTCACGGACACCACAATTTCGCCGAGTTTGCCGCCGAGACAGTTCTCATTTCGTTACGCCATTCGTGCAGGTCGGAACTTACCCGACAAGGAATTTCGCTCACAAAATCCTCGATTTTCATCGAAGTGTGGACTATATCTTTATCCGAATTTCTCTTTGCTCTTGCCTGTTCATCTCTTCCGCAATTTTAATAATCTTCTGGAATCCTTCCTGGGTAAGGTGTTTATCTTTCTCCATCATTCGCACCACCTTTGCAAATCTGTGAAATTCAATATTTTTTTTTGATTTCAATGGATGCTTTTCAAAAAATGGAAGAATTATTTCCACAAGGTTTTTAAGACATCTGACACGCCAACAGAAACGGTCTCCATGATTACTTCTTACCACGCCACATTTCATAAATGTGCGTAATCGATAAAGAAGTTGAATGTCTCGTTTGTGTTGGACGACTGTCAATTCGGGTAAAACCTGGTACCCGGATTTAACTTCGTCATTCTTATTTATCCCTATGTGAAAACAACCTTCCCCGTCTACGAATCCCACAATCCAGTCAGGAGTCAAGCTGTTGCAATTCGGATATTCAACGTGTAGTCTCTGAGGGTTCATATTATTATCCATAATATGCCTTCCCTGCGGATTGTCCTCATGTATGTTGATTTTTTACTGTCCCATTCAAATGAATAGACTAGTATCAAACATTTTTTGGGGAGTTCCCCGCATATAGTTAAATATTACTTCCGATATTACTACCGGAACAGGCTAGCATTAAACTAACCTTAGGACCGTTCGTTTATGTTAACTCCGATTTTCATCGGAGACCGGACTATATCATTCCCGAGTTATCGGGATCTGGCGTATAGTCTCTGGGGATTCCTGAAATTTACTTAGGATCTCCGTATTGCTATACTTGCGTTTACCACCGTCATTCATCTCTCGTCTTATTTCAACAATTCTTCTGATACCATCTTCTTTAAGATGCTCCCCTTTTTTTACCATTTCTGCTATCTGGCAAAATTTTGAGAAGTCACGTTTTTTCTTAGCGGACAAGAATCTATATTTCTTAAAGAAAGGTATTACCTTTTCCCATATCGCATTGAAGTTATTTACTTCGTAATACCAAACACCATCGGGTCTGCTCCTTAATGTTCCACAAACCAAATAACGTTTGAATAACGACAGAATAACTTTATCCTTCTGGGAAATGTTAAAGCAGAGAGAGATTTTCCACGGTAACTTATAATCTTGCCTCGGTCTGAAAGAAATATTAAAACTTCCTTCTCCGTCTGCAAAACCTGCTAAGTAATAGCCTGTTTCTGTTCGCATGGAGCCCTCATTTCAGGTCTTTCCTGCTGATTGTCCCGCCGGCTCACCTTCTCGCCGTCCTGCGTAACTCATTCGCACTTATTCGTGCGAATACGCAGCCCTATCTAACAGATTGTCACGTCCTGTTCTTATCAACATTAACAGGAGTACTGTTAGCATACCAGGATTTTCCAGCATATAGCCAGATTTTACAACTACTGTGGTCCAAACAATAGTTACGGCCGCCGTTTACTAGGGCTTAAATTCATCGCTTCTCCCCAACTTGCGTCAGAGATGACAACTCCTCTTGACCTTCTAGCACCGGGCAGGCGTCAGTCCCTATACATCATCTTACGATTTAAGCAGAGACCTGTGTTTTTGTTAAACAGTCGCATGAGACTCTTTATTGAATCCCCCGATAAATCGGGGGAACCCTTTATCCCGAAGTTACAGGGCAATTTTGCCGAGTTCCTTAGCGGCAAATCACTCGCGCGCCTTAGGTTATTCACCCTACCCACCTGTGTTGGTTTGCGGTACGGTCATCCCGGAGACTCCTAAACTTTGCTTTTCTTGGCACCAGATTCAGTTACTTCCCCCCGATTTCTCGAGGGTCGTATTCTCCCGCCTCACGGCGGGATTAAACCCCGTAATTCAACACGGAGATAACCATACTCTAATGCGCACAAAGTTAGTGACTAACGACTCCAGAATGGTTCCGGAATATTAACCGGATATCCATCGCTTACGCCTTTCGGCCTCAGCTTAGGACCGACTAACCCTGAGCTGACGAACATTGCTCAAGGAAACCTTGGGCTTTCGGCGTGGTTGATTTTCACAACCATTATCGCTACTTATTCCGACATCCTCACTTCCATCAACTCCAATAGTCCTCTCGGTCTATCTTCATTGCTGATAGAACGCTCCCCTACCCCGTCCCGATAGTCCAAATTCGGACTTACATCGGGACAGCCATGGTTTCGGTATGAAGTTTAGCCCCGGACATTTTCGGCGCAAAATCGCTTGACTAGTGAGCTGTTACGCACTCTTTAAAGGATAGCTGCTTCTAAGCTAACCTCCTAGCTGTCTTTGCAATAATACGTCCTTTTCCACTTAACTTCAATTTTGGGACCTTAACCGATGGTCTGGGCTGTTCCCCTTTTGCATGTGCAGCTTATCCCGCACAAACTGACTCCAATAGTGTCCATTCGAGTATTCGGAGTTTGGTTAAATTCGGAACCTGGGTTGCAGGTCCTACATTATCCAGTGCTCTACCCCTCGAATTCAAACTATCAGGCTAGCCCTAAAGCTATTTCGGGGAGAACCAGCTATCACCAAGTTAGATTAGCCTTTCACCCCTATCCCAAGCTCATCCAGTAGTTTTGCAACACTAAATGGTTCGGTCCTCCTCCTGCTATTACGCAGGATTCAACCTGGCCAGGGATAGATCACTTGGCTTCGGGTCTACTCCAACGACCTATTCGCCCTATTAAGACTCGGTTTCCCTACGTTTCATCCGGACCTATTCAGTCCGGACTTAAACTTGGTCGTTAAAGTAACTCGCCGGATCATTCTTCAACAGGCACGCCATCGCACATTTCCTTCTCCCGATTGCTCGGAATCAGGACATAGTGCTTTGACTGCTTGTAGACATACAGTTTCATGTTCTATTTCACTCCCCATCAGGGGTTCTTTTCATCTTTCCCTCACGGTACTTGTTCACTATCGGTTGAAGGTTCGTATTTAGCCTTGCCCGATGGTCCGGGCGGATTCTCACTGAATTTCACGTGTTCAATGATACTCAGGAATTCTAACGAGGAAGTGAAATCTATTTTATCTACTGGACTTTCACCATCTATGGTTGGCCATTCCAGGACCATTCAACTATAGACTCCATTTGTAACTTCCTGTCCCACCGAAGCGGGACTGTTAAAACCCTACAACCCTCATCCCGATTTGCATCGGGACAAGTTTAGGCTCTTCCCTGTTCGCTCGCCACTACTAAGGGAATCTCTTTCGATTTCTTTTCCTCCAGGTACTGAGATGTTTCACTTCCCTGGGTTATTCCTATGATACTATGTATTCATATCATAGTGCCCCGATTTGCATCGGGGCGGTTTTCCCCATTCGGCAATGTGCGGATCACAGGATGTTTGCTCCTCACCGCACCTTATCGCAGTTTACCACGGCCTTCATCAACGACCTTCACCAAGAGATCCACTGTATGCCCTTTCTTACTTGGCCATATCATTTCATCCCATCCCGATAGATTTCTCACGAAATCTGACATCGGGATGAATTCTTTAAGACGCTGATACCTACTTTAATATAAAAAAATGTCAAAGAACAATATTCAATCAAAAGTGGAGATGAGGGGGATCGAACCCCTGACCTTCCGGATGCAAACCGGATGTTCTCCCAGCTGAACTACATCCCCGTGCCATGTCAAGAACTTTTTACTAATGGGCCTAAGAGGAATTGCACCTCTCACCTCACCCTTATCAGGGGTGCGCTCTAGCTAACTGAGCTATAGGCCCCTTCTTTTAAAAATAGGAATTTAGCCTTTAGGCTTTTATAGGAATTTAGCCTTTAGGCTTTTATTAAAAGGCTAAAGATTTAATTCCTACTGGTTGACTGAATAGTTACCAATTATTTAACAACTTATCGCAATCCGATGAGCACACTAGTATAGCTAATGAACCGACCTAGAATCAAATCTAAAACTTTGACTCCTTAGAAAGGAGGTGATCCAGGCGCACGTTCTCGTACGCCTACCTTGTTACGACTTAACGCCAGTCACTAACCACAACTTGGGGCCCCAATAAATGGGGCACTTCTGCTGCAGCCAGCTTCCATCGTTTGACGGGCGGTGTGTACAAGGCCCGGGAACGTATTCACCGCTGCCTGCTGATCAGCGATTACTAGCGATTCCAACTTCATGAGGACGAGTTGCAGCCCTCAATCTGAACTGGGTTTACTTTTATGGGATTTGCTCCACCTTGCGGTCTCGCATCCCTCTGTAGTAAACATTGTAGCACGTGTGTGGCCCCGGACATAAAGGCCATGATGATTTGACGTCATCCTCACCTTCCTCCCTGTTAACCAGGGCAGTCTCCCAAGAGTGCTCCCCCGATATTATCGAGGGATAGCAACATGGGACAAGGGTTGCGCTCGTTATGGGACTTAACCATACACCTCACGGCACGAGCTGACGACAACCATGCAGCACCTCTACTAGCTCTCTTTCGAGTCTCCCCAATTTTCATCGGGAATACCACTAGCACTTCAAGCCCGGGTAAGGTTCTTCGCGTTGCGTCGAATTGAACCACATGCTCCACCGCTTGTGCGGGCCCCCGTCAATTCTTTTGAGTTTCAACCTTGCGGCCGTACTCCCCAGGCGGGAAACTTAATGCGTTAGCTTCGACACGGAAGGGGTCGATACCTCCCATATCTAGTTTCCATAGTTTACGGCTAGGACTACCGGGGTATCTAATCCCGTTTGCTCCCCTAGCTTTCGCAGATCAGTGTCAGTTGTAGGCCAAGAATCCGCTTTCGCCATCGGTATTCTTCCCGATATCTACGCATTTCACCGCTACACCGGGAATTCTGATTCTCCTTCCTACACTCAAGTCTGATAGTATTGAAAGACCCTCTCGATTTTATCGAGGCTTTCACCTTCAACTTACCAAACCACCTACCTGCCCTTTACACCTAGTAATTCCGAATAACGCTAGCCACCTACGTATTACCGCGGCTGCTGGCACGTAGTTAGCCGTGGCTTATTCCTGGAGTACTGTCAACCCCCCGCTTAACGGGGGACTTCCTCTTCCAGAAAAGGAGTTTACAATCCGAAGACCTTCATCCTCCACGCGGCGTCACTGGATCAGGCTTTCGCCCATTGTCCAAGATTCCTCACTGCTGCCTCCCGTAAGAGTCTGGCCCGTGTCTCAGTGCCAGTGTGGCTGACCGCCCTTTTAGGCCAGCTAACCGTCATAGCCTTGGTGAGCTATTATCTCACCAACTAGCTGATAGTGTGCGGGCTCATCCTCAAGCGCTATTGCTAACCTTTAACCCTTCAAACCGAAGTTTTCAGGATACTATTGAGAATTAGCCCCGATTTCTCAGGGTTGTACTCATCTTGAGGGTAGATTACCCACATGTTACTCACCCTTTTGCCACTATTCAGCATCTACTCATGGCATCAAGAGTATTGCTACTCAATCAACTACTTGTAAATACTGAACCGTTCGACTTGCATGTGTTAGGTACGCCGCCAGCGTTCATTCTGAGCTAAGATCAAACTCTCCAAAAAAATTTAAAAATTTTCAAGTAAAATCCTGAAGGATTAACTCCAGGAGTTAAGGGTTTACCCAGGAATTAAGGGTTTACCCTTTTATACTTTTTTTCAAGAATTTGAAATGTTAACTATATAGTATGCTCATTAGAATGCGACAAATAATTCAAAGTAATTCAAAGAACATTGTATAAAATTCTATTTTCCAAACCATATATTATAACAATATAATTTATCGTTGTCAAGAGGAGGGCGGAAAATTTTTTTACGAAGTTATCAACAGCACAATACGCCAAAAAAACTTGTCAACGGCAACGGCTTGCATATAAGACGGTAAAACATAGTAAAAGATGGAACTACGATAACTTCGTATAAACAAATCATTTGAACTTGAAAAAAAAGGGACGCTTATAATTTTCACCTAGTAATTTTTCAATTTCTTCATCTGTGAATTTCAGCTGTTTGAATAACTCTTGGAATAATTTTCCTTGCCCCCGAACTAATACTTCCCCCGACTTATTCAATTTAATTTCAGTATTTCTAAATCTACTTCTTAAAATATGCAAAAAGTATCCCTGTTATTACACCTATTTGTCCAATCCAGAAAATAAACATCCATTTGATAAGTTCTGCGCGTAAATTAGCAATTGTTTCTCTAAACTCTGTCTTCGTTACGAGAAACTCCTTCTGGTTTTCTCGGTATTCTTCAAGAGAACGCTCAATAGTTTCAGCAATTGCTTTTGCTGGCTCATCTTGAAGTTTTGTCCTTAAATCTTCATAAATCTTTAAAGTATTTACTATTGCCATTTGTTATATCTCCCTTCATTGGTTTTATTATACCAAAATTTTTCAGTGGTTGTCAAGAGTCCGAAATCGGAAAAAATTTTGGAACCATTAATAAAATTACCCCTCGCAGTCCGAATTCGGACTATTCGCTGGGATAAACGGCCCCATGCATTCAACTATGCTGCCGTTTAAATCAAGGATTCGTACAATTCTTTCGTCTGTTGAGCGATTTTTGTCCAGCTGAATTTTTCTTCAACTCTCGCTCTACCGTTTTCGCCCATTCTCTCAGATAGTCCTTTATCTTTTAACAATCTATTAACTGCGGAGGAGATTTGTTTGGGTTCTGCCGGCTGGACAAGCAGACCTGTTTTCTCCGGTATAACGACATCTTTTATC
>Ga0066637_10003913_pt1 | contig 9999 bp, 10 predicted proteins | sample CryGeyCG2014_020_FD_62737 | JGI IMG/M metagenome (GOLD analysis project Ga0066637, IMG submission 62737) | Groundwater microbial communities from aquifer - Crystal Geyser CG08_land_8/20/14_0.20 | ecosystem: Environmental > Aquatic > Deep subsurface > Groundwater | place: USA: Utah: Grand County...
CTGCGCGCTGGGCGAGGGCGGCGAGATCTTTGTGCTTAACGGGTTGGTGCCGGATAAGGATATTGAGATAAAGTTTACCGGGCTTAAGCCGGGCGAGAAGATGTATGAAGAGCTGTTCCGGGATGGGGATATACGCAAGGATACGGGGCATAGCGATATTTTCGCGGCTGTTGCCGGCGAGGCGGATTCTGCGTTAAGCGAGGAGCAGTTGCAGGGGCTGAAGCATCTTTCTACGGAAGCTGATATTGCGGCGATGCTTACGAAGATCAAAGAATTGATACCGGTTTATACGGGGTGGCCCAGGAAATCAAAAGTCGAAGATCGAAAATCGAAGATCAAGGATAGGGGAGGGGGTAAAGGGGACAGGCTGGTTTTTTTATATAATTAACGTATGAGGCACAATTCTTACCGGTATGGGGCGGGGTTGAACCAGGAGGAGATAGCCTGGCTGCGCCTTTCACCGGCCAAGCGCATGCTGGAATCCGCCAAGCTTTGGAATTTCTACTTAGCCATGAGGGGGAAACTTGACTGCCAGCCCGATCCTCAGGGTCCTTTCAACTTTAAAAAAGCAAAAAGTTAAATCCCTGCTTATCGGCGGGCAAGCCTGTATTTTGTACGGCGCCGCCGAGTTTAGCCGGGATTCTGATTTTGTGGTGCTTGCCGAGCCCGCGAACCTTGAGGCGCTTAAAAGAGCCTTAAAGGTGTTGAAGGCGGTTCCTGTGTATTTCCCCGACCTTTCCATAGAATACCTGGCAAAAGGCCACGCCTCGCATTTCCGCTGCCGCGCGCGCGGGGTAGCCGGGCTTAGGGTGGATGTGATGGGCCGGCTGAAGGGCTGTGAGCCGTTTAACCGCCTGTGGGTCAGGCGCAGCCGCGTCAGGGTGCCGGGAGCGGGTAGTGTAGATATTATTTCCCTGGCGGACCTTGTTGATAGCAAAAAGACCCAGCGGGACAAAGACTGGCTTATGCTTACCCGCTTGGTAGAAAATGACGTGTTTATCAGCAACGGTCGCGGAAATCCCTCAAAAGTCTTTTGGTGGCTCACTCAGGCAAGGCTGCCTGAAACGCTTGTGAGTTTGAGCGCGGAGCACCCGGCGCAGGCTAAAAAAGCGGCGGCGGCAAGACCGCTGCTGCGCGAGGCTATCCGCGGCAATGTCGGGCGGCTTTCCGCGCTGCTGAAAAAAGAAGAGGCGGCTGAGAGGGCGAGCGACTTTAAGTATTGGACGCCGCTGAAAAAGGAACTTGAGAAAATGCGCCTCGGGCGAAAGCGCTAAAAGGGGATAAACTGCTTTAATTGTCCCCGGCGGCGGATATAAAGGCTCCCTAGCGGGGCCTTTTGATTTTATAGCGCATGGAATTTAATATAAACAATGTCTTGAAACGTAGGTACAACTAAACTATAATACATATCATGTATAATCAATTGCAGTTAAGGGAAATATTCCATATAGAGTTCCTGCGTTACCTGGCTGCCGATATGCCTATGGGGCTTTGGGCGCTTAAGGGCGGGGTTAACCTTCGGCTATTCTTTAAGGGCATCAGGTATTCCGAGGATATGGATATTGACGTGGCGGAACTGCCTGTAGAGTCGGTTAAGAAACGCGTAATGCGTATTTTAACATCGCCTTCTTTCAAAGAAAATCTTAAAACCTACGGTATTTCTGAAATAAAGCCTCCGGATATGGCCGCTGCTAAGCAGACAGGCACCACGCAGCGCTTCAAGGTTCATATTGTAACTGCGGCGGGAGAGGACTATTTTACCAAAGTAGAATTCTCCAGGCGCGGCTTCCAGGGCGGGCCGGTTGCGGAACCCATACCTGCAGCCTCTTTAAGGCCATATCTAATGGCGCCTCTAGTTGTGCCGCATTACCCGGCCGGCATAGCGGCCGCCCAGAAAATTACGGCGGTATTGTTCCGGTCCGTGCTGCAGGCCCGTGACATTTTCGACCTTTACCTTTTAAGCGCGCAGGTTCGCCCCGGAACGCTTAAACTACCGCTGCCCGATAAGGCAGGGTTGGTTAAGGCCAGGGAGAACGTTCTTGAGCCCGATTTTGAAATGTTCAGGGATGTTGTTGCCGCCTACCTGGCGCCGGAAGACCGCAAGGTTTACGCCGTGCCGGAAATGTGGGACGAGATAAAATTGAAAGCGGCGGCTTTTGTGGAGGAACTTGGCGATGCCAACGGTTAAGAAAACTCTGGCTGCGCATATTGCGGAGCTTGGGCGGCCTGTTTTTACCGCGCGGGAACTGGCCGGCGTTTCAGGGCGGTCCGCTTCCGTGGTTTCACAGGGGCTGGCTTTTCTTGCGCGCCAGGGCCTTGCCGTAAAGGTGGCGCATGGGGTATGGGCGGCCGGCGGCGCCATGCCCAGCCCGTACGCGGTTATTCCGTATATCCTTCCCAGGCGGAGGGCGTATGTTTCATTTACAAGCGCGCTTCACCTGCACGGAATTATAGAGCAGATCCCGCAGGTAGTAACGCTGGCCTCGGTGGCGCATACAAAAGAAATAACCACTAATGCCGGGACTTTTGCCGTACACCACCTGGCCCCGGCTTTTTTTAAAGGTTTCTCCTGGCGGGAGGCCGGAAGATTTTTTATAGCCGAGCCGGAAAAAGCGCTGGTGGACTGCCTTTATGTGTCGGCTTTCCGCGAACGCCGCTTTTCTCATTTCCCGGAGCTGGATTTTCCTGTCGCTTTCAGTTTTAAAAAAGCGGTTGCCTGGGCTGCGTTTATTAACAGCGGCGCTGCGCTTAAATTTGTGCTTAAACGATTAGCTGAAATAGAGAGGGATTGAAAATGGGAACAGCCCGCAGGCGACCGGGAAGCGGCGCATAAGCCGGCCTGTGTGCTGCATAGTAAGTAATGATATATTGTAGTTAGTCTGCTGATATATTGATGTGAATGTGGATATACGGCTTCAAATAGCGGGCGAAGAGTTTGATTATCAAACTCTTATTTCATTGCTTTCGGCTTATAGTAACCCCGCAATGAAGATAAGCGGCCTTCTTAAGGCGGGGGACATTATTCGTGTGAAAAAGGGGCTGTATGTTTTTGGCCAGCGCCATCGCCGGCGGCCGTATTCCCTGGAACTGCTTGCTAATTTGATCTACGGGCCCTCCATGGTTTCCTCCAACTATATGCTTGCGCATTACGGCTTAATTCCCGAGGCCGTTTACTCTTTTGAAATAAGGTGACATAATACCTATTTGGAGCGGGGAAGCGGTTGCAGGTGCCCAAGCCCAGGCCAGGCTGTGACACATTTCACAAAAAAAGATCCCAAGCCGCGTTTTGACAGGCGGATAAAGATCTTCTTCAGCCAATCCCCGGCAACCGTCGATGTTGATAAGATATCCCGGCTGCTGAGCTTTTTGGACCGCCTGGGGCGCGGAAAAGAATGGGGGAGCTGGAAGCGGCGCGCTAAAGGGAAAACACTTAAAGATCCGGGACGCGGATAACGAAAGGATCATATGGAGAGAAAACTGGCTTCAGTGCAGCTGATAAAAGCGGTCTCGCCTATTGAGGGCGCTGATCTGATAGAGCTTGCCGGTGTGCTGGGCTGGCAGTGTGTGGTTAAAAAAGGGGAATACAAGCCCGGAGACCTGGCTGTTTACGTTGAGATAGACTCGCTTCTCCCTATTAAGCCGGAATTTGAATTTTTGCGCAAAAACTGTTACAGGAAAATGCCTGACGGCGCGGAAGGGTTCCGCATTAAAACGATCCGGTTGAGAGGCATGCTTTCGCAGGGGATCCTGTTTCCTCTTTCAATAATCCCGGCCGGCGGGGCCATTGCAGGCGGTTGCGGCATCGGGGCGGAAGTGACCGCCGCCCTGGGCGTTGTGAAATATGAGATCCCGGTCCCGGCGCAGCTGGCGGGCAAAGTTATAGGACAGTTCCCGGCGTTTCTGCGCAAGACCGACGAGCCCCGGCTTCAGGCGTATCCCGAAGTGATCGGGGAATTCAAGGGAAAGGAAGTTTATATTTCCGTCAAATGCGACGGCAGTTCCATGACCGTTTACCGGCACGGCGGAAAATTCGGCGTGTGCGGCAGAAATTATGAGTACGCGGAAGACTCCGGGAATTCCCTGTGGCAGGTGGCGCGCAGGTACGGGCTTGAAGAGAAGCTGGCGGGCAGCCCGGTGGATTACGCGATACAAGGCGAGATCTGCGGTCCCGGCATCCAGAAAAACCCCATGAAACTTTCCGCGCCGGATCTTTTTGTTTTCGATATTTTTGATATCCCGGCGGGCAGGCGCCTGGACCATGAGGAGAGGCTGAAGCTCGCCGGAGAGCTGGGGCTTAAATCCGTTCCAATTGAGGGCCGCGGGATCTTTGACTACACTGTTGAACAACTTCTTGAAATGGCGAAGGGGAAATATTCCGGGACGCCTTCCCACAGGGAAGGGATCGTGGTCCGGCCGGTAAAGGAAGCTTACTCGGCTGTTCTGCAGGGCAGGCTGTCTATAAAGGTAATTAATAACGATTATCTGCTTAGCGGCGGGGAATAACAGCCGGTTCCGGGCCTTTGGAAATAGCTCCGGTTCTTCCTGTCAACTGGCGACATTAGATAGGGAACTGAAAAAGCCGCGCATGCGGCGGGCGTGCGGCTCATCTAAGGGGACAGTATACTTAAATTCCTGTTACCGGCCCTTGCGCGGCGGCGGGATATTTTGCATATTAGTGTTAACTGCTTTGCTTAGGGGGGAAGATGAAAAGCAAAAAGAACGCTTATAATCCTGAAGTGGAGCTGGCCAAAGGGGCTAAGCTTGAGGCGGCTTCCTACGATAAAACCCAGAAGATAGTGGTTATAGTGAACAAGGTTACCGTGGGGGGGCGCCCCGGGGAGGCGGTGGTGTCGGGCCTTGCCACCGGCCGCACCGACGCCAGTATACACGGCTGCCTGGGGATCTGGCTTTCAATTTTCCGGTATATGCGGCCCGACGGCGCCACCGACCATGTGGCGGGGTGGAATATTATGCTGCCCTTGCTGTCGGGCCAGACCCCGGAAACCACAGCCAGGGCTTTTGCGGGTATCATAAACGGCGGCACCAGGCCCTACAGGGCCGAGGCGCAAAGGGCCAAGATAAAAATTACGTTCAAGCAGCCGAAGCCCGCGCCGAAGAAGGCCGCCTGTTGGCCTGGGGTCAGACCCCGGGTCTGACCCCGACAAAAGGCTCCCGAGAGGGGGCCTTTTAAATAAAGGGACAGTATACTTAACCCCGGCCTCCCGGAGGGGCGGGGGAAAGTAGCGGTTGAATAATGCGGTGAAAATTTGTATTTTTTAGTGGACCGGGGAATTATACGAATGAAAAAAACGATCTTGCTGCTATCGGTGCTGCTGGTGTGCTGCGCGGGCTGCCGGCGCAGGGGCAGCAGCGCCACTTATACCCAGAAGGCGTTTATCTTTAATGTGCCCGCCATGGTGCGGGTGTATGGGCCGGACGCAGCGGAGGGGAAGGAGCTGGCCGACGAGATCTTTGCCGAGTGGAACCGCATTGCCGGCGAACTGAGCTATAGCGATAATTACAGCCTTACCTCGCTGGTAAATAAAAAGGCCGCCGCCGAATGGGTGCCGGTTACCAGCGAATTCCTGCGCCTGCTTATACTGGCGCTGGACTATTCCCGCATTACCGAAGGGGCTTTTGACATAACCTTCGCGCCGCTGTGGCCGCTGTGGAAGGAGGCCGCCTCAAACAAGCGGCTGCCGTCCAAAGAGGCGATAGAAAAAGCGCTGCTGCAGATGGGGTACGGCAAGATACAGGTGGACGTGGTTAAAAAGCGCGTGCACTTTACCGCGCCGGTGCAGATAAACCTTGGCGGCCTGCTGCGCGGCTATTGCTTTGAGCGGGCCTTCAAGATGCTTAAAGAAAAAGCCCCGCCTTTCCCCGTGCAGCTGCGCCTGGGGGGCAATACGCTGGTTTACGGCGACCGCAACTGGCGGTACCGGGTGCCCGACCCCTCAAGCCGGACCAAGATCTTCGGGCGGTTCCGTTTCAGGGAGGGGCTGGTTATGTCCTCTTCCGGGCGGGATGTGTTCGTCAAGATAGAGGGCAAGCTGTATTCGCATATACTTGACCTGCGCACGGGCTATCCCATTAAGGATTTTTCTTCCCTTACCGTCTATTATCCCAGCCTTGATAACGACAGCTCGCTGGTTTCGGCCGCGCTGGCCGTGATGGGCCGGGAGAAGGCCTTTAAGTTCCTGAGCGGCATAAAGGGCACCGCGGCAGTGTGGGTGGACGGCGCCGGCAAGCCTCATTACCTGCTTAACCCGGACAGCAAGGTGCAGTGGGAGGCTGATATGGGCATGTTCAACGGGATAATGCCGGGGGGCTGAGCTATACTATGAAAAACTTCCTTGTGCTTTTTGCGGCGGCCGCTTTCTGCGCCGGCTGCGGTAAAAAAGAAGATCCTTACTATTTACAGAAAACCTTTGTAATGGGCGTGCCGGCCCAGGTAAAGGTATACGGCGCCGGCCCTGCCGCAGGCAAAGAGATAGCCGACCGGATCTTTGCCGAGTGGAGCCGCATTTCCGGCGAGTTCAGCTATAGCGATCCCTACAGCGTTACTTCGCTGGTGAATAAAAAGGCCGCCTACGAATGGGTTAAGGTGGACGACGAATTTCTTAACCTTCTGATGCTGAGCATGGATTATTACCGGCTTACGCAGGGGGCTTTTGATATTACCTTTGCGCCGCTGTGGCCGCTGTGGCAGACGGCGGCTTCCACCAAGGTGATGCCGGATAAAGGCGATATACAAAAGGCGCTGCAGAATATAGGGTCCAACTACATAAAGGTGGACGCGCGCAGAAAAATGGTGCGTTTTACCCGGCCCATACAGGTTAACCTGGGCGGCCTGCTGCGCGGCTACTGCTTTGACCGCACCTACCGGATGTTCAAGCAGCGGCCCGTGCGCTATCCGGTTGAGGTGCGCCTGGGCGGCAATATGATGGTTTTAGGCCGGCGCCTGTGGGAGTACCGCGTGCTGGACCCCTTTAAGGACGATAAAGCGCTGGGTAAATTCACCTTTGACGGCGGCGTGGTGATGTCCTCGTCGGGTCGCGAGCATTTTGTGCAGATTGGGGGCAGGCTGTATTCGCATATACTCGACCTTAAGACCGGCTATCCTATTGAAAACTTCTCCAACCTTACGGTGTACCTGCCCGGGATGGAGGGCGGGAATTTCCTGTCTTCGGCCGTGCTGGCCGTGATGGGGCAGGAGAGCGCTTTTAAGCTGCTTAGCGGCATTAAGGGGGCCTTGGCCGTGTGGGTGGACGGGCAGGGGGCTTCTACCGTGTACACGCACCCCGCCGCCACGGTGAAGTGGGAGAAGGAAACGGGGCTGTTTTAGGGGAAGTCGGCAGGGGTCCGACCCCGGGTCCGACCCCGGCAGTTGCCCGTCGGCAAAAAAGCCACGGGTTTTAGCCGGGGCTTCTTTTATTTTATCTCTTCGAATTCGCCTTTTGCCCTGTTCTTGCGCACATTGTGCCAGCTGAAGAAGCGGCCGTTCATGGCTATGTAGACGTCGGGGGGGAGGATCTGCGCAAAGGAGAGGGCCGAGCCCAGGTTGAACATCCCGTCGGAAGAGCCGAACTTATAGGGCACCATGGCGCCGGTGAGTATCACCGTTTTGCCGGTCAGGTTAGCACCCAGCAGGCGGGCGGTTTCCGGCATGGTGTCGGTGCCGTGCGTTATCACTATGCGGCTTTCCCTGCTGGCTTTGCATTCTGCCAGTATCTTTTTGCGGTGCGCGGCCTTCATGTAAAGGCTGTCTATCATCATAAGCGTTTTGGTCTTTACCTTAACGCGCGAGCGGCCCAGTTTCAGCATTTCGTGCAGGTGCGTGGCACGGAAGAAGAGGCTGCCGGTGAGCTCGTTGTATTCCTTGTCGAAAGTGCCGCCGGTAATTATCAGTTTTATGGTCACGGTAATATCCCGTCCTGCCTTAGGGCCGGGCCTTTTTGGCGGGCTTTGGCCTTTTGGGGTTTAAATACCCGGAAGTTGTCCATTATGAACTTAAAGTCCGGGAAGAACTGCCTTACGTATTTTTCGCGGGTGATGAACTTCATGCTGTAGCAGTTGCCGTACTTGCGCAGGACCAGCGCCATATAGGACTGACCAGGGCAGCTTTCGGCGTCGGAGTCCGCGGCGGAAAGCACTTTATTGTGTTTGTAGAGCGTGCCGGTGCTGCCGGCTATCTCCAGGCTGCGCACCTTGGTGAAGTAGTTCCTGTCGGGGCTCCAGCAAAGCGAGCTGTCATTGCTTATAACCACGTAGGCCCAGGGGAAGGAGTCCGTGGCGCAGGTGCGGCCGGGCTTGTCCCACTGGTAGTAGAATTCGGAGCGTATCAGGTTCTTGGTCTTTTCGCTGGCGTTCCAGTAGGCGGGGAAAACCACCGTCTCGTTCTTGAATTCGTATGTCTTTGCCAGGCCGCGGAGATCTTGTTGCGTCTTTGCTTCCGGGGCCGGCTGGGTGTTGGCTGCCGCGGCCTTATTCTTGCCGGTCGCCTCCGGGGCCGCGGCTTTTCTGCCTACTCCCACCGAGGCGCCGGCGCCCGGCGCCCAGGCCGTAAGGGCCAGCAGCGCCGGCAGCAGTAAAAGGCCGGTGCGGCGGCTCATCTGCCGCGCCCGTCCTTCATAAAGGCCAGATAGCCCTTATAGGCCATGTAGATATCCAGCTTGCCGGCCAGTTCCATGGGCGCGTGCATGGAGAACAGTCCCACGCCGCAGTCCACCACCTTCATGCCGAAGCGGGCCATAAGGTGGGCGATGGTGCCGCCGCCGCCCTGGTCCACCTTGCCCAGTTCCCCGGTCTGCCAGGTCACTCCGGCTTTGTCGAAGATGCGGCGGATATGCGCCATAAACTCGGCGCTGGCGTCGGAGGAGCCGGATTTGCCGCGGCTGCCGGTGAACTTGGTAACGCAGACGCCGTGGTTGAGCAGCGGCGTATTGCGCTTTTCGAAGGCGGCGGCGAACATGGGGTCGAACAGGGCGTTCACGTCGGCCGAGAGCATCCACGAATTGGTGAGCGCCCGTTTAAGGGACAGCTCGCTGTAGGCGGCGGAGGTGAGGTTGAGGAGCTCGGCGGAGGTGTTCTCGAAGAAGTTGGAGGCCATGCCGGTGGCGCCCATCGAGCCGATCTCTTCTTTGTCGCACAGGAGCACCGCCGAGGTGTAGGCGGGGACCTCTTTCATGTCCAGCAGGGCTTTCAGCGCGGTGTAGGCGCAGACGCGGTCGTCGTGGCCGTAGGCCAGTATCATCGAGCGGTCCAGCCCGGCCTCGCGCGGCATGCCGGCGGGCACCAGCTCCAGCTCGGCGGAGAGGAAGTCGTCCTCGTTCACTCCGTAGCGCCGGCTAAGCAATTTAAGCGCATTGTACTTGAATTTTTCCTTACGGTCCTTTTCGGCCACGGGGATGGAGCTGCACACCAGGTCCAGGCTCTCGCCGGGGACGGCTTCGGCCAGGGATTTCTTGTTCTGGTCGGCCGCCAGGTGCGGCAGCAGGTCGGTTATGCAGAACACGGGGTCGGCGGGGTCTTCGCCTATCTTCAGGCTTATCTTCTTGCCGTCGGGCTTTACGAACACGCCGTGCAGGGCCAGCGGGATGGTGAGCCACTGGTATTTCTTTATGCCGCCATAGTAATGGGTGTCCAGCATGGCCATCTCCGAGTTTTCATAGAGGGGGTTCTGCTTTATGTCTATGCGGGGGGCGTCGGTATGGCCGCCCACTATATGCATGCCGGCTTCAAGCGGCTTTTTGCCTATAACCACGGCCATGAGGGTTTTGCCTTCGCAGGAGCGGTAAACTTTGGCGCCGGGAGCCAGCTTTTGGCCGGTCTTTTCGTTAAGGGCCAGGTCGGTGAAGCCGGCGGCTTCCAGCAGCTTCACGGCCTCGTTGTGGGCTTCGCGCTCGGTCTTGGCTTTGCCCAGATAGTCCATGTAAAGGCGGTTTATCTCGTCGGAGCGCTTAAGGTCGGTGGGGGAGATGGTTTCGTAGCCGTTCTTAA
>Ga0066637_10003916_pt1 | contig 9998 bp, 9 predicted proteins | sample CryGeyCG2014_020_FD_62737 | JGI IMG/M metagenome (GOLD analysis project Ga0066637, IMG submission 62737) | Groundwater microbial communities from aquifer - Crystal Geyser CG08_land_8/20/14_0.20 | ecosystem: Environmental > Aquatic > Deep subsurface > Groundwater | place: USA: Utah: Grand County...
CAAAAGGCTGTTTCTACTCTTAATAAGCGTCCCGAGTCATCTCCACATGTTTTTAGAGAAAGAATTTACTACGATAAAGAGTTGGATTATTTTTCTTCTGACTTTGACGAAAGAGTTTTGTGTTTACCTCCTTATACAAAAATTGAAGGGCTATTTCAGAGTGAGCAATATTTCTTTAGCGACTTGTCCATTCCGGGAAAATATATAAAGATAAAAGATGAGTTGGGCGATAATTCCTTGATTCCTGATGATGTCTGCGTAATTAATCTAAGGGGTGGCGAATATAAAAGACATAAACAATTAATACTTCCTGAATACTACTGGAAGATGGCCATGAATAATATTCGCACAACCACTGGCATTAAAAAGTTTGTCGTAGTTACTGACGATTTGAGATACGCAAAATCTTTGTTCCCGAATTTCCGTATCATCAGCGGAAGCGTTGCAGAATGTTATATTGCACTTTATCAGGCAAAATACTTGATATTGTCAAATTCAAGCTTTGCTTATTTTCCAGTTAAATCTAGCAAAAATAAATCAATGGTGATAGCACCTGTTTATTGGGCAAGGTTTGGTAATAAATTTAATCGCTGGTGTTCTCCAGCGAATCTCTATGAGGGATGGCTGTGGCAAGATTCAAAAGGTAAGTTATTTGATTATGAATCATGTCTGGAAATAAAAAATAAAACGCTTGAATATTACCAACAAAATTTCGATTGCTTAGTTCCAAGATCTGAATTAGTAAAGCGTAATATTCGTGGCCTGATACCGAGACGTCTTCGGAAAAGCATAAAAACAGCATTATCATATATATTTCCGAGGCATTTTGGGTAAAGTACGATCTTATAACTATAAACTGGGATTAATAATGCGACACAATATACACAAAAATTCTCAGAGGATTTATTATGTTATCCTGCTTGCTTTGACATGTTTTTTCATTTTTCATTCTATTGTAATAAATCCCGCATTGCCAGATTTTGAATCATACCGAGCTATATACGAATTTGGTGGTGAAGGGTTTACATGGAAGGGGGCAACGGCCTTCACGGGTCTTATTACAGTTTGCCATAGATTAGGTGTTGACTATATCTGGTTCAGGATCATATTAAAGTTTTTGTCAGTTGTTATTTTAATCATTGCCTTACGACTTATACTTAAGCGTGTGATCAAAGAAGGCTTTATCATATATAAATGTAGAGCCGATTCTCTGTTAGTGTTCTTATTAGTTTTTTTCGCTACCTACCTTTTCGCTTTTGAGTTTTATGAAATCCAGATACGGGCTGGTCTTGCAATTTCTTTCGCATTACTTTCATTTGCATTATTTATGTCAGGTCCCCGTAAACTCAAGCTAATATATAAGCTTTGTGCTATTTTAGCTGCAATTATCGCCCTGGGTACACATGAATGGACATCGCTAGTATTGTTATATGTTCTTTTCTTGCCGATGTTGTTGGCAAGAATATATAGATTCATCGAAAAAAGAATTTCATTTGAATCTCATACGATGTTCATGATGTTTGTTTCTATGCTTCTTATTTTATCATCTTTGTTTATTTTGTATAAAATTTCTACGATAGCTACTTTAGTTAGGGGAGAACATCTTTTTTCCCCTCTGAATCCTATTAGATTTGCTTTTTTCTCCATTTTTACAATATTATATGGATTATTCACCCTACCGTTTTTAACTCTTCGCGTTGTCAATTATCATTTAACATCCCCGGACCAAAGCGATAAATCATTCAATAAATATCGTTTACCATTACCATTTGTTGACAAATTTAAAATGTTTCTTTTTATGAATTACTTCGCCTTTGCCATAAGTCTGGCAGTATTTTATGCCCTTGACATATTACATGGTTCGGGCGAGGCTATTGTAAGAGTTTATACATTATTCACACCTGCTTTTTTAATTGGTACCCTTTTTCAAGACAAAATAGTTTCCAGGTTCTTTCTGTTGATATTGGTGGGCAATGGACTGTTTTTTTTAAATACTGTGTTTTTTTAAATTTTAACAATATTCCTATCTCAAATACTTTTTGAGATAATTAAACCCGGCGTTTATTTATGAATAATTCACACTTTTTTTGTGTTTCATATTATGATGGAGATTTAGCTTGGCTTCCGGAGTTGAGCAATGGAAACTATATAGTCTATGCTAAAAGACCTATTGATACTGATAAAATCGATAAAAACAAAATTATTCAATTACCCAACGTGGGGTATAATATACACTCCTACCTTACCTATATAGTCAATAACTATAAATCTTTGCCAGATTATGTTGTGTTTTGCAAAAGCAATGTATTTCCGAGACATGTGAGTAAAGATCTTTTTTATAAACTTTCATTGAGAAAGGTATTTACACCTATTGAGGATCCCAGCAGATGGAAAAATATCTATCCAATATCCATGCTGAGTTCTGATAACGGATATCTTGAGTTAAATAATAGTTGGTATTTTAGACAGTACAATTACAAGTACTTTCAAAATTTTGATGCCTTTTTTACTTTCATATTTGATTGTAAAAGTGCGCCGAGATATCTTAGATTCGCCCCCGGATCAAATTACGTGGTTCCTAAGCAGAACGTTCTCTTGAGGTCAAAGAATTTTTATTTGAATTTACTAAGATTAACAGAGCATAGTCAACTTCCATGTGAATCGCATATGATTGAGAGGGCTTTGTGTTCAATTTGGAATTCAACCCTCAAGGAGTCTAAAAGGATGTCATCTTTGATTTCGGATTTTGATCTTGAACGTTTGGCTAATTCTGTCAAAGGTTTAAATTTTTTCAGGTATATTCGTAGTCGTATAAATTCCAAATTAACTGAGTATGTTGATAAGATATTCCCATTCCGAAAAGATGATGCGTAATAAAAATTAAGCGTTGTCTTGACCATATTTTATTTGCAAAATCTTTTAAAAATTTTTAAATTATCAATCATTTTCTTATTACGCACTAACTTTAATTTAGTATGCGTAGTATTATTGAAATACCATACTATATGATGAGGTGGTGTCAGGAGTTATGAAAATTGGTATTATTGTGCTTAACTGGAATGGTAAGAAAGATACTCTCTCTTGTCTTGAGAGTTTATCTAATAGCGATTGGACATCTAGATGTTTGTTAGTTGTTGACAATGGTTCCATAGATGGATCTGTGGAGGCTATATTCCACTGGGGTACAACACAGGGGTGGCAAGTATATGTGTTGGATCAAACTGCTATACAAAAAAGACAAGACCAGCAGAAAAATAAAAACAGTATATTTAATCCCAAACAGCTCTTCGTTTTAAAGCTTGGGGAAAACCGAGGTTATACTGGTGGGAATAATGCTGGTTTTACGTGGCTTCTACAATATTGCGTTGATGCAGTTCTCATTTTAAACAATGATATATGGGTAGAGCCAGATGCCATTCGGCGCATGGCAGATACGTTGAAACAACGCAGAGATGTTGGTATTGTTGGCTGCAAAATTATGAATTATGATAACGATAGAATTCAGTACCAGGGAGGTAATTTGAGCTACTGGTTAGGCGTGTACTATCTGCGGCGTTTTAGGGGTCATCCGCAAGGTACTATAAAGGTAAACTTTGTTCCGGGATGTGCGATGCTCGTACGGGCATCTGTTCTAAGAAGAATAGGAGGTTTTCGCGATGATTTGTTTGCATACACCGACGATATAGAATTCTGCCACAGGGTACACAATGCAGGCTGGATTCTTGTGGTAAATCTTGACGCAGTTGTTCGACACAGGCTGTCCCAGGCTATGGGCAAAAGGAGGTCATCGATATACTATTATTTCGTCACACGAAATACATTAATCTTCATTATGGAGGAGCTCGGAGGTATACAGCGAGTGGTAGCCTTGATAATGTTTATGCTGGCACGCTTCCTACAAATAATACTTTGGATAAGTACGGGGCAAAGGGATAGAATCAAGGGAGTTGTCAGGGGCATCATTGACTTTGCTCGCGGAGTGCGTGGTCAGGGATGGGCGGCGCAACATTTAATGGTGCTACCAACGCATAAAATGGAAGATTCCTCGCTCCAAGGTATGTAAGATGAAAATGTTAAATATAACTTTGTTAACTCATTATATACGAAAAGCTTTATATAAAGTTATCTCTTTTAAGAAAAAGGGACTGGAGCTTGAAGCTTTTCTTGACGAAGCTTTAGAGCGGGTTCACCTACCTCAATATCACTATGCAGCGAAGACTGCCCAAACCATAAATACAAAGCCTTTGCGAATATTGTATGTATGCTTAAAATATGACTATGGTAATCCGAAACAAGGACTGAGCCTTGAGGAGAATGTCTTCTTTCACTCTTTGGTAAATATGGGTTATGAGATAATCAGATTTGACTTTAAGACCTTGGAGCGACGCTTCGGAAGATATAATATGAACCGCATGCTGCGCGAAGCTGTTTATCGTTACGACCCTGATCTTCTATTTTCCGTTTTGTTTAAAGACGAATTAGATAAATCGGTAATCTGTGAAATCAGCACCGAAACCCGGACCATAACTATTAACTGGTTTTGCGATGACCATTGGCGGTTCGACTCATACTCGCGCCATTGGGCTCCTATGTTTAACTGGATAGTCACTACTCGCAAGTCTGTTTTACCAAAGTATCAAGAAATCGGTTATAAAAATGCAATCCTTTCACAATGGGCCTGTAATCATTTTCTCTATCGGAAGCTCAATTTGCCATATCGATACGATGTTACTTTTATTGGCCAACCATTTGGTTATAGGAAAGAATTTGTTTCTCGCCTCAGAAAAGCAGGAATAAATGTATCAACCTGGGGATATGGCTGGCCAGCAGGCCGGGTTACGGCATTTGAGATGGTCAAGATTTTTAATCAGAGTAAAATCAATTTGGATTTTGCAGAATTTTCTAGAGGGGGTAAGGGAATTAAGGCAAGGCCGTTCGAAATCGCAGGTTGCGGTGGTTTCGTTCTCACAGAGTATGTAGATGAATTATCTGAATATTACGATATCGGTAATGAGGTGGAATGCTTTTCAAGTTTTGACGAGCTAATAAGTAAGATTAGGTATTATCTTAGCCACGACCGAGAGAGAGAAACGATTGCTCAGAAGGGCTATGAGAAAACCCTTGCGAAACACACTTATGAGAAACGTTTTAAGCATATATTTAGCTTATTGGGTTTAGCATAGAATTAGAGCGTTGAATAATTTGATTTTTGACTGATACTTTGGTATCAAGGCTGAAATTGGGCTGCAGCTCAACTGCTTCCTGCTTCAGCTCTGATATCAGAGCAGCAGTTTTGAGGTAATTTTCTTTAGCTTTTAATGATCTTTTAGGCTTTTTGGAGGCAGTATTGGGGATTTTGGTAAGTTAAAAAGACAATTCTTTTACAATTGAGACAGATACTGGTAAGGTAGGCCTGAATTTCCGTTTTGAATCTGCCCAACCATCTACATTTAGCTAATCCGTGATTATTCTTGGCATCAGCAAATCTTCTTTCGATTTTGTATCTTTGTTTAATAATCGTTTGGTAAAGTTCAGATTTCATCTTCTTTTTAAATCTCTTACCTTTCCTGTTTTTCTTCAGGATAATGAAAGATTGGCAATGATGTTCCTTTTCAATAATTTGATGGTTGCGTTTACAATCATAACCTTTATCAGCTAAGATTTTGGGGTTCTTCTTTGAGTGCTTTCTGGCAGGTTTAATATCTTCCATTAAAGGTTCCAGCATCTTTTCATCTTTAATGTTGCCAGGAGTAACTTTAACCTTTTCGATTATTTCTGAATTACCATCAATCATGATGTGTTCTTTGTAACCATAGAATTTCTTGACATCAGATTTTCTACCGAACCTGGCATCGGGGTCAGGACTGGTCTTATCAATGTAATTGGATTTATTGATTCCTTGATTGTTTAAGTTATTCGGACTTTTCTTTAACTTGCCTTTGAATTCCTGAGAAAGACGATTGGTATTCACTTTAGCCTCAATATGAGTAGAATCAATGATTTTTAATCTATCATCAATCAACCCTTTGTCTCTGGCTTGTCTGACAATCTGGTTAAATATTTCTTCAAATCTCTTTTGACCCAATCTGTCACGGAAATAGGTTAGAGTTGAATGATCGGGAGCAAGACCATTAGCCGGTAATCCCACAAACCATTTAAAGCCTAAATTGAAATTTACCTGTTCTTCTATTTCCCGATCAGAAATATCATAGAGAAAAGCGAGGAGTAATTCCTTAAAGAGCATTGCTGGTTCATAAGGACGGTTACCCGGTTTGCCCAGATTTTCATAGCAATCCTTAGATATTTCATTGACGAAAGAAAAATCAATTACCTTATTGAGTTTTCTTAAAAAGTGATCTTTGGGGATTACTTGTTCGTAAAGAAAATTGCCAAAGAACGAATTCTGATTGATTTCTTTAAACATAGATTTTATGTTTTGCTCATTAGAAATTTCAATTTCAATGAGGCAAAAATTAATAATTCTACTTTAATTTTAACATAAAATCTGTGCTTAATTGAGTGGATAAGTCAGTTTTCTTAAAATTTATTAATTATTCAACGCTCTGAGAATATGATGGAAAATCCCGACAATTCAAGAGTTAATAGCAAGATTAAAATCCGGGAGGCAGATAGATTGCCCTCTGAATTTAGTAAAAAGCTTTCAGTTATCATTTTGACTTGGGATGCTAAAGAAATACTTTATTCATGTTTGAGCTCGCTATACAGTAGTTTAATGGTTTCAGAGTATGAAATCATCGTGGTGGATAACGGATCTCGAGATGGTACCATTGCAATGATTACTGAGGATTTCCCCGAAATAAAATTGATTAAAAATGCCTTTAATAGAGGCGTGGCTCCCGCTCGAAACCAGGGATTACAAATAGCACAGGGTGAATATCTATTGTTATTAGATGTGGACACTACCGTTACTGTTGGTGCTATTGATACCCTCATCGTTTATCTTGATAAACATCCCACAGTAGGTTTAGTAGGTCCCAAGTTGCTTTATCCTGACGGGCAACTTCAGTGCTCCTGTCGTAAATTCCCGACTGTATGGACAAAGGTGCTGCGACGGATTCCCGTTAAAGCGGTAGAAAGGTTTTTGGTTGGTGAACTATATAAGAACTGGGATCACAATTCTGTTCGAGAAGTGGACTATGTTATAGGAGCTTGCCAACTCATAAGACGAAAAGCTATTGAAGAAGTGGGCTATTTAGATGATGCGATGTTTTATGGTGCTGAGGATGTAGATTATTGTTTACGACTTCAAAAGGCGGGTTGGAAGGTTATTTACAATCCTCGGGCTGTTGTGATTCATAAAGAACAGAGGATTACTAAGAAGTCTTTGTTTAGCAAAATCACCTGGAAGCATCTCTTATCCTTGATGAGGTATTTTCATAAACACCATTATTATTTGTCTAAAAGAAAACTTTATTCACAGTTAAGAAGGAAACCTTCCTGAGTATAGTAATTTTCGACTGGATCTCTTTATGGCCACAGATTACGAGTTAATGTTGAGGTTTTTAGAGAGATATAAAATTAAATCTTGCTATATTTCCCAGGTTTTGGTAAAAATGAGAATAGGAGGGAAAAGTAATAAAAGCTTCTTCAATATAATTAAAGCCAATATTGATTGTTATCGAGCCTGGAAAGTAAATGGGTTGAAGGTAAGTCCTTTAGGAATTTTCTTAAAACCTTTATCAAAAATCCCTCAATATTTTCAAAAATAAAAAATATATGTCTAAAAAAGCTCTGATTACCGGGATAGCTGGACAAGATGGCTCTTATTTGACAGAGTTTTTATTGAGCAAGGGTTACGAAGTTCATGGAATTATCAGATGGGATAGTATTTTTACTACTCAGCGAATTGACCATCTTTATCAAGACCCTCACCTTAATGGGATTAGATTATTTTTACATTACGGTGATCTTACTGATACCGGAAATATTGAAAAATTGATTAACCAGATTAAACCTGATGAAGTTTATCATCTAGCTGCAATGTCTCACGTCAGGGTAAGTTTTGATATGCCAGAATACACTGTGAATGCTGATGCTTTGGGAACATTACGAGTACTTGAGGCAATTAAAAATTCGGGTTTACCAATAAAATTTTATATGGCTGCCAGTTCAGAAATGTTTGGCGCATCTCCTCCTCCCCAAAATGAAAATACTCCTTTTCATCCTCGGAGCCCTTATGCTTGTGCTAAAGTTTTTTCCCATAATATAACTCGGTTTTATCGAGAGGCTTATGGAATTTTTGCTACTAATGGCATACTTTATAATCATGAGAGTCCTAGGCGTGGAGAAACTTTTGTTACAAAAAAGATTACCAGGGCTATAGCTAGAATTAAAGGCGGTTTAGATAAAAAAATCTATCTTGGTAATCTTGATGCCAAACGAGATTGGGGATTTGCTCCCGAGTATATTGAAGCAATGTTGAATATTCTTCAACAACCAAAACCCGATGACTTTGTTATTGCCACTGGTGAAACTCATTCAGTAAGAGAGTTTTTAGAAGAAGCATTTAAATATGCAGGATTAAGCAATTGGCAGCAATATGTTGAAATTGACCCTCGATATTTTAGACCAACAGAAGTAGAAGTTTTAATTGGTGATGCAGCTAAAGCTAAAGAAAGACTTGGTTGGCAGCCAAAAATTAAATTTTTAGATTTGATTAAAATCATGATTGATGCTGACTTCCGAGCCCAAGGGCTAACTTCACCCGGCGTGGGAGATAAAATTCTAAAAGAAAAATTTCCTAATAGATGGTGGAAAATTGATTAATTATGATAAATTTAACTAAAAAGAAAATTTTAATTACTGGCGCCCATGGATTTTTAGGAAAACATTTAATTAGAAATTTATTAGAAAAAAGAAAGGTTCCAAAAGAAAACTTATATTTACCAACATTTGAAGAATTAGACCTGAGAAAATGGGAAAATTGTCAAAAAGCTGTTGAAGGACAAGATATAGTTATTCATTTAGCTGCTAAAGTTGGCGGTATTGGTTTGAATAGGGAAATACCGGGAGAGATGTTTTATGATAACATCATTATGGGAGTTCAATTAATGGAAGCAGCTCGCCAAGCCGGTGTAGAAAAATTTGTGGCAATTGGTACGATTTGCGCCTATCCCAAATTTACACCCATTCCTTTTAAGGAAGAAAATTTATGGTCGGGTTATCCTGAAGAAACAAATGCTCCTTACGGATTAGCTAAAAAAATGCTATTAGTTCAAGCTCAAGCCTACCATCAGCAGTACGACTTTAATGCAATTTATCTTTTACCGGTGAATATGTATGGACCTGAAGATAATTTCGATCCAAAATCTTCCCACGTTATCGCCGCTCTTATCAGAAAAATTTATGAAGCAAAAAAAGAAGGCAAGAATTATATTGAAGTCTGGGGGACAGGTAAACCAACTCGAGAATTTCTTTATGTAGAAGATGGAGCAGAAGGAATTTTATTGGCTACAGAAAAATATAATAAACCAGAACCTGTAAATTTGGGTTCTGGAATGGAAATTTCGATTAAAGATTTAGTTAAATTAATTTGTAAATTGATGAATTTTAAAGGCGAAATTCGTTGGGACACTTCTAGGCCAGATGGTCAACCAAGAAGGCGTTTGGACACCTCCCGGGCTCGAGAAGAATTTGGCTTTGTGGCTAAAACTGATTTTAAAACTGGTTTAAAAAAAACAATTGATTGGTGGGAAAAAGAAGGTTATAAAAACTATGCCAAATAAAAACAGCTTCCTTAAATTTGTTTTAGTGATAGTGGATGTTTTTTTAATGTATGGGGCTTTGCTTTTGGTTTTGGCTGTGAGGTATGGAGATTTTTCTTTTTTGCCTGGACCCCAGACCAGGATTTTTTTGTTTCATTTTTCTTTTATTTCTTTATTTTGGCTTTTGTTTCTTTTTCTGTTAGATTTTTACGAAATTCCGCCGCTTAAAAAAGTTTTTGATTTCTTTAGAAATTTATTAATTTTTATTTTTTT
>Ga0066637_10003918_pt1 | contig 9997 bp, 9 predicted proteins | sample CryGeyCG2014_020_FD_62737 | JGI IMG/M metagenome (GOLD analysis project Ga0066637, IMG submission 62737) | Groundwater microbial communities from aquifer - Crystal Geyser CG08_land_8/20/14_0.20 | ecosystem: Environmental > Aquatic > Deep subsurface > Groundwater | place: USA: Utah: Grand County...
AGGACCCTGGGCTTAAGGAATATATTAGCCTCACCCCCCGCTTTGTTCCCAGGACAGGTGCAAGATACGCTAAGAACCGTTTTTATAAGTCAAGGGCGTTTATTATCGAGCGCCTCATGAACAAGCTCATGATCCCCGGACACAGGAGCAAGAAGCACAAAATAACCTCGTATCACTGCACTGGAAAGGCACACACAGTGTACAACATAATGGAGGAGACCCTCGAGCTAATTGAGAAAAAGACGAAACAGAACCCTATAGCTGTGGTGGTAAAGGCAGTGGAGAATGCTGCTGCGCGAGAGGGCATTATCTCAATAGAGTACGGGGGTGCCCGTTATCCCAGGGCTGTTGAATGCGCCCCTCAACGCAGGGTAGACCTTGCCCTAAGGTATATTGCGCAGGGGGCCTATTCAAAGTCATTTAATTCAAAGCGGGGCATTGCCAGCACCCTGGCTGAGGAGCTTATAAACGCCTTTAATCAGAACCCTGCCTCAAACGCCATTGCCAAGAAGCTTGAGGTAGAGCGCCAGTCAGACGCAAGCAGGTAGCTTGTCAAAAAGTTTTTATATTCGATGTGATTAACAGGGTTTGTGCAGGTGGGTCCTTTTATGAGCACAAGCTGAGAATGCTGGCTGTGATTTCAAGATACCCCTGTGCAGAACAGCCCGCCACTGAGAGTACCTGAAGGAGTTCACGAGAAGGCAGGTGGGTTACCGCTACTAACCCATGTGCCCCGTAAGTTTTTTTTTACGGATTCAAGCAATGAATTTGGGGGTTAGGAGACGGGCGACAAACCCCTTTAGGATCAAGAAGGCAAACAAGACAAGGGCTTTAGGCTCGGTTCATTATCACCACTCACAAAATGGTTCATTTTCATTTGGCTGAGGGAGAACCGTTTGAAGTAGGTTAGTGACTTACCTAATAAGCAGTATAATGCGTTGAGCCATGCGAGTTCTTGTTTTTTGCTAAAGCAGTAAAGCACAAAGCAATACACGGACTATAGCTTCAACAGCAAGGAGGGTTTAAGATGGGAAAGATAAGTCCGATTTCAGCCAAGTACATTATTCACTCCACGATTCAGATTGAAGGCGTTGTTGACAGGCCTGATGTTATAGGCGCAATATTCGGCCAGACCGAGGGCTTGCTCGGCTCAGAGCTGGAATTGAGGGAGCTTCAGAGGTCAGGCAGGATAGGGCGCATCGAGGTCAATGTTGATACAAAGGCTGGCAAAACAAGCGGCGCAATACTCATACCATCATCACTCGATAAGGCTGAGACATGCATCGTGGCAGCAGCCCTTGAGGTTATCCAGAGGATAGGGCCGTGTAATGCGAAGATAAAGGTCGAGCATATCGAGGATGTACGCATCTCAAAGAGGAACTTTGTCATAGCCAGGGCAAAGAGCCTTCTCAAACAGCTTATGGAAGGCGTGCTTCCAGACTCCCAGGAGCTGGCTGATGAGGTAACATACTCTGTGAGGGTTATGGAGATACAGCAGTACGGCAAGGATAGGCTGCCTGCAGGGCCTCTAATAGATGAATCTGATGAGATCCTCATCGTTGAGGGCCGCGCTGATGTGCTGAACCTGCTTAAGCACGGGGTGAAAAACGCGGTTGCCATGAATGGAACCTCGGTGCCTGAGACAATAATTGAGCTGTGCAAGAAGAAGGTTGTTACTGTCTTTGTTGATGGCGATCGCGGAGGCGACCTCATAATAAAGGAGATAACTGAGGTGGCTGACGTTGATTACATCACAAAGGCCCCTGATGGCAAGGAGGTAGAGGAGATAACAAAGAAGGAGATCCACAAGGCACTTAGAAGCAGGATTTCAGCAGAGCAGGCAAAGCTCGAGATAATGCCCAAGTCCCAGCACCAAGTTCAAGGGCGGGAGCAGGCGGATGAGGCAGGGAGGCAGCAGCAACAGAGGAGAGAGCCCACGCCTGTGCTACAGGCCAGGGTTAATGATAAGAGGAAGCTGCCTCGACTGAGCGAAGAAGAGTCAAAGACATTCAGGGAGATGCTAGAGGACCTTATAGGGACAAGGGGGGCATACCTGCTTGATAACAAGCTCACAATTCTGGGCAAGGTGCCTGTCAGCGAGCTTCCCGCTACACTCACAAGCCTGAGCACAGTATACGCAGCTGTCTTTGACGGGGTTATAGAGCGTGATCTGGTGAGGGTGGCTGAGAAGGCTGAAGTCAACTTCCTCGTTGGCATGGACTCAAAGATAAAGCCAGCGGAAACAAGGATAACAGTAATGACTATAAATGACCTCGGCTAGAAGAGCAGTGGTGTGATAAAGACCTCAAGCAGCGCTGCTATGAATAGTATTACAATGGAGATTGCAATCAGGTCAAAGGAGTCAGATACTATGTGCTTAAACTGGCCTGAGCCGAAGTTATGCCTCACTGCAGCAATTGATATTATGCCTGCCCCGAGGGCTGCTGTGAAATAGGCCAGTATCTCAGGCAGTCCGTGGATAAAATACCTCATAAGCCCGAGGGAGTATGTAGCGAAGTAGTTTCCTATGCTCACTAACCCTGCCTCGCTTGCTATTACGCTTATCGCATTTCTCACAAGGTTACCTATGGCGGTTCCGATAACAGAGGCATTCCAAGCCAGTATAAACACTGCCCCTGCGCCGTAGAAGAATGCGAATAGTATGCAGAAGAAGAGCACCTTCATGTTATTAAAGAATATCTGGCTGAACAGCCTCGATTGCGAGGAGAAGCTTCCGGAGACAGTCATGTTGCTTATCGCCCTTATAGTGTCTATCTGCGAGCTGAAGATCTGGTTGATGGCATCTGAGGGGAGCATGATGTACCAGAATGAGAAAGAAACAACAAACCCCAGGAAGAGGAACATGAAAAATGATAAGGCCTTGCCATGCTCCTTTAAAAGCATTACCTCAGCCCCTATCCTGGTGTCCTTCTCCTCCTCCATCTTCAAAGTGCCCTGTATGAGGTGGGTGCATCCTAGCACTGTGAGGAAGACCATCACCAGGCTTACATACTTCTCAAATATCCACATGCCCAGGAATATTGCTATTGACGAGTAGAGTAGGCCTATGAAGAACATCTCCCAGGGCTTCCTCTCTGCCCTCTTAGGGTTTATCAGTATCTCTAGAACCATCTCATGACCTCAAGGTGTGGGCATTAGCGCTACCAGTTTATCTCATCCAGTTCATTGTCCAGGCCACCCATGTCATCAGGGTTGAGCTCGCTCTCAATCTCATCCACCTCATCTAGGTCAGATGAGATCGCCTCAATCTCATCAGCAGGCTCTTCAGCAGCTTCAGGCTCCTGAGCCTGAGCCCCCTCTTCTGCCGGAGTAATTGATTCGGGGGCTGTTACCTCAGCCTTCTTCTTACAGCCACCAAAGACCAGTAGCAAGAAGAAGAGAGCAAAGCAGACAGCAAGCATTTTCCTCATTGTATCACCCCTCCTTTGAACCGCCTGATCTAAGGCTAATATAGATTCTGATATTTAAAGGTAGCGGAGAGATGGGGATAAAGCCAAGAGGGCTTTGAACAACCCCTACGGGAGTTGGTCAAAGTTTTCCCAAATATTTATATACTAATCCTGATAATCTGGTTTGTTAAAAAGGGGGGTGGTTTGATGAACGCCTACTATCGGGCTCTCAGGAGGCTTTTTGTCAATGGCAGGTCGCTTATGCTCGCCTATGACCAGGGCTTGGAGCACGGCCCAAGTGTCTTTAACGCAGCAAATATTGACCCGAACTACATTCTCAACATCGCATTTGAGGGCAGGTATAATGCGGTTATACTCCATCACGGGATTGCTGAGAAGTACTTCAGGGCTAGCAAGTGTTATGGTGGGGTGCCCCTTGTCATAAAGCTCAATGGCAAGACAAACATTGCAAAGACAGAGCCGTATGCAGCACAGGTATGCTCTGTTGAAAGGGCATTAAGACTCGGTGCGGCAGCTGTCGGCTATACTATCTATGTTGGCAGCAGGCTTGAGGCAGAGATGCTCCGCGAATTCTCGCAGATAGTTGAAAAGGCTCATAGGAGTGATGTGCCTGTCATCGCCTGGGTCTATCCCCGGGGTCATGATGTAAGGAACGAGCTTGAGAGCCACCTGCTTGCCCATGCAGCCCGTCTCGGCCTAGAGCTTGGGGCAGACATAATAAAGATACGCTACCCTAATGATGTTGAGGACTTCAAGTGGGTTGTGAAGTCAGCAGGGCTTGTCAAGGTGCTTGTTGCTGGCGGTGACAAGCAGGACGACGCAGCCTTCCTCTCAAAGGTGCACGGATTTATGAGTGCAGGGGCATCTGGCATGGCTGTCGGCAGGAATGTCTGGCAGCACAACCAGCCACTCAAGATGACAAAGGCTATAAAGAGGATAATCTTCGAGAACGCAGGTGTTAAGGATGCCTTGGGGGAGATGGGGTAGGGTTCGCCTTCTGACATCGGGTTTTGTCAGGTTTCCTGACGATTTACATATCGTCACTTGCCAGCCACGTGCTGGCAAGTGATGCCTTCAAAAACCTTTTTATACCACAACATTCTACTACATTCTATTATGATATGCCAACATCCATTTAATGCTCTAGAGAACTCCGGTGGATACACCAATAGAATTACAACCCTTCTTCTCAGAACAGCAACTACCACAAAAGGGACAGTTGGGACTACAACAGCTCTGACTTGCTAAGCAGCCTCGTGCTGCCAATGGCAAGGCTTTTTAATATCCTGATAATTCTTTACATGGAGGTATAAAAATGGCAAAGGATGATAAGGACAACAAGAAGGTGAAGATAACATTTCCAGATGGCTCAGCAGAGGAGTACAATGCAGGCATAACAGCTATGGACATAGCAAAGCGCATAGGCAAGAGGCTTGCAGGGGCCGCAGTTGCTGTAGAGCTTGATGGCAGGCTATGCGACCTCAACACACCAATTAGAGGGAATGTTAGGCTGAAGATCATAACTGCTGACTCAAAGGAGGGCCTGAACATTCTAAGGCATAGTGCTGCCCACGTAATGGCTCAGGCTGTTAAGAGGCTCTTCCCAGAGGCAAGGCTAACAATAGGGCCTGCTGTTGAGGAGGGCTTCTACTATGACATAGACCACCCCCCATTCACCCCTGAAGACCTTGAGAAGATCGAGGCTGAGATGAAGGCTATTGTAGCTGAAGACCAGCTATTCAGGAGGGAGGTTATAAGCAGGGAGCAGGCTGAGAAACTCTTCAATGACAACCCTTACAAGCTTGAGATGATAAAGGAGCTTGAAGGCGATATAGCTATTTACAGAAACAACGGCTTCTTTGATCTATGCCTGGGGCCGCATGTGCCATCAACTGGCTACATTAAGGGCTTTAAGCTCACGAAGCTTGCAGGGGCATACTGGCGCGGAGATGCAAAGAACAAGCAGCTCCAACGTATCTATGGGGTAGCATTCCCTGATAAGAAGCAGCTTGACGACTACCTAAAGATGATGGAGGAGGCTGAGAAGAGGGATCACCGCAAGCTAGGTAAGAGGCTTGAGCTCTTCTCAATACATGACGAAGCTCCTGGCTTTCCCTTTTTCTTACCTAAGGGCATGATAGTTAAAAACCTCATTGTTGAATTCTGGAGGGCTGAGCACAGGAAGCGTGGCTATGTGGAGATACAGACGCCGATAATACTTGGCAGAGAGCTATGGGAGCGCTCAGGGCATATGAAGAACTACAGGGAGAACATGTACTTTCTCAGGATAGATGAGAAGGACTTTGCAGTTAAGCCCATGAACTGCCCTGGGGGGATGCTTGTCTACCTTGAGAAGATACATTCGTACAGGGAGCTTCCTCTTAGGGTTGCAGAGCTCGGCATTGTGCATAGGCATGAGCTCTCAGGGGTGCTTGCAGGGCTCTTCAGGGTGCGCTGCTTCACACAGGATGATGCCCACATCTACATGACTGCGGAGCAGATAAAGGACGAGATCATAGGGGTCATAGAACTCTGCGATTACATCTACTCAGTATTCGGTTTTGAATACCACGTTGAGTTATCTACAAGGCCTGAGAAGGCGATAGGCACTGACGAGCAGTGGGAGACAGCAACTCAGGCTCTTAGACAGGCACTTGAGGCAAAGGGCATGAAGTACAAGGTGAACGAAGGAGATGGGGCATTTTATGGCCCGAAGATAGACTTCCACCTCAAGGACTGCATTGGGCGCACATGGCAGTGCGGCACAATACAGCTTGACATGGCCCAGCCTGAGAATTTCGACCTTACTTATGAGGGCGAAGACGGGGCTAAGCACAGGCCTGTGATGATTCATCGTACGATATACGGGAGCCTCGAGCGATTTATGGGCATACTGATAGAGCAGTTTGCAGGGCGCTTTCCCCTATGGCTTGCGCCAGTGCAGGTCAGGATACTGACTGTTGCTGACAGATTTGTGGATTATGCAAATAAGATCAAGGCAAGACTTGAAGATACAAACCTGCGCGTTGACCTTGACTGCAAGGCAGAATCAGTGCCCTACAAAGTCAGGGCAGCCCAGCTAGAGGAGATACCTGTAATAATCACTGTCGGCCAGAAAGAAGAAGAGAACAACACAGTTGCAGTGAGAACCCTTGACGGCAGGCTCAAGCTAGGTGTGAAGGCTGAAGAGCTTGTAAAGATGCTGAGAGAGAATATTGATAGGAAGGCTGTGAGGGTTGAGCTGTGAGAGGGGTGTCCTTGAGTAACCACGAATCTTTAACTGTAACGAAAATCTGCTGCTCGGGGCTATCCCCACTTAAAAGTCGGGGCTTTACGCCCCTCGCTTCGAAACGCAGATTTTCGGACTCAAAAGTTCTCGCCCTAAAGGGCAGGGCTATACCCACGAACTTTTGAGCATAATCAGTTTATTTTTCCAACCATGCTCAAAACAACCTCTATTGCCAATAAGAAGGCAGTAGTGAGGATAACTTATTATGCGTTTTGTATATTAAACCGGATAATTTTCGGTATAACTAAGACAAAAAGTAGGTTTAATAGATGTTAGTTTCAATAATTTCAGGGGCTGACGAAGGGGGCAATTTTCTAAAAACTAAACTAACTAAAGACGAACGACGAGGGGGGAATTCCGTAACGATAGCCTTTTTCTGCGGAAAAAGAAATTTTATAGGGGCGTCTTGAATGCGAAAACAGAAGAACATTTATATATGAATAATAACCTGTATTTAAATATGACAAGGTATGTATCAGAAATTTTTGGATTTCCACCTTCAAATAAAACTGAAGGAGTTAATAAAATTAGAAAGGAATTTAAGTGTCCATATTATAGTGGTTTTCCTAAAGGTCAGTGTGATCCTGTAAATAAAAAATCAAACTTGACAGATGAAGATGGAAAGCCAATGCTTCATCATCAATCTGGCGCATGTTCAGTTTTACATATGCACAGGGGTCTAGAAAATTCAACTCCTGTAATTATATGCCCTTATAGATTCTTTGAAAGAGATAATTCTGGGAAATTGGTTATTTTTGATTATATCAAACAAAAGTTTTTTGGCGGAAAAGATTTAATTCTTGTTCCAGAAATAGGATTATGCGTATATGGAAGAGCTGATGGCATTTTATGTCAAATATCTCATAAAGGAGACTCTGAGTTTACAGTACATGATTATGCACACCTTGAATTACAATCAGATGCAACTACCGCAACCAGAGAATTAGTACAATGTGTGAAAGATTTTTTCGATGGTAAAGATATCACAAAAAATAATTACACTTATGGGCTTAATTCAAAAGCGTCGATAAAAGGGAGTTCTCTCCAAATGATAGACAAAGGTTATTTGTTTAAACATTTTGGTAAGAAATCTATATGGATTATTCAAGATTCCCTCTTCCATATTTTATGTAGTATTTACAATGTAAAGATGACAGATATTACAAATACTAATCCTCAAAAAGATGAAAATTTAATATTTGTTGTTGTAAGTTCAAAATATGATAAGCTAGAAGATAGGTACAAAATTTATGTATCAAAATCCTATTCTACAAGCCCCGATTTATTACAAAAAGCAATATCACAAAAAGCACCTATAGACGAATCGGATATAATGGATTCTGTTTTAACAAAAATAAGTGGTAAAATATTTCAAAAAATCTAAGTTTACTTATATAAAACTACATTTTCTTCAGGCAAGGGGATATTATGTGTTGTACTTCTTCGCATTCTATGATGTTCGATTACCACTTTCCTATATCCCAATTCTGTTCCCATCTCCGCTAATATTTTACCAACAGGAATAACTATATTTTTGTAGGTTTGATCTCCAACAACAAGAATATAAACCCCGTCATCATCAAGAATATTTAAATGCGCTTTAAGATTCAAATACATATCACCAAAATATTCCCTAATCATTCTAGGATAATCAAAACCCCAATTTTTATCTTTTAAAGCGATTGCAATTTTATTTGCTACTTCATTTACAAGTTTATTATTCTCAACATATTTTGCACTATCGCTCTCTTTAAATATCAATTTGGTACTACCTTTAACCATTGTTTTCTTTAAATTTCGTACATCGTCCATATTTCTAACAAAATCAAGTAAATATAACTCTAATCTTGTTTGTCTAGTATATTCTAAATCATTTGGATATGGTGGAGAAGTCAAACTCAATTTAACTTTTTTTGGAATTAACTTATCAATATTCCGCGAATCACCATTAATTACTCTAACTCTTCCATAATGATTCATCTTAGATAGAACGTTAAGATCATAATATATTTGGTTTAGTTTTTTTACAAATAATTCATAAAACGGAGTTTTATTTCTATAGGGATAAAAAGTTGTTCCGGGGCATAAAGCTACATAAGATCCATTAAAAGCACTTTTAGACATGGCAAATAAAAATAGGTTTCTAATCTTAATATCCTCAATTTCTTCAATAATCTCCTTTGTAAATGCCACTTGCTTTTGCATATTAGGACTTAACCATTGATTTAATTCTTTTTTGGGCATTAGTTCTATAAATTGGGTTTTCAATTTAATCGAATCTAGTTTATTAAACCCATCTAGCATTTTTTTATTTACAAGAAACATATTTTTTTTAAAAGCTTTCAAATCTATATCCCAATCTGTTTTAGTCTCAGAAATAAACTTCATAAGAGGATTTGCGTCAATCCCATACGCGTCATGTCCGGTTAATTTTGCAGTTATTAAAGTCGTTCCACTACCTGCAAATGGGTCAATAACAATGTCTGTTTTTTTTGTACAATGTTCCTTGATTTTTTGCCATGTGAAATCAAATGGAAAATCTTCTAAATAATCATACCATTTGTGGACTATACCAGAACCATTAAGTGATTCTAGTTTTGTCTTATTGATATTACAATCATAAATAGGCGATTTTTGAAATTTATCAAAATAATCTTCAAAATTAATGGAAGGAATAAAATTGGAGTCTACTTTTCTATCTTGAATAATTTTCTTTACAAATTCTTTTTTGTCTAAAGGGATATTTATCTTAATTGATTTTAGTCCATTATTTTCAATGATTTGTGTTTGTAAAAAACCTTTTTCATTCAATTTTTGGATTGCACTCTCAAGTATTTTACTATGAGGAGGATAACCTGTTTCTTCAGATAGGCTGTTTAAATCTAATACAGAACCATTATTAGTTGTACTAATATATGCTCTTTCAAGAATCTGTGTGTGTAAAAATGGTAATTTATTGCTCATTTTGCATTACCTTTTTTTAATTCATCTTTCATAAAGGTTTCTACTTTTCGAGATAATATTATTGAGTTATCTTCACAATATCTTTTATATGAATCGTAGACTTCTTCATCAAGACTTAAAGCGACAGTTTTTCTCCCCATATGTTTGCATATGACATCATATGTTTATAAATCTTGCGTCTCCCTGTCCAGTGGCTAGTGCTACTATTATTCTTTTTGTAAAAAGAAGCAAAAACACGACGGAATTCCCCCCTACGAAACGACGAACTGAAAATTGCCCCTTGATACTTATTCTTGATGGCTCACTGTGTTCG
>Ga0066637_10003919_pt1 | contig 9996 bp, 10 predicted proteins | sample CryGeyCG2014_020_FD_62737 | JGI IMG/M metagenome (GOLD analysis project Ga0066637, IMG submission 62737) | Groundwater microbial communities from aquifer - Crystal Geyser CG08_land_8/20/14_0.20 | ecosystem: Environmental > Aquatic > Deep subsurface > Groundwater | place: USA: Utah: Grand County...
ACCCTGAGCTCCCATTCTGCCCTTGCCTTTAATCCCGGGCACGACCAAAACAGCCGGCAAAACATTTTTAGTCAAAGGAGCGATTTCTTTTTCATATTTTTCCATAATATCCTCAGTGACAAAAATAACAGCAAAATCCTTTTTTTTTATTTCATCTAAACAATCAGCGATATCCTTGTCAAAAGAAACGCCAAATGTCTCAACGCCAAAAGCTTGAAACGCCAAGACCGATTTTTTTTCGCCAATAATAGCAATATCCATAAAATTTCACTTATAGGACTTACGGGTTTGCCGTCATCATGAGCCAGCAGGCGAAGAATCGACGGCTGAGGCCGTCTTCCTGAGGGTAATCCCGAAGGACCTCTATCATAGAGACCCTTGCGCCGCCGCTAAAGCTTTGGCGACACGCGGTCGGCTGGTGCCTCAGGGCGACACTGCTGTGTCGGATCCTTCGGGAATACCCTCAGGATGACACAAGGGAGCCATATGCTTATTGCAGTTTTACCGAGCCCGATGGCCTTACATTCAATGTTTTTATCTGCTGGGAAGTATTTTCTAAAACCACCACGCCGGCCGTTTCCGCGGCTCCAAAAACATTGAAAACCGCTTCATCTGCGGTAAAACCGCTTATTGAGCTGAAGCTGACTCCGCTAGGCAAGGGCTTTTGCGAAATCAGAGCCGGGCTTTCGCCTAATCTTTTTATTTGATAATAATTGCCTTCCAAGGAGAAAAAAATACTATACTTGACCTGCTCAGTCACCGCTCTTTGCTGGGCATAGCGCAAGTCAATTGTCAAACTGCGGCTGGCGGCGGCCAATTTCCAGGTTGGTTGCCAATGATTGATTGAAATCAAAGCCATGCTTGCCATAACAGCAAAGATAGCCAAGACCACTAACAACTCAATAAGAGAAAACCCTTTCGCCATAAAAAATTATTTAACGCCGCCCATCATAGAAAACATCGGTTGCATCATTGATAAAGCGAAAAAGCCAACCACCCCGCCGATTAAAACAATCAAGGCCGGCTCAAATAATGCCGCGAGCCGTTCAGTGGAGGCGGCAACCTCTTCTTCATAAAAATCAGCGAGCTTGCCCAAAACCTTTGGGGTCTCCCCGGTTTCCTCGCCAACTTCAGCCATATGAAAAACAGTCAAGCCAAAAAGGTTTTGATAGGGTTTAAGGGCTTGCGAGAGTTTGACGCCTTTTTCAACTGAAATGGCGGCCTGTTTGAGCGATTGTTTAAAATAAAAATTAGACAAAGACCCGCCGGTTATTTCCAACGCCCGAATAATCGGCACGCCAGCCGCCAATAAAGAGCTCATCGCTCGCAAAGCCAAAGCAGTATTAGCTGTTTTGCTAATTTTAGATACCACTGGAAAACGCAACAATAAAAATGATTTCAAACGGGCGGTTTTTTTGCTCTGAATAAAAAACCAAAGGAAAATTATTAAACCCAATAAAAATGAAATAGATAAAAGCCAATGAAACTGCAAAAAATCAGCCAAAGCGAAAATCGCCCGGGTAGTAAAAGGCAAGGTCATTTGCATTTCTTGAAAAGTGATTTTGAGCTTGGGCAGAGCGAAAACAAACATAAAAATACCAATGACAAAAGCCATACCCAAAACAACCATTGGATAAATCATTGAAGAAATAATGCCTGATTTTAGTTTGTGTTCCCTGGTCATTTGCGCTTCTAAAATATGCAAAGCGCTTTCTACCTTGCCGGTTTCCTCGCCGACCTTAAGGGTTTCCTGGTAAAGCGGCGAAAAAATTCTTGGAAAACGAGAAAGACATTGCGATAAATTCTGACCCTTGGTGATGTCCTCGCTCACCTGACTAAGCGCGCGCTTAAATTTGCCGTTTTTGACCTGGACTGAAAGAATTGTCAGGGCTTTAGGCAGAGCAACTCCGGTCCTAACCATTAGCTCTAAATTGCGCGTAAAAAATAATTTTTCCACCAAGGGCGCGCCAAAGATATTAGACAAAAGATATTTGGCTTTATCTAAAAAGTTTTTTTTCTTTTTACCGCCAATAACCTCGGCCGTGAGCAAAAAATAACCCTTTTGATGAAGAATCTTGGCTAAGTCGGTTTTGCTCTCCGCCTCCATAATGGCTGATTCTTCCTTGCCTTCCAAGCTTTTCGCTTGATAATTATATTGCGGCATATATTAAATCGTAAAACCAAACACTTCTTTCAAAATTTCTCTATTATATTTTTGCATAATCGCGCAACGGTTGCCAGCATAAACAACACTTAAACCATTTTTCGCGATAATTCGTTTTTTATCAAAATCGTCAAAATTTAAGTCCTTTTCTGTTGCATACAAAACAACATTTCTATCTCTGTTTCTCGTAAGTTCGGAGTGTTTGTCATTCCGTAAATAAACTAAATTTTTCCAATAATCAATCAAGCCAAATTCTATTTTATTTTTAGCAGCGGAAAAAGGAATAATGTGATGCAATTCAAAAGCCGCTATTTTTTTCTTAACCCCGTGTTGTTGGAAGTATTCGTGTTTAGCGCCTAAACTCCTCCGTTTTATCTGACTATCGGTAAATATCCCATACATTCCAGTATTCAACTTCAAGCTATTCTGAGTAATATCGAAATAAACAGTATTTTTAAGCAATGAAAAAATTTGCTGCGATTCATTTTTCCAATTTCCAAAATCCCTTTTTTTGGTTTTATCACCTTTAAAATTTTTCGGGTTGCAATATTCCTTAATCAAACCTATCGCCTTTTTCTGCTGCCAATGCTTTAACGCTCTATACGAATTTATTAAATCAATTTTATCATCGCTTATCTGTGATCTGTCGTCCGACAAAATCAGCATAAACTCAATTATTCCTATCGGCGTATCTTTGTAATCGCTGTAATATAAAGTTTCAGCAAGCCGCGTGATTTCGTCTCTGAATAAATCGTCAAGGGCGTCTGTAAATATCTTATATTGTTGGACAAGAGACGAATTAACCAATTTAATCGCTAGCGGAGTCAGCTTGGCATAATATATACCATACCCTCGCCCGCCTCCAGTTGCAATCATATTTTTGTCAAATCTTTCTAAAAAACCTAATCTATAAAACTCCACGAAAAAATTCTTTTTTAATGAATTTATTTTCCCAACATCTGCGTTGTTCTTCACATTTTTTATTATCTCGTAATATTCCGCGCAATCAAGTTTCTGCTGTCCTTTTTTATCATCGCCAGGCGGAACTCTAAAAATTTTATCGCCGACTATTTCGTTTATTCCTGCCAAAATCTTGGTTAATCTATCCAAATCATAACGATTATGTTGCGAGATGTGGATACCGCGATAATCTTCATCTTGAATTCTCTCAACAATATAATTTAAAAATTGATTATCTAACTGTATAGCGATGATTTTATCTAAAATTTTCTTGTTATTTTTTATCATATTTCTTTAAATTATTCTTGGCAACTCGCGCATAAATTTTATTCAAATCGCTACAAATAAAATTCCGCCTCAATTTTTTAGCCGCAACCGCAGTCGTTCCACTCCCCACAAAACAATCCAAGACAAGATCACCCACATTTGAACTCGCTTTTATTATCCGTTCCACTAGTTCTAATGGCTTTGGCGTAATATGTAACATTTTGGGCGTTTTGCCATTTATTTTATTTTTATGCCGCTCGCTTGTAATGTGCCAAACTTCCCCGCACAATCGGCCGCTGGGATTAGGAAACCACCTTTTACCATTTTTTAAAATACCTTTTGTTTTCGCATGGGCAATCCTCTCAACCGACTCATAGGGCAACCGCACTTCGTTAAAATTAAAAGTATGCTTTTTACTTTTCGTAAAAAACAAAATGGTCTCCTGCCCATTGCTATATTTTGTTTTAGCGCCGCCTAATCCATCTCGTTTGTCCCAAGTTATCCAATTTTGAAAAATTAAACCTCTTTTTACTAAATATGGCAAAATAAACGCGGCATTATATGGTGTATTAAAAATATACAAACTGCCATTTGTCTTTAATTTAGGAATCAAGACATCTATCCAACGAAAAGTAAAATCAAAAAACTTTTTTTCGCTTTCAAAAGTATCCCAACGAGCTTTATGCAAATTATAAGGCGGGTCAATAACAGCAAGATTTGCTGACCTGTCGTCAATTTTGCTTAAAAAATCAAAGCAGCCCAGATTGTAAATTTCGTTTATTTTCAACATAATCTTAAAGCAAAGACTGAAGTTTCAAGTTTATAATTCTCTCGTAGCTCTTTGATATTTCGTAGCCAATATAATTTCTTTTTAACTCCTTGGCTACTTTTAATGTTGTGCCCGAACCTGTAAATGGGTCTAAAACAATATCGCTGACATATGTAAATAATCTGACGCAACGTCTGACAATTTCTTCGGGCATAATCGCGGAATGCTCGCCGAAAGCCAGATCTTTTTTGTTTGGAATAGGTATGTTCCAAATTTGTTTTGTAAATTCAACCCATTCCTTTTCAGTAAGTTTGCTTTTTTCTTTAATTTCTTTTGGCAAATTATTTTCCGATGTGCCGTCTTTTACATAGACGGTAATAAATTCTATTGTGTTTTGCGCATAAAAATTTCGGGGATATGGATAACTGCCAAACATCAATTTTTTGCTTGGATTTGTTCTGTTCCAAATATAAATATCAAAAAGAAATAATTCCGTATTATTTAAAATTGAATTTTCAATATCGCTATTTATGTCAAAAATATCTCGGTTATAATGAGTATTAAAATTTTTCTTTAACATCGGCATTAGCGGAGTATTCACGACCAATTTTCCGTTTGGTCTTAAAACGCGTTGGCATTCCTGCCAAACCATAAGCATCTCTCCAATATATTTTTTATAATCTGCGACATCCCCAATTTGTCCTCCCTCCTTTTCTGCTTTTTTATTCTTTTGATAGCCGTCAAGAGAATAATCCTTGATATTAAAATATGGCGGGCTAGTAACTATAAGATGAACAGAATTATCGGGTAATTCTGCCATATTTCTTGCATCTTTAAAATATACTTTGTTAAAAAAATTCATATTTGTCATAAAAAGCTATTGCTCTAATTTTGGCATAATGATGTTAACCATTTTGATACCATAAGTTGCCATTTCTGATAAATCATCAAGCGTCCATTGGCCATCGTCTTCTCTTTCATCAACATAAAAAAGATACTCTAAGTCATCGCATAATTTCCATAGTTCCTTTTTTGCTTTTTCGCTGATTTGTATATTCGGCATATTTTTTACTATTACTCTGTTATAACTCTTAACACTTCTTCAATGCTGGTGAGTCCTTGGCTGGCTTTAATCAAGCCATCTTCCAACATTGTTCTCATGCCTTCTTGTTGGGCTTGTTTTTGAATTTGGTCGGAAGTGGCTTGTTTCTGAATTAAACTTCTGATTGTCTCGCTGATTTTTAAAACTTCGTAAATGCCCGCCCGGCCATGGTAGCCGTCAGGCGAATCTTTGCCGGGCTTAGGCCGATAAAAAGCGACATCCTTAATGCTTTGATTAGCTTTGATAATCTTGTCTTGTTTTAAAAAATTTAAAACCTTTTCCAAATCGCATTTCTCTCCGAGGTCATCAGCTTCCGCTTGCTTTAAAAAATATTTTTCTTTGCCGTCCCCCAAACGCCGCACTAACCTCTGGGCGATAATAATATCCAAGGTAGAAGCCAAAAGAAACGACTCAACCTTCATATCAATGAGGCGGGGTAACGCCCCGGCCGCTGAGTTAGTGTGCAGGGTAGACAAAACCAAATGCCCGGTTAAAGCCGCGTTAATGGCCAAACTAGCTGTTTCGTTGTCTCTAATTTCGCCGACCATAATAATATCCGGGTCCTGACGCAAAAGAGAGCGCAAGCCATTAGCAAACGACAAGCCGATTTTTGGATTAACTTGGGTCTGATTAACGCGGTACATGCGATATTCAATCGGGTCCTCAACAGTTGAGATGTTGACTTCGGGCGTATTTAAAATTTCCATCATTGAATACAAAGTGGTGGTTTTTCCAGAGCCAGTCGGCCCAGTAACTAAAATCATACCCAAGGGCTTGCGCAGAGCTTTTTGAATATCCTCTGATACTTCTCCGGTAATGCCCAGGGACTCCAAGCTATAACCCTTGGCGTTTTCCGACAAAAGCCGCATCACCACTTTCTCGCCGCTTAAAACCGGCAAAATAGAAACTCTCACTGAATAACGAAAGTCATCGGTCTCTATTTTGAAACGGCCGTCTTGGGGCAAGCGATGCTCATCAAGCTTTAAGTTGCTTAGCACTTTTATCCTCGCCACCAGCCCGGACCTAACGGCCATAGGCAAGGTCATCGCGTCCCGCAAAATGCCGTCAATCCTGTATCTGACTAAAATTTCTTTTTCCGTTGGTTCAATATGGATATCGCTTGCTGATTGCAAAATAGCGTGCTTCATTAAGGTGTCAACAATTCTGATAACCGGCAATTCCTGCGCCTGCTTTTCCAACTCCTTTTGATTATCTTGCGGATTCTCATCATCGTCAGCAATATTTTTCACCTCGCTGGCGTCCCGCTTAATAATATCGCCAAATTCAACCTGCAAACTTTCCTGATATTGTTGCAAGACATTTTTAATACTCGCGACAGTTGTCAAACGGGGCAAAATTTTCAAATCAGCTTTTTTTCTAATAAATTCAATAGTTTTCAAGTCCTCGGGGTCAAGCATCGCCACCTCTAAATTTTTGCCGCTTTTTTTGAAAGCAACGATATTGTGACTGCGAGCGATGGGCTCAGGGATAATTTTTAAAATATCCGAGTTAATTTTTTCCTGCTCTAAGTTAATAAAAGGAATCCCGATAATATACGCCTTCAGGCGAGCTAAATCATCAGCGGTTATTGACTTTTCAATAATTAAAATATCCTCAATGGACTTGCCGCTTTGTTGGGCTTTGGTTTTGACGTCGTCAAACCGCTTTTCATCAATTAAGCCCGCGTCCAATAAAAACGCCTTTAATTGTTCTGGTTCTATGGGCATAAGTTAGCCTTTTAATCTTTTTATTTCGCTTTTAATTTCTTCAATGACTTCAATATTATGAATTTTCTTTTTGTCTCCTTCCTTGATTGAAATAACATAAAAAACTTTACCACCATATTTTTCGATAAATTTTTTATGGGTTTTTTCTTGTAATTGTCTTTCTTTAAAAATTTGCGAGATGTGAGAAACCCCGCCAGCTGGTTTAACCTGCAGTCCGATATATCTCCCGTTTAATTTGATAAAAAAATCAACATTGAATAACCTATCCCACTCATCGGGAGCGGGCTCAATTTTTTCACCCAAAATTTCCTGCAATTGTCCATAAATAGTCATCCTTTCTGTCGTATATCCATCAAAAGTTCTTTTGATAATCAAATCAAAAATATAAACAATGCAATCTTCCTCTGTAATGGCTTCAACTTCTGACGCTATTACCTCTGTTATTTTCACATAGAGCTTTTTGCCCAAATCAATAATATGTTCTTTGGGCTTAACATTTTTGAAATAATAGCCCTCCCAATCTTTGATTGTCCTGGGCGCGCATTTTCTAATTTCCTCGGAAACAGCGCCAACATTCCTTTTAAAATTTAATTGAAATCTATTGGTCGCGGAATTTAAAATCCATTCTTTTGCCATATTATTTAACATTTAAAAATTCTAAATCTCCAATATCAATTTTTGAGCCAAACTTGAATTTTTTAGGGTCAATCTTTCTGCTAAATTTTATTAAGTCCTTAAAAATATAAGGCGATTTTGAAATTTCATTTTTAAAATCCCTTACTTTATTTTTTTGTTCTGTAAACTCAAAAGTTGCGCCCCTGAACAAATCTTTTGTATTGTCTCCGATTTTCTCTTTAATTATTGGCAGAAAGTTTTTATTGACCTCAACCCCGATAGAATTACGATCTAAGTTCTTTGCCGCGAGAACGGTTGTGCCGCTTCCCAAAAATGGATCCAAAATAGTATCGCCCACAAAGCTAAACATTTTTATAAGACGTTTTGGCAATTCTTCCGGAAACATCGCTAAATGTTTATCTTGTTTCGCTCCATTAAAATTCCAATGACCGATAAAATACTGGTTCCATTCCTCTTTGGACATTTTGGATTTTTCTTTTATTTCTCTTGGGACAACGGGCGATGTCCCCAATTTTTTAAAAATTAAAATAAACTCGTAGTCCAATTTGATGATTCCGTTTCTCGGATAGGGAAAACTACCCATAATAGTTGCTCCGCCCGTAGTGTTCATCGTGGTCGCTTTTTGCCAAATAATAGCGCCCATATAATCAAAGCCAAGGACCTCGCAAAATTTTATTATCTCTGTGCGGATAGGAATAATTTTGTACCGTCCATAATATACAGAGCGGGCAAACTGGTCGCCGATATTTATACAAAGACGACAGCCCTCGTTTAAAACCCTAAAACATTCCTTCCAGACCAAATTAAGATTATTGATATAATCTTCATAACTGTCGTCGAAGCCAATTTGCTCGCAAGATCCATAATCTTTTAACTGCCAATAGGGCGGAGAAGTGATAACAAGGTGAATGGATTTATCTTGCAATTCTGTCATATCGCGAGCGTCGCCAATTATGATTTTATGATTAGTTGCCATAAATTAATCCTTTAAGACCGCTTTGACTTTGGCTAAGACATCGTTGAGGGCGTAGTTGGCTTTCACTAAATAGTTGTCAGCGCCGGCTGTAAGCGCCCTTTCAACATCAGTGATCGCCTCAAGATTGGTCAAAACAAGAATAGGAATATCTTTTGTTTTGTCGTCTTTCTTCAAATCAACTAAAACTTCAAACCCGGTTTTTCGGGGCATAATCAAATCCATAATAATTAAGTCCGGGTTTTCGGTTTGAGCCAAGCGCGAGCCAATCTCGCCGTCCAAAGCCTGAACAACTTCGTAGCCGCTGGCGGCTAAAAAATCGCTTAATGTTTTTTGCAAAGCCGCTTCGTCTTCCATTAACAATATTTTTTTCATATGATTTAGGACCTATAAGATTACCCCGAGATTGTCATTCTGAGGCGCAAGAAGAAGAATCTCGGTAAGAGATTCTTCGCCTGCTGGCTCAGAATAACAGCAAACCCGTAAGCCCTATATTAAGCAAGAGGCAGGGTAAAATAAAATGTTGTCCCCTTGCCTTCTTGCGATTTGAACCAAATTTTGCCTTTTTGCAGTTCTAAAAACTTTTTGACAATATGCAAACCCAAGCCCGAGCCATCGGCCTGTTTTTGAACAGCTATTTTTGAACGAAAAAACTTTTCAAAAATAAACTTTTGCTCTTGCTTAGGAATGCCCACCCCCGTGTCTTTGATAGAAAACAAAACCTTGCCTGATTTTTTCTCAATTTTTATTTCAACCTTGCCGCCGCCCCGGCTATATTTTATGGCGTTATCAAGCAAATTGCCGACAATTTGGTCTAACCACAAAGAGTCAGCCAAAACCATAAGATTAACGGGCGAGGGAACAAAAACAATCTCAATTTGCGAGGCCTGAGCAAAGGCATTGGCTTTAGCGATAATAGCGCTGGCGACTTCATTAAGGGCGATCGCCTTTTTTTGCAAGGGCAAATCCCCGCTTTTTATTTTGGAGATAGTCAGCAAACTGTCTATCAAATCGCTCATTCTCTTGGTATTTTCTTGCAGTATAGAAAAATACTCGCTTTGATTCTTGCCGCTTTGCTGAAAATCATTGGACAACAAAAAATCAAGGGAAAAACGCAAATTAGTGAGGGGCGTTCTTAATTGATGAGAGACAATGCCGATAAATTCGGTTTTCATTCGCGAGGCCTCAGCCACTTTTTCAAAACTATTGGTAATGATAAAACTGATGATTAACAAAATAGCTCCGGCTGTTAAAACAATCATATCAACCAAAAACGGATTTTGGACTTTTGAGGTGGCGATGAGCCAAGTAGCGATAATCACCGCGATGATTAACAGGCCCATCACCAAAAAAAGAAATTGCGGACACTGCCAAGGCCGAACCCCGTATTTTCTGCAA